>VAOX01011830.1_pt1 | contig 110307 bp, 109 predicted proteins | sample 3393891 | NCBI WGS metagenome assembly VAOX01 (sample SAMN08290429, study PRJNA428436) | hydrothermal vent metagenome | isolation source: Deep-sea hydrothermal vent chimney | place: Indian Ocean: Southwest Indian Ridge | depth 2822 m m
AGTGAAGAGACTGCCTTTGTTACTGTTTTTACACAGTGTTCACAGGTCATTCCGTAAACGCTTATTTTTTCGCTTTTCATAAATTTACCTCCGGTATTATTGTCAATATACTATAATATATAATATATTGCGTTATTTTTAATAAAACTATACGTTTTTTAACTACAATTGCCTTAAATGTCATTTAAGTAGCCATTAATTTTAAGATGAACCCGCCTTGAACTATAAATAATAATTTAATTATTATTTATGCGAATATAGATTTGGGAGGATGGAAAATATTGCGGATGATATGGTTGAAATATAAGGGTTGGACAAATGAAATATAAGTAGAAAATTTGTAATTGGTTAGGATATTACTTTTATACGAAACAGGAACATTCCGGCATTCCAAACAAACAAAATAAGATAAGTTTTGACTAACCTGCGCTCGATGCATCAGTCTGTAAAAATGTACCGTATAAACCTTCTTGGTTCTGTTAATAAACCTGCCAGCCGTTCGCATATTTATCGCGGTTTGGACTGGGGTCATTATTAGGGGAGCATTTAATAAATAGCTTGCATCCGTTGCGGAAGTAAGGTAAAAAATCGCGATAAAGGCAATGGGAAGAAACAGAAAAATCTTATACTTATCGTTTGAAAAATACTTTCTCATATTTATTATTATGGAACATTGCGTCTATTATTGCAACTTTTTTTTAGAATCTTGTCGCCGTAAATAAGTTGTACAGACAAAGCCGATTGCAATTTAATCGATTTTATGATAAAAATTAATGGTTAATAATTTAACGATTATACAATGATAGATATGTCTGAGCATAAAACTGCAGTTTACCCCGGTTCCTTCGATCCTATTACGTACGGTCATTTGGACGTTTTGAGGCGAGGTCTCGGTATCTTTAACAAGGTTGTGGTAGCGGTAGCTTGCAACAAGAAAAAGCCTTATCTTTTTAATCAATCTGTGAGAAGCAAGCTTATAAGCCGGGTTTTAAAAGAAGATAAAGAGATTGACGATAGTAGAGTTGAAGTAATAGATCTGAACGGACTCCTTATAAAATACGTCGAAAGCATTAATGCAAGAGTAATTATAAGAGGGTTGAGGGCAGTTTCAGATTTTGAGTATGAAATTCAGCTTGCGACTACCAATAGGATGCTTAATTCCGATATAGAGACGATATTCATGATGACTGCCGAAAAATACTCGTTTTTGAGCTCCACGATAGTTAAGGAGATTTCCCGCCTCGGAGGAGACGTGTCCAGTATGGTTCCACAGGCGATAGCATTAGAATTAGCAAAAATATATTCCAAAGGAGAAAAGAATGAAACTCTCATGTAGGGCGTCCTCAATAAAACCCTCTACAACCCTCGCCATAACCGCCAAGGCTAAAAGACTTAAAGCCGAAGGAAAAGACGTTATAAGCTTCGGTGCCGGGGAACCCGATTTCGACACACCCGATTATATCAAAGATGCCGTTAAGGATGCCCTTGATAAGGGATATACGAAATATACTCCGGTTTCAGGAATAGACGAGCTAAAATCCGCTATAGCGGAAAAGTTTTTGTCGGAATACGGTATAAGATATGAAAACAGTGAAGTAATAGCTTCCTGCGGGGGGAAACATGCCCTTTATAACCTTTTTTCGGCGCTGTTGAACGAAGGCGATGAGGTAATAATCCCTTCGCCCTACTGGGTGTCTTATCCGGAAATGATAAAACTTGCCTACGGTGTTCCGGTAATAGCCGATACGTCTCAAAACGGATTCAAGTTTAACTTGCAGATATTTAAGGGCAGTTTGACAAGCAAGACCAAGGGATTGATTATAAATAGTCCTTCTAATCCAACGGGGGTTTTAATGGACGAAGAGGATGTAACGTCCGTTGCAAATTTTGCCAAAGAACATGGTTTATATATAATAACAGATGATATTTATGAAAAAATAATCTTCGACGATAAAAGATTTTTTAATGCGCTGATGGTCGATAAGTCTATGAAGGAAAATACTATTTCCGTCAATGCGGTTTCTAAAACGTACTCCATGACCGGATTTAGAATAGGTTATGCGGCGGGTCCCAAGGATTTAATATCGGCAATGAATAATATTCAGTCGCAGAGCACATCTAACCCCACGACTTTTGCTCAGTACGGCGCCTTAGCGGCATTGAAAGGGGGCTGTGATTTTACCGTTATGATGCGAAACGAGTTTCAGAAAAGAAGGGATTATATGATGGATTTTTTTGATAAAAATATAAAAAATATCGTACCTGTCAAACCCGACGGGGCGTTCTATATTTTTGCCGATATTTCTAAAGTTTTTGAGGAAAGCGGCAATGAAATAAATTCTTCTGCCGAATTTTGCGATTACCTTTTAGACAAATATCTTGTCGCTGCAGTGCCGGGTATTGAATTCGGCAACGATAATTTTATACGACTCTCTTTTGCAGTCGGGATAGAAACCATAAAGGACGGCTTAAATAGAATGAGGGAGGCAGTCAATGCAATATGCAAAATCGCATAAACATAAGCGTATTCTTAATTTCTTGATAAACGGAAAAGAAGGGTTTGATTTATTTAAATTTTTATTAAAACTGCCCTTAGTCCTTATATCTTTTTTAATATCATTGTTTTCTAAAATAAAAAGGGCGATGTATAGCCGTTCTTTTATTTTTAAATCTAAAGACCCCGGCATATTCGTCGTCAGTATAGGCAATATAAATTTGGGCGGAGCCGGGAAAACCCCTTTTTCCTATACTTTAGCTGAATATCTTTACGGCCGCAATTTAAAACCGTGTATTATAAGCCGCGGTTATAAAGGGCATTTAAAAAAAAAATCTATATTGCAGACTGGGAATACGAACTTCCGGATGCCGTACGAAAATTACCGGATGAGGCAGTTCTTTTAATAGAGAGATTCAGGTCTAAAAAATTGCGTATACCCGTGATAATTTCCAAAAATAGATTATCGGCTGCGAAGGTTTGTTCCGATAACGACGATATATATTATAATCTTGCCGAAGATACCCGTACGTCTTTCGATTCGCTATCTGACGACGATAACACAAAGATAGAAGCAAAAACCGATATCGAAGATATGAATATTTCCGGTAAATGTATGTATAAAGACGTTTACGGTGAGTATGAAAAACATAAAAAAGTTGCAATAATAGACGACGGGTTCAGCGCCTTAAATATAAAAAAGAATCTTAATATAGTTTTAATCGACAATACCGTAGATATTTTTAGACAGAACGTTATCCCCGCAGGCATTTTGAGAGAACCGTTAAGCGTTTTAAAACATGCCGACGTTATCGTCGTCAATAAGTGCGATGAAGGAATATTGAAAAAACCCTTTAGCATAGACAAAAAAATCAGAAAGTATAACGCATCATGCCCGCTGTTTTATTCCCGCTATAAGCCGACCGGCATTTTTAACGATTATAAAAATACCGGTGAAAATATAAACCTTAAGGGCTTGAAAAATAGAAAGATTATAACGGTTTGCGCAATCGGCAATCCGGATTATTTTTACGATAATTTAATGGGCTGCGGTGCCTTGATAGGCCATAAATTAGAGTTCGAGGATCACTGCGATTACTCTAAGAAAGACATGGAAAGCATAAAGGATTTATTCGATAACCATAAAGATTATCTTATAATTACGACCTTGAAAGATTATGTAAAACTAAAAAGATTCAATGAGAGGAAAAGCTATGAGTACATGTTCGACAAAATCTATTACTTGGACTTTGAACTGGCGATAGATAAATCATTTTTTGAGTTTATCTACAATAATTACAGGGGATATAGTGAAAAAAAATAAAATCATATTATATTTGGAATTTATTTTGGTCTATTGTTTTTATGTTTTTATAAACATTCTTCCGTTTGGATTATCTTTAAAGATAGGAAGGGTTTTGGGAATAATATTTTATAAGGTAGACAAGAAACACAGGAAAAGCACTCTCAACAACTTGCTTACAGCCTTTCCTGATAAAAATGAAGAAGAATTAAGAGATATTTCCATAGGGTTTTATAAAAATTTGGGTATGGTTTTTGTGGAAATTTTCAGACTGAACAAGTACAACGGTAATAATATAGATAAGTTTGTGGAATCAAACTTCGATTCTCTAAGGGGTATCTACAAGAAAAAGGGGATACTTCTTTTAACGGCCCATTTCGGAAATTGGGAGCTTCTGGCGAAAACTTTCGGTTTAAAGGGTTATCCCGGAAATGTTCTTGCAAGACCGTTGGATAATCCGTATATTGAAAAGATTTTATATAACCTGAGAAGAAATGCGGGGAGTAAAGTCATATATAATAGAGAAAATGCGGTCAGAAATATAATTTCCGCATTGAATAATAATGAAATAGTCGGATTTTTGCCGGATGAAAATGCATCTAAGCGAATAGGCGTTTTCGTCGATTTTTTCGGAGTTAAAGCCTGTACAATGCCGGGCATGGCAAATATTGCCGCCAAGATGAAAGTGCCGGTAGTCCCCGCTTTTTTGGTCAGGCTTAAGGATGGCAGTGGCAATTATACGAAGCATAAGTTAATAATAGAGCCTCCTCTTAATATAAATTATACCGGAAATAGGAAGTCTGATACTATTAACATACTAAAAATGTTTAACGGAAAAATAGAAGAGATGATAAAGAAATATCCGGAACAGTGGTTTTGGATACACAACAGGTGGAAAACCAGGTCGGATTCGGCGGACCTAATATCATGAAAAATGAAAAAAACAGGTGTATTTTTTTAGATAGGGACGGTGTTTTAATAAAAGACGTGAGCTATTTAAAAAATCCCGACGATATATTTATATTACCAGGCACTATAGATGCATTGAAATATTTTAAAATGAATGGATTTTTACTTATAATAGTTACTAATCAAGCCGGGATAGCGAAGGGTTTTTTTAGCATGGATGATTTGGCCGCTGTTAACGGCAGGTTGCTTGAAATATACGAAAGCGTCGGCATAGCCATAGATGATTTATATTTTTGCCCACACCATGAAAATGGAAGTGTAGAGCCGTATAATATTAAATGCGCCTGCAGAAAGCCGAATACCGAAATGATAATGAATGGGGTAAGGAAATTTGGAATAGACATTAGCAAGTCATTCATGGTAGGTGACAAAGACAGTGATATTGTTCTTGCAAAAAATTCCGGTTTAAGTTCATTTTACGTAAGAAATGCGATGTACGAACATGACGAGAGTATAATTCCGGATTTTTATGTTCGGGATTTAAAAGAAGTTTCACGAATTATCGCGAATTTAATTTGATTTTTTTAAAGAAATCTGGTAAAATTCAAAGTTTAAGATTAAGCTTTGTAATTCAATATTAAATTTTAAGGGGTAAGTTAATGGCAAATCATAAATCAGCGGAAAAAAGGGCAAGGCAGACAAAAAAAAGAACTATGCGTAACACGACAAGTCTTTCTAAGATGAAAACGAATATTAAAAAGTTTAAAGCGGCAGTTTCCGAAAACGACAAGGAGAAGGTATCTACTCTTTTTAAATTAAACGTATCTTATATAATGCAATTGGCTGCAAAAAGAATAATCCATAGGAATAATGCTGCAAGAAAAATTTCGGCGCTTTCAAGGCTCGGTAATACTATAAAAAACAGCTAATCTTAAAAATAAACTCCTCAAAAACCAAGTCTTGAGGTATGGATGCCGTTTTAAGTTTGAAATCGGCATCCTCCAAGAGTTTTGTAATTTTTTTAAGCTCTTGAATCGAAAAGGACGAAAGGTTTTTTATAAATCTTCTTTTTAAAAAAGGACGAATTGAGTTTACGTTCAAGACGGTTTCAAAATCCATGCCTGACCGTTCCTGTATCTTTGCCCTGTGAAGCTTTCTTATCTCGCTATATAACATGGAGATGATTTTTATCGGTTCTTCTCCGTCACTGTAAATTATATTAAATATAGAAAATGCCGCCCTTAAGTTCCTGTCTAGTATTTTGTCGATTAAGTCGAATATATTAAACCTTTTCGAAAGAGCAATTATGGGCTTTACTTCATCTAACGATATTTCCGTCGCACTATTGCCGCAGGCGTTAACTCCGGAGGTTATTTTGTCGAGCTCGGAATTGATATTCAGGGTGCTATTGCCCGTGTACCTTGTTATATAATGTATCGTCTCGTCTGAAAGCTTGATGCCTTTTTCTTTAGAAAGGTTTTTAATATAAGACGGTAATTCGTTATCGTATAAGAACCTGACCTTGTGAAGTTTAAAATAATTTTTATTTTTCAGTTCTTTAAAAAATTTCGAATTTTCATTAATCTTACGACCGTTGAAATAAAATATAACTACCGTAGTTTCAGACGGAGATTTGCAATAAACCTGTAGGCTTTTATTGTTAAGGAACGATTCGTCAAAATCTTCTATCTGTAAAACCCTTCTTTTCGCAAATACCGGGTAGCTGCTCGCAATATTTAAAAATTCTACCGGAATGGGAGATGTCAACTTATCGAAATTGAAATCGATCTCTTCTTTTTTTAATATTCCGGATTTGATTTTTTCGATTTCCTTTATAATCCTGAAAGTATCTTCTCCGTAAAAAAAATGGATTAGAATTTTGTTTTCCATATAATAAATTTTATAATAAAAAAAAGTTTTTTAAAAGTTTTAAAAGTTAATAGTTGACTTTAGGTTTATATTTTATTAACATAGTTTATTATGGTGTTGTTTTTAATGATTATGTTAATAGTTTCCGCTGTTTTTCTGATTATAGTTATACTTATGCAACAGGGTAAGGGTCAGGAAATGGGCGCCGTGTTTGGCGGGAGTTCTCAAACGGTATTTGGAGCATCCGGGGCGGGTAGTTTTTTGACTAAAGCCACGGTTATAATTGCTATAGTTTTTATGGGCTCGGCATTTTTAATATCTTATTTATCCGCAAGACGGCAAAGTCCTATCGCAATTAAGAGCTATATTAAGAAAACCGTAACGCCGTCGACCCTCTTGGTCAAACATGGTAGTTATAAACATAGCTCTAAAACTCTGGGTGGACAAGAAAAAACCGTCGGCAAAAAATAGAGTTGAGATTTGCATAGTTTTATATAATGCCGAAGTGGTGGAATTGGTAGACACGCCATCTTGAGGGGGTGGTGGATAATATCCGTGCCGGTTCAATTCCGGCCTTCGGCACCACACGAGATAAACGGAAAGTACCGGTTTACAATAAAATCTTTTTAGACATAAGGTGGGAGAACTCTCTCAAAAAGGCATTACTGTATAGTCCGCGGTTTTGCTCCATGTGGATTAGTGCATCTTGAGTATTTAGTTTAATCCTGTAGGGTCTATTTCTTGTTAAAGTATCGAATTCATTAACTATTTCTAAAATCTTTCCGTAAGCTGAAATATGTTCCTCTAATTTACCGAAAGGATAGCCTGAGCCGTCTGAGGATTCATGATGTTCTAAGACTCCGTTAATTATACGATTATTATCTACGTTGTTTTTTATTAAAATTTCTTTTGAATGCAAGGGATGTTTTTGAATCTCGTAAAGCTCGTTTTCGGTCACTTCTCTTTTTGACAAAAGTTCTCTTGAGATTTTTAATTTTCCGATATCATGGATAAGCCCCGCAAGTCCGATTTCGTAAAGCGAAATTTTATTGGAAAATCCAAGCCTATTAGCCAAAGCCATGGCATAAATGCTGACGTTTATTCCGTGTCCTATCTCATTGTAATCATAGCCCGAAAGATTTAAAAGATTCATAAAGGCAAATTCACTCATTAGTAAGTATTCTATTGTGGTTTCGATAGATTTCTTAATCCCCTCCCGATTATTCTTGAGATCTCCGGTCGTAATGACGTATTCCGCATAAACCTTGGAATATGTGTATATTTTTACCGTTTTTTCTTCAAAATCTAAGTCTTCTGAATTTATGATAGTTTTAACATGCTCAAGGACGTCGCTGTCGTATCGGTCCTTATCTTCCTCTTTGATATAAAGATATTTGATGCCGTTGTTTTTCAACCTCAACGTGTCGCTCTTGGAAAATATAAGGGCTTTAGACCTGTATAGAATATAATTATCGCCGGATTTCATATAAAGGGGATAAGCGGAATTTTTACCGAAGATGAGACTTTCTATTATTATTGGTACATACTTTATTTTTTCCATATTCGTATGCGGAAATTTTATATAATCTCCGAATGTAGTCCCTTTTTTAAACAACCTTCTTTGAAGATTTCCGCCTGTTTTTTATCGCCGACTATAGTACCGTAGTGCATAGGGATAGATATATCGGCCCCAATTTTTTCTGCCGCTTTCAACGCTTCGGCGGGAGTCATAACATACGTTCCGCTAACGGGAATAAATAATAAATCTATATTTTTTGAGGATAGACCATCCATTTCCGGTATATCGTCGGTATCGCCGGCATAATATATTTTGACTCCATTAAAAGTAATGATGAATCCGAGTTGTTTATCTTCCTTAGGGTGATAAACCTTTCCGGGTTCTTTGAATTTATTTAAGTTATAAGCCGGTACGCCTTCTATGTGTAAGCCGTTAAAGTCAACTGAATCGCCGGGAGAAATAATAATCATTTTATTGTCGAGCAGCGAATCTATCTCTTTGTATGTCATTTTGTTCATAAATAGGACGGTAGAATCTTTAATAATCTTATGAATATCGTCAAAGGAAAAGTGGTCAAAATGTTCGTGCGATATAAAAATATAATCCGCTTTGGGAATATTTTTACTTAATTTAAACGGGTCGAAATACATGCTGATCTCGCCGTTTCTCACTAAAAAACTATCATGGCAGAATTTTTCTATCGTAAGCCCCTTATAATTAAACATAAGAACCTCCTTAATACAAATTTGCTTGTTATAGTTAATTTTACCATAATTATCATAAATTTGCGATTAAACAACATAATAAAGAAATTATTTATTGTAATTGTTTATAGTTATATCATATAATAACATGAATTACCGTAATATCGGATTGTGAGGTTAAAAATCTCAAAAAATTAAAAATTTGGGTAAATATTATATTATAGGGAGGAAATTGTGGCGAATTTAAGAATAGCAATAAACGGATTCGGCAGAATTGGAAGAAACGTTTTTAGGGTACTTCAGGATATGATAAAGAAGGACGGAGATATCGAAGTAGTTGCCGTCAACGATATTACCAATCCTCAGGTGCTTGCGCATCTGCTTAAATACGATTCCGTACACGGCAAGGCCGGCTTTTACGTCGGTTACGACATCGACCATTTAATCGCTGACGACAGGGAGACATTGATTACGGCGATAAAAGACCCGTCGGAGCTTTTATGGAAACACCTCGGGGTAGACATCGTGATAGAATCTACCGGTCTTTTCAGGAAAAGAGACGATGCCGGAAAACACATCAGAGCGGGGGCCAAAAGGGTTTTGATTTCCGCTCCGGCTCATGACCCGGACGTAACGATTGTTCTCGGGGTTAACGATAAAATTTACGATAAAGATAAACATTTTATCGTTTCCATGGCATCATGCACCACAAATTGCCTTGCGCCGGTTGCAAAGGTAATCCATGAAAACTTTACGATAGAAAAAGGAAATATGACGACGGTTCATTCTTATACCAATGACCAGAGGATATTAGATTTGCCGCACAAAGATTTAAGAAGGGCAAGGGCGGCTTCTCTATCTATTATTCCGACTACTACCGGTGCCGCCGTAGCTCTTTGCGACGTATTACCGGAACTAAAGGGCAAACTTGACGGAATGTCTTTAAGGGTACCTACGCCCGATGTTTCTATTAATGATTTAGTTTGTAAGGTTTCCAAAAAAACCTCGATGCTTGAGGTAAATTCAAAGCTGGAAGAGGCTTCAGAAACATATTTAAGAGGCATACTTGGATTCAGCAAGGAACCTTTGGTCTCTATGGATTATCGCGGCGATCCCTATTCTTCCATTATAGATTCGCTAAGCACGAAGGTCATAGGGGATGACCTCGTTAAAATTTTGGCATGGTACGATAATGAATGGGGATATTCGACGAGACTTGCCGAATTAGCCATCAAGATGATGCGGTAAATAATGGAAAATATCGTTTACATAGACGAAATAGATATAAAGGACAAAACCCTGCTTATAAGGGCGGATTTTAACGTTCCCCTTGATCAGAACGGTAATATTACCGATGATACTCGAATCAGGGCGGTTCTTCCTACTATTAATTACTGTTTGGATGAAAATACAAAGATTGTATTGATGTCGCACATGGGGAGGCCGAAGGGTAAAAAGGTGCCTGCACTTTCCTTATTGGTCGTTGCGAAGAGATTAAGCAGACTTTTGGATAAAGAAGTAAAATTTGTTAACGACTGCATAGGGGAATTACCCGAAAATATCGTTAAATATGCTAATTACGGGGATATTATACTGTTAGAGAATTTGAGATTTTACCCCGAAGAAACTACCAATAATGAAGAATTCGGCAAAAAATTAGCCTCGTTGTGCGATATTTATGTCAACGATGCATTTGCTACGGCTCATAGGTCTCATGCCTCCAACGTTGCGGTTACGAGGTTCGTAAAAACGTGTGCCGCCGGTTTTCTCATAAGAAAAGAATTGAATTATTTTACGAGAGCGATAGATAACCCTATGAGACCGTTTGTTGCAATAGTGGGCGGCGCAAAAGTCTCCGGAAAAATAGAGGTATTGTCGAATTTGGCCGACAGGGTAGATAAGCTGATTATAGGCGGCGCAATGTCGAATACATTTTTGAAGGCATTGGGACATGACGTTGGAAGTTCTTTAGTAGAAGACGATATGATAGAGTATGCAAAAAAGACCCTTGAAAAAATAAACGAAAAGAGAATAAAACTTTATCTCCCGGTAGATGCCGTCGTAGCGGATAAATTTGCTCCGGATGCGGAGACAAAAGTAACGACTATCCAAGAAGTGCCCAAGGGATGGTTGGTGTTAGATATCGGTCCCGCTACCGTTACCCTTTTTACGGAAGCATTGCAAAACGCCAAGACGATTGTTTGGAACGGACCTATGGGAGTTTTTGAATTTGATGCTTTCAGCAGGGGGACATCCGCATTGGTTTCCAGTGTTGCAAACGCATATGCGCTGACTATCGTTGGAGGGGGAGATACGGATGTTGCCATACATAGAGCGGGAGAATTTGCAAAAATGTCGTATGTTTCTACCGGCGGCGGAGCGTTTCTCGAGTTGTTGGAAGGCAAGACGCTGCCGGGCATAGAGGCGCTGGTAGATTGTTCCAAGAAAAATAATTTAAAAAAATAGGCGTAAAACCCTCCATACAAGTTAATTTCAGTCGTCAATGAAGAAAAAATTAATAATATTGATATCTGTTTTTATCCCCGTTCTGTTTTTTGACCAACTTTTGAAATATTTTGTAAATACGCAAATATCATTATTTCAAGAGATAACGGTAATAAAACATTATTTTAACATTGTTCATGTCGATAATGCCGGAGTTGCTTTCGGATTTATGAGTAATTATTCATCGCTTCTCATAGTGATATTAACGGCTTTAATAATTTTAGCAATAGTATATTTTTTATTTAAGACGAAGATTAGCTCTAATTTACTCGTCTTCTCGTCTTCCTTGATAATTTCAGGGGCGTTTTCTAATCTTTTAAGTAGGATTTTTCAGGGATACGTGGTTGATTTTCTTGATTTTCACATATACGGATATCATTGGCCGAGTTTCAATTTAGCCGATAGCTCGGTTGTTGTCGGGACTATACTGTTTTTTATATCTATAGTAAAATATATTTAATATATAATATGTAACGATATGGAAGTAAAAACGGATAAAAATTACGATTTTGATGAAATAGAGAGTAAATGGCAAGCCTTTTGGGAGAGGAATAAGACTTTCCGTGCAGGGAGCGCCATTTCAAAAAACAAACCTAAATTTTATTGCATAGAGATGTTTCCGTATCCTTCCGGAAATATACATATGGGGCATGTCAGAAACTATGCAATAGGGGATGCGGTTGCGCGTTTTAAAAGATTAAAGGGCTATTCCGTTCTTCACCCTATCGGATTCGATAGTTTCGGGCTTCCTGCCGAAAATGCCGCCATAAAGAATAAGACCGATCCCGCCGAATGGACTGAGAATAATATATATTCTATGACAACGCAATTAAAGAGGCTCGGTTTTTCCTACGATTGGGATAGGTCGGTCGTAACGTCGGATTCCTTATACTATAAATGGGAACAGCTGTTTTTTTTGCAAATGTTGAAAAAAGGTTTGGTTTATAAAAAAATTTCTAATGTCAATTGGTGCGAGTCATGTCATACAACCCTTGCAAATGAACAGGTTGAAGGCGGAAAATGCTGGAGATGCGGCAATGATGCAACAATAAAGAACATGGAACAATGGTTTTTTAAAATAACCGCTTATGCGGAAGAACTGTTGGAAGATATAGACGGATTAAAGGGTTGGCCGGATAAAGTCAAAACGATGCAGAGGAACTGGATAGGAAGAAGTTCAGGTTTAAGCATATTTTTTAAAATAGCCGAAGATTCCCCGGAAGAAGGAGTCGAACAAAACGATAACGTAATCGAAATCTTTACGACAAGGGCGGATACGATTTTCGGCGCAACCTTTATTGCAATTTCCCCGTCACATCTGCTTGCGAAAAAATTGATTAAAAGTCCGGAAGGTCAAGTAGAGTTAGAAAAAATGATTCATAATTCATTAATTTCAAAAGATATAGCCGAAAAAAAAGGGTTTTTTACCGGCTCTTACGTAATTAATTCGTTTACCGGAAAAAAGATTCCCGTATATGTGGCAAATTTTGTTTTGACGGATTATGGAACCGGTGCAATAATGTCGGTTCCGGCACATGATGGGCGGGATTACGAATTTGCCAAAAAATACGATATCGAGATAATAAAGGTGATTAAACCGGAAAAAGGGCAGGGCGATAATCTTCCTTACACGTCATACGGTGAGCTTATTAATTCCGGAGATTTTAACGGGTTTTCTTCGGGAGAAGCAATAGAAAAGATTTGCGCTTTTGCCGAAGACACTGGAATAGGTAAGAGAGTAATTAATTACAGGCTTAAGGATTGGGGGGTGTCAAGGCAGAGATACTGGGGGTGTCCTATACCGGTAGTTTATTGTGAAAAGTGCGGAACGGTTCCGTTGAACGAAAGCGATTTACCCTTGGTCCTTCCACGCAATGTTATTTTTGACGATGTAGGCATTTCTTCGTTAGAAAAGACAGAATCGTTTATTAATGCCGAATGCCCCGAATGCGGCGGTTGGGCAAGACGGGAAACCGATACTATGGACACCTTTGTGGAATCTTCATGGTATTTTTTAAGATATACCCTTGCGGATAGGACGGAACGGGTTCCGTTTAAACGTGAAGATATTGAGAAATGGCTTCCGGTAGACCGGTATATAGGCGGAGTGGAGCATGCCGTTATGCATCTTCTGTATTCAAGGTTTTTTGTTAAAGCGCTAAGAGATTTAAATTATTTTAAAATGAACGAACCGTTTGAAAATCTTTTAACGCAGGGAATGGTCGTAAAAAACGGCGCTAAGATGTCTAAATCCAAGGGCAACGTTATCGACCCCGACGAGCTTATTAAAAAATTCGGAGCCGATACGGTCAGGCTATTCGTTCTTTTTGCTGCTCCACCCGAAAAGGATCTGGAGTGGAACGATTCGTCAGTAGAAGGGGCATACAGATTTATTAATAAATTTTATAGAACCGTTACCTCATGCGCGGATAGCTTTTGTGATACCGAAAAGGATTTCAAAATAACGGCAGAAGACGAAATAAACCAAAACGTCAAAAAGATTATTTACAAGCTTGGACGGATTATAGAAAAAGCCGAAAAAGAGATGGAAGGGCGTTATCACTTTAATACCATAATAAGTTCGTCGATGGAACTGCTTAACGACTTTAATGATTTTACTGCAGAGAGCATTCGAGATAAAATAGTTTTAAACAAGGCTGATAAATATTTATTAAAATATTTAGTTAATTCGATTATTTTAATACTTTACCCGTTTATCCCTCATGTTTGCTCCGAGGCGTTTGAAATCATAAACCGCGAAAATATGAACTTAGAAAAAACCCTGTGGCCGGAGGTCAAAGACACGGGTTATAGCCCGGAAGAATGCAATATTGCCGTGCAGGTAAACGGAAAAATGAGAGACCTCATAACCTCAAGTATAAATTTGGACGATGAGGACCTGCTTAAAATTGCCCTGAATAGCAGTAAGGTCAGAAAATATGTTACCGACGAAAGCATGATTAAAAAAACGATATACGTAAAAAATAAATTACTTAATATAGTAATATGAATATATAACCGATGAGTTACACATAATTAAAAATATATTGATATGAAGAATAAATTTTTGCTGGTATTTTTTATTGTCGCCATTTCCGGTTTAACGTCGGCATGCGGTTTCAGAATGTTAAACGGCAATAGAAATTCTGTCGTCGTTTCGGGAAAACATGGAAGGTTCTACAATATCTCTCAAATATATATAAAACCCTTCAAAAATTTAACATACAAAAGCGGTATAGGGGTTTATTTTTCGAATAATATTGCCTATTTTTTGAATACTGGAACGGTTATGTTTACTGCAAACAAGAGTAATGCCTTGTATTATCTGACCGGAAATATTACTTCTATTCGAAATAGTGTTATATCTTATACCGGTGTGGCTGCGGCGGTGAACTATATGATTACGGTAACCGTAACTGCAAACATGTATAAAACGGACGGGAAGATAATATTTAATAATATTCGATTTTCTTCAAGTACGACCTATTATAATTATATCAATCCCCTTATTGCACATGAGCAGGAAAAAAAGGCCATTATTGCCGTTTCTAAAAGGATTGCAAGAAAAATAGTGATATATATCGAATCTAAGAGGTTAATATCGTAGTAATTTTATAATTACTCAAAGTTATAGCCGTTGATTTTTTTTATTCTTTTGTATAGAACGAGCGTTATTTTTGCAAGCGTATAACCCAAAATTCCTCCGGCTACGACGTCCAACGGATAATGTTCGCCATTGTAAACGCGGGAGAATGCAACTATAAAAGCAAGCGCGTAAAATAGCTTACGGTGTTTCGGAAATATATATGAAAGCGCAACCGATAAAGAAAAGGCCGTAGTGGCATGTCCGGACGGGAACGAATGTTCCGTCAGATGTCTGCCGAGTAAATTAACGTGAACCGTTCCGGCTTCTATGAGGCTATGCAATGCGACTATAGGTCTGGGTCTGCTGACAAGTCTTTTTATCGTTATGTCGAATATGCCGGGTACGATTTGCGTTAAAAATAGCAAAAAAAAGGATTCTTTAAACTTTGAACGATTATAAATATATATGAAAACGAGAATTATCCAGTAAGCAACCCAGCCGTTGCCTAAAAAAGTAACCGCTTTCATATTGTCGTTCAGCAGAGAAAAGTGAAAATTGTTGTTTATCAATAAAAAAAACTTTGTATCTAAGTAAAGAATATAAGAGAGCATAATGAATAATTTTGATTTTAACGTGTATGTAGGATATAATTTTAACTGAATTCATATTTTAATGCAACACGAGTCGGCGAGCCGATTAATTATAGCGGGGTATTTACATTATGCAGGCGGTTATAATGGCGGGCGGTTTTGGGACAAGGCTTAAACCTCTGACTAATAATGCCCCTAAACCAATGATACACGTGGCGAATAAGCCCATGATGGAACATGTCGTTAATTTATTAAAAACGTACGGCATAGATGATTTAATAGTTTTACTGTATGTGCAGCCGGAACTCATTAAAAATTATTTTAAAGACGGAACCGGATTCGGGGTAAAAATAGAGTACGTGCTTGCCGAAGAAGACTACGGAACCGCCGGCGCGGTTAAAAATGTAGAAAATATTATTAAAGACGATAATTTCCTTGTAATCAGTGCCGATATCATTACGGATATAAACCTGAAAAAATCCATAGAATTTCATATCAGCCGGAAAAGTGATGTTACGATCGTTCTTACGAGGGTAGAAAACCCGTTGCCCTTCGGAATCGTAATCACCGACGAAGAGGGCAGAATAACTAAATTTTTAGAAAAGCCTACATGGTCGGAAGTGTTTAGCGATACCGTAAATACCGGAATTTATTTATTAAATAAAGACGTATTAAAAATGATACCCGAAAAAAGCGAATTTGATTTTTCAAAGGATCTTTTTCCCATACTTTTAAAAGAAGGGAATAATATTTACGGGCATATATCCTCGGGTTATTGGAGGGACGTAGGCACGCTCTCCGAATATAGACAAAGCCATTTGGATATAATATCCGGAAAGATAGATTTGAATATTGATGGAGAAGTGATTGCCGGAAAAAACATAAAAATCGGCGCAAAAGGTATTATAGATATAAGCTGTGACATTGAAAATTCAATATTCGGAAGGAACGTGCATATTCTTCGAAATTGTAAAATAAAAAATTGCGTTATAGGCGATAATTGCGTGGTCGGTGAGAGTACTATTTTAAGCGGTTCCGTAGTAGGCAAAAATTCTAAAATAGGTTCGAGTTGTGAGGTTCAAGAGTCCATATTGGGTTATAAATTAGACATAGGAAACAACGTTTTTGTCGGTTCCGGCGCCGTAATATCGGATGTATGCACTATCGGAAATGGTGCTATAATAAATCCCAACGTCAAAATATGGCCGTTTAAAGACGTGGAAGATGGGGCGATATTATCGGAAAGTCTTATCTGGTCTGATAGATGGAGCGCCAAAATATTTAGACAATACGGCATCACGGGTCTTGCCAATTTAGAAATAACGCCGGAATTTGCATCTAAATTGGGCGCCGCATTCGGTGCGACTATCGGCAAGAATAAAACTATCTCCGTTTCAAGAGACAGCCATAAGACATCAAGGCTGTTTTCAAGGGCTATGATGTCCGGAGCCCTTTCCGTCGGGGTTAATATCAATGATTTTAGCGATACTCCAATATCTATCGTGAGGTATCAGGCAAAGCAGTTTAAGAGTTACGGCGGAATACACGTGAGAAAACATCCATTCGATAAAAAACTGTTAAATATAAAGCTTTTCGATTCCAACGGTTTAGATTTATCTTCTTTGGGAGAGCAAAAGGTCGAAAGACTGTTTTTCAGAGAAGATTACTTAAGGGTTGGTTCCGAGGATACGGGTGAAATATTTTATCCTACACACGGAGCGGAATATTATATGAACGGGTTTTTAAATGCAATAGACGTTGATAAAATTATAAAAAGAAAATTTAAAATTGTGATAGATTATTCCTATGGAAGTTCAAGTAAAATTTTTCCTGCCATAGTGGGAAAACTTGGAATAGATTCCGTCCATTTGAATGCCAACTTAGACCAGACTAAAATTACGAAAACGGAAAGAGAATTTAAAAAATCGCTTAAAGATTTATCGGGCATCGTAAAATCTATTAATGCAGATTTAGGTATTCTTATTGATAATGGCGGGGAAAAGATTTTTATTTGTGACGAGAGCGGGGACAATATAGATGGCAATACGGCATTGACCTTAATGTCCCTTTTGGTTATGAAGACGGAAAAAACGAATAAGGTTATCGTGGTCCCCATTAATTCTTCCCTTAACATATCTAAATCGGCAGGTGATTATAACTTCGAAGTCGTTACCGCTAAAAATTCCTCCAACTATCTTATGGAAAAATCCGCGGATTCTAATGTCTATTTTGCCGGAGACAACGAAGGGGGTTATATATACTCTAAATTTATGCCTGCATTCGACGGAATGTATTCGACGATAAAACTTCTTGAGATGCTTGCAAAACTTAATACTACCGTGAAAACGGAATTGAGATTCATAGAACCGACCTATTTTGAATATAAAATAGTACCCTGTCCGACGGAATTGAAGGGATTTATAATGAGAAAATTTGTAGAGAAATACAGCGACGATAATGTTTTACTGATTGACGGGATAAAGCTTATAATGCCCGGCGGATGGGTTCTGGCATATCCTACGTCGGAAGGCGCCCATTTTGAAATATTTTCTGAAAGCAGAAAAAAAGAAGATGCAATATCAATGTCGGATAAATTTATCGGCGATATAGAGAGGTGGAAGAATGAAAGAAACTTCAGCGTTTTATCCTAACCCTGGAAACCCCGAAATAGAATTCGGCACGTCCGGTTATAGAGGTAGGATTGCGGATGATTTTACTTATAATTCGGTTAAGTTGGTTTCTCAGGGTATATGCGATTTTTTGGCGGAAAAATATGGAAGCGCTTTTCCCTCTAAAACGATAATAGTAGGCTATGATACCAGATTTTTATCGAAAGAATTTGCCGAACAAAGCGCCGGGGTTTTTTGCGCTAACGGATTTTCCGTTCTTTTTGCAAAAAGTTTTACCCCTGCTCCGGTTATATCCGTAAAAATATTAAAGGAAAAGGCTCTCGGAGGGATCAACATAACCGCAAGCCATAATCCGTATAATTATAACGGCATAAAGTTTTCTCCTGACTGGGGAGGACCGGCTCTTCCGGAAGACACCAAAATTATAACCAGAAAATCCAACGAACTCCTATCAAGTCCGAGATATAAATTTATGGATTTTCAAGACGCTAAAAACAAAGGGCTGTTAAAAGAAGAAGACTTTATAATTCATTACGTAGACATAATAAAAAATAGGTTGGATTTAAATCTTATAGCCGACAACAGCCGGATTTTATTTCCTTTTATTACGTCTCTGCATGGAACTTCAAGGGAAATTATAGGAAAATTACTATCAGAACTTGGTTTTGAATTCGAAGAGACAGACAAAGAAAGGGATGCCTTTTTTGCGCCGGGTATGGCGCCGGATCCCTCCGCCGAAAATCTAAAAATAATGGGAGGCCTGATAAAAAGTTATAATAAAAATAAGAGCCGAAACGGTTCCGAAAAATTAGCGGTGGGTCTTGCGATGGACGGTGATGCCGACAGATACGGAATATTAGATGAAGACGGGGAATTCGTAGAGCCGAATATAATTTTTCCGCTCCTTTATAATTATTATATAGAGGGTAAAGGGATAAAAGGGGATGTTGCAAGGAGCGTAGCTACGACGGCTTTAGTGGATAGGGTTGCTCGATATTACGGCTTTAAAGCGATAGAAACTCCCGTCGGATTTAAGTATTTGGGAAAACTTATATCGGATAACAAGGTCGTAATGGCAGGTGAAGAATCTTCCGGATTAACGGTAACGGGGCATACCCCGGATAAGGACGGAATTTATACGTGCCTTTTAGTCCTTGAAATGTTATCTTATTATAAGAAACCTCTAAGATCGCTTATTAAAAATCTTCTCGAAAAGTTCGGTCCGATCTATACTAAAAGAATAAACGTTCCAGTCGATAAAGAAAAGTTTAAGATAGAGATTGACGAAAAGATGGAAAAATTTCCCGATGTTTTTGGAGGCAAAAAGATTACGGGCAAAAATATGACGGACGGATATAAGATATTTCTTGACGATGGTTCATGGCTTTTAGCAAGACTTTCCGGCACCGAGGATTTAATGAGGATATATGGGGAATCCGATACGGAGGAAAATTTAAGCGCCTTAATAAATGAATTCAGAAAATATTTAATATAATTTCTAAATAAATAAAATAATTATGAAATTTTATACTATTACCGCCGGACCGTTTGAAGTAAACACGTATCTTATATTTGACGATAAGAATAGCAGCAAAGAGGGTTTCTTAATAGATCCCGGGGGTCAGGAAAAAAGAATAGATAAGATAATAAAAGACGACAATATAGATTTGAAATTTATATTGAATACCCACTGTCACATAGACCATGTCGCAATGGATAATTATTTTAAGAAAAAATACGGCATTAAGATTATCGCCAACAAAGAAGAGGAACTTATATTAAAAAACTTGAAAGAACAGGCGGAATACTTGGGTTTTAATTATACAGGCGATGTCGTGATAGACGAATATCTAAAAGAAAATATAGGTATAAGCTTGGGGGAAATTAATATACTGCCTATTTTTACGCCCGGACACTCGCCCGGGAGTATGTCTTTTTTAGTGGACGAAAAATATCTTTTTAGCGGGGATACCCTTTTTAAAAATACTATCGGAAGAACAGATTTCTTAGGCGGCTCATCGGATAAAATTATCGATTCCATTAAAAGCAAACTGCTGATACTCGGCGACGACGTATCGGTCTTGCCGGGTCACGGTGAAGCCACCGTTATAGAAAATGAAAGAAAATATAATGCATATTTAATTTAGTTTTAATATTCGGCATATATGGCACTAAAAGATAAAAATATTCTCTTATGTGTAACCGGTTCCATTGCATGTTATAAGAGCATAGATTTATACAGGAGGCTTGCAAGGGAAGGGGCTAACGTTAAGATAATAGTCAGTGCATCGGCGGCTAAATTTATTTCGCCTTATATTTTTAAGTCCTTCGGGGAAGATGTTTTTGCCGATGATGCCTTTAAGAGTCCGCTTGCGCATATTTTTTTATCTAAATATGCCGATTTGATATTAATAGCGCCCGCCACGTATAATACGATTAATAAACTTGCCTGCGGCATTGCGGATACGCTGATAACCTTGGCCATTTCGGCTTCGCGGGATAAACCTAAGGTTATGGTTCCGGCAATGAACCCCGATATGTTTGCCGGTAAGATATTAAAAGACAACATCGACAAGCTTATGGGGCATAATTTTCGGTTCGTTTCGCCGGAAACGGGAAATACGGCATGCGGGGATTTCGGAGAAGGCAAATTTCCGGATATTAACGATATCGTATTTGAACTTGAATCGGTGTTTAAAGAAAAGACCCTTAAAAACAGGCGGGTCTTAATAACTGCAGGTGCAACGAGGGAATATCTTGACCCTGTAAGGTTTATCTCTAACGCATCGAGCGGTAAAATGGGGATAAGTCTTGCAAACGAAGCCGTTAATCTCGGTGCAGACGTGTCGCTTATTGCCTTAAATATCGACACCTCCTGTAAATATATAAATAAAAAAGTAAAGATTACGGACTGCATCGGTTTTAACGACCTTAAAGAGACTTTGATGGATGAATTTAAACAATGCGATATACTTTTTATGGCGGCTGCCGTTTCGGATTACAGCTTTAAAGAAGAGAGCCCGACCAAGATTAAAAAAACCGGCAAAGGCCTTAATATAGAGCTTATTCAAAACGAGGATTTATTAAAAGCGATATCTCGAATAAAAGAGAAAAAACAGATAGTTTTTGGCTTTGCCGCGGAAACCGACGATATTATCGATAATGGAAGAAAGAAGCTTGTCGAAAAATCATTAGATTATATTTTTATAAACGACGTGTCGCAAGATATCATAGGGAGAGATGAAAACGAGGGTTTTTTAATAGAAAAAACCGGTAAAGTAAAAAGATTTGAAAGAGAGCCCAAGGCTGCTCTCGCACAAAAACTTCTTGCTGAAATAAATTAATATTATATAAGTTCATCGGCTATTCGACCCGTAATCGCCGTTATTTGAATCATAAATTCCACAAAAATAACCTTGTTTTAAATTACGACACGATATGTGGCAGAATTTTATTGATTGACACCGCGATTGTTATGGAGTAATCTAAAAAAAATATTGAAATATTTCTAACGAACCTAATCTAACGGTCTATGGTTAAAAATGATCTTTCAATATAACAAATGTATATTTGATATTAGGTTTGAGCAAATGGTCATATTTTATGCCCTGCCGTCCTTCATCTTCCGCAATAACATCGGATTTCAATTAGGAAAAACAGTATGTGTTTTTAAAAATCACGATTGTTCGATATGTGTTTACTCTTTAACGTTTAGAACGCCTATTGATAAAAATAATAATTTTTTAGAGAGTAGAAATAGAGCGTCCCATCCGTATGCCATAAATTCCGATGCTAAAAAAAAGTTAGATAGTCTTAGTCTTGATATCGTAACAACAGGAGACCGTATAGGCTATTTTCCTTATTTGCTTCTTACCCTTATAAATGCGGGTCGCTCCGGCATATTGGGAGAAAGAATAAACTTTGAAATCGACGATATCGTATCTCAGGACAGGTCGATATTGAATAAAGAAAACGATGCCGTAGAAAACATAATGCCTCTCACATGGAATTTAGACGGAGTCGATAGTATTAAATTCTAAGTCATCGTCGATTTAAAGAATGTTGGAGATGAAATTGGGCCGGCTTATCGGAACCGCCGCGGTAAATTGAAAACCGTCATTGTTATGGCAAAAGGAAGCCCTGTAAGTTGATAAACTTACGAAGAAAGGCATTCCAAACCCTATTTTCTAATATGGGTATAATGTCTGCATGTATTTCGATTACGGCAGGCTCGTAAAAAACAGCGGCGTCCTGCAATTAAATTTTAAAAACTATGAAAACTAATCTCTGATAGATGCGGAAGCGCAAATTATCTTCCCGATTCTGATTTTAACGCTGTTGCCGAACGGAAATATAAATTTATGTTATAATGATTTATCTAATTTATCGATGTTAAGGATATTCTTATGGTTGAAATAGATTTATCTCTGAAAAATACCGCAATATATAGAGGGGTAAAAATTGAAAGCTTTGGCGGAAGAAAATCGTTTGAGGTTAATCAGGAAAATTTAGACATTATAGGAAACAACATCTATAATTATATGCAGGGGCTTAAAGCCGAATTTAAAGCAGAAGGGCGGGATATGACAGAATTTAATAAAGTCATAACGTTAACCGGCGCTACCGCCATACCGGTTTACCTTGTCGCATTCCATATCGTAGTGCATAGTTTTCACGAAATAAGGTATAAGAACGAAATGTACGACATTATTGCGGCAAAACATTAATCGATTATAGTCACTTCTTCCACAATCGGCGTAGAATTCTTATCCGGCATCAGATAGCTTTTGATATCGGTGATATTATTACCCTTAACTGAAAGAATAACGTACGAGTAATAAGGCCAGGAGGCGTTTATATCAAAGCTGGAAGGTATTGCCGGATGGTTGGGGTGAGAATGATAAAACCCTAAAATTTCAAGATCTTCTTTTCTGGAAATTTTGTCCATTTCAAGCATATCTTTGGGTTCAATCTCAAAACTGTCCCACGTTATCTTTCCGAAGCGGTTTTCGGCGGGGTAAACTTTTACGATAATTTTATCGTTCCCTTCTATTTTTCCCAAAAGTCCGCCGCATGCCTCGTATGGGAAAATTTCGGCAGCATGTTTTTTAATTATTTCAAGTTCGTTTTTTTGAATTATTATAGCCATAAAATTGGAATATGTAATTAATTATAACTCGGCAAATACCCTCGTCGAAAGATATCTTGAACCCGTGTCGGGCAATATCGTTGCGTAGTTGCCTCTATATTTATTTGCAAGCATAGATATACCGTATACGTTGGCTCCAGATGAAAATCCGCATAAAAGCCCTTCCTCTTTGATAATTTTTTTAAGCATCGAATAACTGCCTTCAGTATCTACTTTTATAAAATCATCTATAATTTTATAATGGTCAAAACCCTCAAAATTAAACGAGTAATTATATTTCCAGCCCTCTATACCGTGCATTGCATTGTCCGGAACAACGGCTATAATCTTAATTTTATCGTTATATTCTTTAAGTCTTTTTCCCACGCCCAATATCGTTCCGCCCGTGCCGATGCCGGTTACAAAATAGTCAATATTTCCGCCAGTTTGATTAATAAGCTCTATTGCCGTGGTTTCGTAATGTGCCAGCGGATTAAGCGGGTTATTGTACTGGTCAGGCATATAATATAAATCCTCCCCGCCCTTTTTATATTCTTCCATTGACCTTTTTATTGCTCCATCATGGCTTTCTTCCGCCGGCGTAAGAATTAATTCGGTTCCAAAAAGCCGTATTATTTTCTTTCTTTCTTCGCTCATGTTGGCGGGGGCGTAAATTTTAACCTTAATTCCCAAAAATGCGCCTATCATGGCATATGAAATTCCGGTATTTCCGGAAGAAGAATCAATTATAGTCATGCCGTCTTTCTTTAAAAGACCTTTTTCGACGGCATTTTTTATCATATACAATGCAGGTCTATCCTTAACCGATCCGCCAGGGTTAAGTCCCTCTAATTTTGCATATAATTTTGAACCGGTGTCGAGATTAATTACTTTGTTTAACAGAACCGCGCCGGTATTACCGATGTTAGATAGCGGGCTGAATAAACGAGGCAAATAGCTGTTATCTTTTTCCATCTTTTTCTACGATAATTTCATAATCGGTATCATTAATTTTGCCGGTAGACAAGACTCTGTGTCCCTGTTCTTCCATCGAACGCGGAACGTTTCGGATGGCGGGTTCGTAATCGACGATAACCCTAAGAATTTCACCTTTTTTCATTTTTTCTAGTGCAAGTTTTGATTTTACGAACGTAAAGGGGCAAATTTCACCCTTTATGTTTAATTCGGTATTGCTGTTGTAGTTAGGCATTTAATCTATACTCCGGTTTTCATATATTATTATTCATGCGTCGCCGGAACGGCAATTTAATTACTCAGTTCTTAACATCGCAAAAATTTTCGTAATCTATCAAGTCAAAAACGCTTGGATTTTCACCGCATAGCGGACATGTTTTGTCTTTTCTCAGCTTCATTTCTGTAAACCTCATATCAAGTGCATCATATATCAAAAGCCTTCCGTTCAACGTTTTACCGACGCCGAGAATAATTTTTATAGCCTCGTTTGCCTGAATTGCGCCTATAATTCCGGGTAGTACCCCGAGTACCCCGGATTCTTGACAACTTGGAACCAAACCGACGGGTGGAGGAGCAGGAAACAGGCATCTATAACAAGGTCCTTCTCCCGGCAAAAATACCGTCGCCTGCCCGTCGAATCTGAATAGAGAACCATAAACAAGCGGTTTTCTCATAAAATAACAGGCATCGTTTATTAAGTATCTTGTAGGGAAGTTATCGGTTGCATCTATTATTACGTCATAATCCTTTATCAAATCTTTAATATTTTGAGAATCGATTTTTTCTTTATAAGTAATAACGTTGACATCAGGGTTAATTCTTGCGATAGAATCGCTTGCCGAATCTACCTTGTACCTTCCTACGTCAGCGGTTCCGTGCCATATCTGCCTTTGAAGGTTAGATAAATCGACGGTATCAAAGTCTACTATCCCCAGCGTCCCGATTCCTGCCGCTCCCAAGTAGTATCCGCAGGGAGCGCCGAGTCCGCCGGCTCCGATCAATAGAACCTTGGACGACAACAATTTTTCCTGTCCTTTGCCGCCTACTTCCGGCAATATTATATGTCTTGCATATCTCTTAATCTGCTCTTCTGTAAATTCCAAAATTTAATCTCCGTTAATATAACATTGGTTTAAACGGCTAAACAGGCTTAAGCTTTTGCCGTTAAGCCCGCGTAATTTATTCCACGACGTCAAGGACAATCGGTTCTACCGTTATCCCTTTAGATTCCAAAAATTTAACCGCTTTTTCAATCTCCGGTGATTCGCCTTCTAATTCTATTGCAATTATGCCGATATCGTTAGATATACTCGCACTTCTGATATTCGTAATGACGTTATAATTCTTGCCGACAAGATATATCAGGGGTTCCTTGATAACTTCCTGAGGATAGTTAAGATAGAACTTTTTTTTTTCGGCTGTCCCCCCGGCAATTGCGGGAATAATAGAAATAATGTTTCCGTCTTTAACAGTAGAATTTATATTGTCCATAAATCTTATGTCTTCATCGTTAAGATAAACGTTGACGAATCTTCTAATCCGGTTATTTTGTTCGCATATCCTTTCTTTGATGCCCGGAAAATTATTTTCTAAGTTGTCTATTACCTCTATGATGGTAACGCCGTCGGTCTCGACCTCAGCTTTTCCGTCTGTTAAAGACCTTAACGGTGTGGGTATTCTGACTTTTATCGACATTTAATCCTCCTTTTACTATTAGTTCGTTATTAATTATTTTTTTTCTCTGATTTTAGCCAACACTTTTTCAAACTCTTCGAGATTTGGCTCTATCGTTGCAGGTTCTTTTAGTTTTCCGGTCAAAGCCTCCAATGTTTTCAAACCATTTCCGGTTATTGCAAGAACGGTAGTCTCACTTTTATTTATGTAGCCTTTATCTATAAGTTTTTTTGCCACAGCTACGGTTACCCCGCCTGCCGTTTCCGTGAATATTCCTTCCGTGCTGGCTAAAAGTTTCATCCCTTCTACTATTTCTTCGTCCGTTACGTCCTCACCGTATCCCCCTGTTTTATTCATGAGGTCGGATGCGTAATATCCGTCGGCAGGATTCCCTATTGCAAGGGATTTTGCGATAGTATTCGGAGTTCTGACCGGTTTAATGAACTCTCGTTTTTCCTTAACGGCAGCAGTTATCGGATTACATCCCTTAGCCTGTGCACCGAAAATCTTCGTCTTCGGTTTTTCTTTCAGCAGACCGCAATATTCAAATTCGTCTATAGCCTTGCCTACCTTCGTAATTAAAGAACCTCCCGCCATAGGGACTACTATGTTATCGGGGACTTTAAACCCAAGCTGTTCGATCATTTCAAAGGTAAGAGATTTTGATCCTTCGGCATAGTAAGGTCTCAAGTTTATATTAACGAATGCCCAGTCGTGTTTTCCCGCAATTTCGGTGCATAGCCTATTGACCCTGTCGTAGCTTCCGTTAATCTTGATTAAATTGGTATCGTAAATTAAAGTCCCCAACACCTTTCCTATTTCAAGGTTTGAAGGAATAAATACATAGCTTTCGTAGCCAGCAGAAGCCGTCAGCGCCGCAACCGAATTTGCAAGATTTCCAGTAGAGGCGCATGCTACTATTTTAAAGCCGAATTCCTTAGCCTTTGCTACCGCGACGGAAACTACCCTATCCTTAAAAGATAACGTCGGAAAATTTACGGAATCGTTTTTAACATATAATTTTTTAACCCCAAGGGCTTTTGCAAGGTTATCGGCTTTTACCAACGGGGTATAACCGACGTTTTTGCCGATCGTAATTTCTCCTTTTATAGGAAGAAGCTCTTGATAGCGCCACATGTTAGGCTCTCTGGATTTGATTTTATCGATGGTTATCTCTTTTTTAATTTTATCGTAATCGTAATCGACCTCAAGCGGCCCGAAACAATAGTCGCAGACATAAAGTGGGCTATCCGGATATTCTTTTCCGCATTCGCGGCATTTCAAACCTTTAACAAACATTTTTTTTCCTCATAGTTAATATAGTTATCTACAGATATAAATAAAAAAACCTCTTCTTCCTAACGAATTATAGAAGAAGAGGTTTAATAATCCTTTCTTCTTATCTTCCAGGAATAAACCTGCGGGAATTAGCACCTATTTAGCATTGGTTGCTGCGGTTTCAACGGGCCCGTCCCTCTACCGCTCTTGATAAGAATCACGGGCAATAAACCCGTGGAAATATATTTGCTATAAATTATAAAGAACCGTTTGAATTATTTCATACATAAGTTATATTATATAGGATACGTTATTATATTGTCAATTGTTAATATTTAAAAATATTTATCTTATGATAAATAAGCGGTATAATGAAGATAATCAAAATAGATTTATTTCGTGATAAGTTAATATACGAGTTGTTATTTTTGATTTTTTTTATTTTTGCAATCGGGCTTTCGGGTTGCGTTCCGTATATAGTAGGGGGCAGATATTCCGGCGGGTCGTCTCCGTTGCATAAATATTATCCACCGAGGCGAATTTCACATAATGTCGAAGTAGGAATAGCTTCATGGTATGGCCCCGGGTTTCAGGGAAGACCGACCGCAAGCGGGCAAATTTATAATATGTACGATTTAACGGCTGCGTCAAAAACACTTCCGTTGGATAGTTATGCCTATGTTACAAACTTGAAAAATCATAGAAGCGTCGAGGTGTACGTGAACGACAGGGGGCCGTATTATGGGGATAGAATTATGGATTTGTCTTATGCGGCGGCAAGGGCGCTGGATATGATAGGTCCGGGAACTGCATTGGTCAGAATACAATATCTTGGATCTAAACCCGTTTCTAAAAGTTACGTAAACGGATATAATGAAAAATATATTGCGCCTTTCCTTGGCTATACCCTGCAGTTTGCCGCATATACGAAGAAGTCTATGGCGCTCAGGGAAATCAAAAAGATAAAAGAATTTGTCCCCGGGGTCCATTTGGCAACAAAAACGATAAATGGTGTTTTGTATTATAAAGTAATATTTGGTAGTTTTAAAAATATAAAAGATGCATATGGTTTTGCCAAGATTATCTCGAAATACGGATATGACGTGTATATAACAAAAGTAGAATAAAAATATATGATTAACTTCGGTGATTAAATATGAAAATCGTTGCGGTAATACCTGCCAGATATGAATCAAGTCGCTTTAAAGGAAAGCCGCTTGCCGGGATTATGGGCAAGCCTATGATAAAACATGTTTATGAAAACGTAATAAAATCTTCGATGTTATCCGATGTCATAATTGCTACGGAAGATCGGCGTATTTATGATGTTTGCAGGGGATTCGGGGCAAACGTCGTTATGACGAAAGAATCCCATCAAACTGGCACCGATAGAATAATAGAGGTTGTAAGCGGTATTTCCGCCGACGTGATTTTAAATATTCAAGGGGATGAACCGTTGGTAAATGTCGAAGTAATAGAAGCATTGATAAAACCTCTCAAGGAAGACGATGCCGTTTTATACACGAGCGTTAAAACGCCGATTTATTCTTATGAAGAATTTATTGACCCGAATAACGTAAAGGTCGTGGTCGATAAAGACGACTATGGTATTTATTTTTCAAGAAGTCCGGTGCCTTATGACAGAGAGAAGGCTTTGTCCCTCAAGGATTTTAAGGGCGTTTTCGGTTACAAACACCTTGGTTTTTACGGCTATACAAGAGATTTTCTCATGGAATTCGGAAAAATGCCGGCTTCTTATTTAGAAAAGAAAGAAATGCTCGAACAACTTAGGGCGATAGAAAACGGTTATAGGATAAAGGTTGAAACCGTCAGAGTATCTACTATTCCCGTCGATGTCCCCGATGACATAAAAAAGGTTGAAAATTTTATTTTAAAATATTACAATTAAGAATTAAATAATATAAAAAATCTATTTTAAGGAGTACGTAAAAAATGAAAGAAGGGATACATCCTGAAATTTATCAGACAAAGGTAAAATGTGCCTGCGGTGAAGAGTTTATTACGGGCAGTACGGTTAAGGAAATTCATGCCGACATTTGTTCTAAATGCCATCCTTTTTATACCGGTAAACAAAAATTCATTGATAGCGCAGGAAGAATCGAGAAATTTAATAAAAAATATGGAAATCTAAACAAAAATAAAAAGTAATAAGAAATAAAGAAAGTTTTTTATATTCTTTCCTTGATTATTTTAATGGTCAAACTTATTAATTACACTTCTAAACCGGAAGTAACTATCGCGATAGCCGCCAGGCTTTGTTATAGTTCTTACGGTATTGCTAAAATAGAAAGCTATTTCGATGAAGGCGAGAAAGGCTTAGAAAAGGCAAGGAAATTAATCAAAAAAATAAGGTCTTCAGGGCATGAATCGGTGTTGGAGCATTCCAATTTTACTTTCGGAGTAGAAAATCTTTCAAGGAGCGCCTCTCATCAATTAGTCAGGCATCGTATAGCGTCATACTCTCAGAGAAGCCAGAGGTATGTCAAGGAGACAAAACCCAAGTATGTTATACCGGATTCTATTGCCGAAAATAGCGAATTTTTGGAGAGATACGACAAAGCGATAAGCGATATTTTTTCTTTATACGGTTATTTTCTTGAAAATAACGTTCCTGCGGAAGATGCCAGATATATACTTCCAAACGCAACGGAAACCCAGCTTATATTTACAATGAACGCAAGAGAGCTTCTGCATTTTTTTAGATTGAGGGGATGCGAAAGGGCACAATGGGAAATTAGGCGCGTTGCACGGGAGATGTTTAAACTTGTTTCCCCCATTGCGCCGTCAGTTTTTATCGGTGCGGGTCCGGCTTGCGTGACGGGAAACTGTTCGGAGGGCGAGTTCTCTTGCGGAAAACCCTCAGAAATCAGGGCGTCATGGTCGTATGGCGATAATTAACCGTCAATTGTTTATTAATCTAATCTACAGCTAATCTGTAAAAAATCTACATACTTGCTTAATTAAAAGGATATATTTTGATGTTAGACGATATTTTAAGAAAAAAAGCCCAAGGATCACTCAATAAATCAAAAGAGTTATACGACAGAATACAAGAAGAAAGCCCTAAGGGATTTAACGAACAAGTGAAAGAGCTTTTCAAACAATATAATTTAATTAAAAAAACCGCAGAGCAATTTTCTGAATATAATAAAATAGAATCCGATATCGAAGACCTCAAAAAATTGCTTAAGAACGAACCAGACGAAGCATTGGCAGCATTAGAGACGGAAGAGATAGATTCTTTAAGTGATAAAGCATCTAAATTATCCGAAGAAATAAAGGATTTTTTTTATCCCAAGGAAGATTTGCAGGATAAGGATATTTTGCTTGAAATAAGGGCGGCTACCGGAGGCGAAGAGGCTGCTCTTTTCGCGTTGGACCTTTTCAAAATGTACAATAAATATGCTTTGAATAAAAAATTTAATTTTGAAACGATTTCGTTAAGTTATTCGTCTTCTGGGGGCTTAAAAGAAGTTATAGCGTCTGTGAAAGGCAAGGGTGCATACCGTTTTTTACGGAATGAAAGCGGAGTTCACAGGGTACAAAGGATTCCTGCTACGGAAACACAGGGCAGGGTTCATACGTCTGCGGCAACGGTTGCCGTTATGCCGGAACCGGAGGAAGTCGATCTTAAAATAAATAGCGAGGATTTAAGGATAGACGTTTACAAGTCCTCGGGGCACGGGGGACAGAGCGTAAACACCACCGATTCTGCAGTCAGGATTACCCATATGCCTACCGGGCTTGTGGTTACGTGCCAGGATGAAAAATCGCAGCACAAAAATAAAGCGAAGGCGTTAAGAATATTAAGGTCACGGTTATTAGGCAAGATAGAAGCAGACAAAAAGAGCTTAGAGGCACAAAGCAGGAAAAGCATGGTAGGAAGCGGTGATAGAAGCGAAAAAATAAGGACGTACAATTTTCCTCAGGGCAGGGTTACAGACCATAGGGCGGGAATAACGATACATAAGTTGGCTTCTTTTATGGACGGCAATATAGATGAACTCTTAGTGCCTTTAGCGGATTATTTTGAATCCCAAAACATAGCGCATGGATGAAGATTTATCGGTTTATGAATTAATTAAAGAGGGCGAGGCTCGTCTTACACGTAGTGATATCGGAAATGCTTTCGATGAGTCGATTGTTTTGATGAAGTATGCTTTAAAAAAATCAATGAGTGAAGTTATTATTTCCTATGGCGATAAGCTTGACAAGAATAAGGTGAATTTGTTTGAAAAGCTGATTAAAAGAAGGGGCAGAAAAGAGCCGTATGCTTATATCACCAATAAAAAAGAGTTTTATTCTTTAGATTTTTTTGTCGACGGGTCCGTTTTAATACCTCGACCGGATACGGAGTGCTTGGTAGATGAAGTGTTAAAAGAAATAGAAAAATTTCAAAATGAATTAAATAGAAAAATTTATATTCTTGATATCGGCACCGGTTCCGGAGCCGTTGCGATTTCTATTGCAAAGAATTCATATAATGTTATAATTTATGCTGCCGATAATAGTATTAAAAGTTTAAACGTCGCAAAAAAAAATATTAAAGCGAACAGAGTCGAAAAGAAAGTTATTCCGGTTTATTTTGACATGTTAAAATCAAAAAAAACAAATTTGTCTTTGCATGGCTTCGATATATACGATTTTGATAATTTTGACATAATAGTTTCCAACCCTCCGTACATAGAAACCGACGAATTGAAAATTTTAGACGACGGAATTAAATTTTATGAACCGCCTGAAGCTTTGGACGGCGGCGAGGATGGACTTAAATTTTACAGAAAGATATTTGATACTGCCATTCTCCACTCCAGAAATAAAAAGAGTATTATATTAGAAATAGATTATAGAAAGAAATCTGCTATTTATTCTTTATTCGAAAAGAAATTCACGAATTATAACGGTATAAAATTTAAACGGTTAGTCTTTGCTAACGATTTAAACAATAAGGAGAGGGTGACTAAAATAACATATGGATAGTATGGTGATAGAGGGAGGCTTTTCATTGAGAGGAGGAGTTTCGATAAGTGGCTCTAAGAATGCGTCCTTGCCGATAATAGTCTCTTCAATAATGTTCGATAACGTCGATAACGAAATTGACAATGTCCCCGACCTTGAAGACATAAAAACGATTAAAAAACTTTTAATAAGCCTTGGAGCGGAGATTAAAGAGTCCGATAGGGTGGATAAGGTTATTATAAATACTTCCCATATTAATAATTGCGATGCACCTTATGATCTTGTTAAAACCATGAGGGCGTCTATTTTAGTTTTAGGTCCGCTTCTTGCTAAGTATAAGAGAGCGAGGGTGTCTTTGCCGGGCGGCTGCGCTATAGGGGCAAGGCCCATAGATTTTCACCTAAATGCCTTTAGGCTTTTGGGTGCCGATGTAGAAGTCGACCATGGATACATAGAGGTGAGTGCCGATAAACTTAAAGGTGCCGTAATAAATTTTCCGATTCCGTCGGTAACCGGAACCGAAAACGTAATTATGGCGGCAACGCTTGCCGAAGGAACTACGGTAATAAAAAATGCGGCGATGGAACCGGAAATAGACGATTTAATTCTTGCGCTTAACAATGGAGGGGCAGATATAAAGAGAACCGGGCTTGCCGTAATCGTTATAAAAGGCGTTAAAAAATTAAATAAATTAAAACACGGCGTTCTTCCGGATAGGATAGAGGCCGGAACATTTATGGTGGCATCCGCTATTACGAAAGGAGATATTATTCTTAAAGATATCGAGGTGAGGCATCTTAATGCCATCATAGGTAAACTTTCTGAGGCCGGAGCCAAAATCATTATAAATTCCTCGTCTTCCTTAAGGATAAAAGGCTCTAAGGTCATTAAAAGTGTTGACATTTCTACCGCTCCTTATCCAAATTTTCCTACTGATATGCAGGCTCAGATGATGGCCCTGATGACACTTTCAAGTGGACTTTGTGTCATAGCCGAAAATGTTTTTGAGAATAGATTTATGCATGTTGCGGAACTTATGCGTCTTAAGGCGGATATAAAGGTAAGAAATAATTTTGCGATAGTAAAAGGTGTAAAAAAACTTTCAGGTGCGGAGGTTATGGCTACGGATTTAAGGGCGAGTGCTTCGCTTGTTTTGGCCGGTTTGGCATCTTCCGACGGTTGCACTACCGTTTCGCGGATTTATCACTTGGACAGGGGTTATGAAAAAATGGAGAAAAAATTGGCCGGTTTAGGCGCTATGGTTTCTCGAGTGAAGGCGGATGAGTCTGCGTCTATCGTAGAACCTGTTTCTAATAATAAAATTTATGAAAGAGATGCGCGGGTAAAATAACAGCCGTTATAACAAAATGAAAACTACACAAAATAAAAAGAAAAAGCTTAAAATAGCAGTGCCTAAAGGCAGAATTCTTAAAGATGGACTTGAGTTGCTGAGAAAATCCGGATATATTAAGCATCCGGATAGCGATTATAATTCTAGAAGGCTCACGTTTGAGTATGAAGACGATGAAGTTGGTTTACTTATAGTGAAACCCTGGGATGTGCCTACATTTGTAGAATACGGCGCTGCAGACGCCGGTATCGCCGGAAAAGATGTTTTGCTTGAGAAACCTAAAAATGTATATGAGCCGTTAGATTTAAAAATAGGTGAGTGCAAGGTCGTTGTGGCCGTAAGCGGGGATTTAATAGCCGGAAAAGGAAATTTGCATAGCCGCAATAGCAATGATATCAGTTTACATACAGGCGAAAAACCATTTTCCGATATTAAGATTACCGACCGCATTAAGAAGAATATATATTTTTATAAGACCAACATACGTGTCGCAACGAAGTATGTTCATATTACGAAAGGCTTCTTTAATAAAAAGGGTGTTTCCAATATTCAAATCATAAAACTTTACGGCAATGTGGAGCTTGCCCCGATATCCGGACTTTGCGACTTTATCGTCGATCTCGTTTCGACGGGAGAAACCCTGAGGCAAAACAATTTAGTACCCGTCGAAGATATCGCTCACGTGACCTCAAGGTTTATAGTAAACAGGGCAAGCCTTAAAATCAATCCATCAAATATCGCGTCCATGATAGGTAGTTTAAAGGAGCAGGTAGAAAAAAATGCGGATACGGATATCTAATTTTAGTAATAAAGGTAATTTTAAGGAATTTTTGAAAGAAAAAAGGCTCGGACAGCTTGATTTTTCCGATAAAATTCAGCAGGAGCTTAAAATTATCCGTTCAGACGTTATCGCAAAGGGAGACGAGGCGTTATCGTTTTATACGAAAAAATTTGACAAGACAGAACTCAAACCCGAGAATTTCTTGATTGATAGAGAAGAAAAGGCAAATGCCGTAAATTCCTTAAAAAAGAATGAGCGAAAAATTATAGAGGAGACGATAGAGAGGGTTTACGAATATCATTCTAAGCAAAAGTTACAGACCTGGCTTTCTCATAGTGCAGACGGACTAATAACCGGTCAGCTTATAGCTCCGGTTCAACGGGTGGGAATATACGTTCCGGGCGGCAAAGCGAGTTATCCGTCTTCCGTAATAATGAACGCGGTTCCGGCGTCGGCAGCGGGAGTTAAAGAGGTTGTTATGGTTACTCCGCCGTCAGATAAATTAGATAATTTTGTTATAGCGTCAGCAGTTTTGTGCGGCATAGAAAACATATTTAAAATAGGAGGACCCCAAGCGATATTTGCGCTTGCATACGGGACCGAAACGATAATGCGGGTTGACAAAATAGTCGGTCCGGGAAATATTTATGTCGCAACGGCAAAAAAGATGGTTTACGGCGATGTTGATATCGATATGATTGCAGGACCGAGTGAGATTGCAATAATTTGCGATGAATCCGCCGACCCTGAGATTGTTGCAATAGATATGATATCTCAGGCGGAGCATGACGAAATGGCGATTTCTACCCTTATAACCCATTCTTCCGATATAATAGAGAGAGTTGGCGATATCTTGAGACATCTCGTACATAGGGAGCCGAGGAGAGATATAATCGAAAAATCTATAAATTCCAATGCTTCTTCTGTTTTAACGGATTCGATAGAGGAATCTATAGAAGTTGTCAATGAGCTGGCGCCGGAGCACTTAGAACTATGTATTAGAAACCCGTTTGAAAAGCTGTTTCTGATAAAAAATGCAGGGGCGATATTTTTAGGCGGAAGTACCCCTGAAGCGGTCGGAGATTATGTCGCAGGTCCAAGCCATGTCCTGCCCACGGGCGGAACTGCAAGATTTTTTTCACCGTTAGATACATTGTCTTTTCTTAAAAGGACCAGTGTTATTTCGTCAAGCCTGGAATTTTTGACAAAGAAGGCAGAAGACATAGCCTTCTTCTCTAGTATCGAAGGGTTAAACGCCCACGGAGAATCTGCGAGCTATCGCATTAAAAAGATAAAATAATAAATTGTTAATATGCCTTCATTAAAAATAGAAGATTTTATTAAAAACAGCGTTCTTGGGCTTACCGCTTACAAGGTAAACGAACCGCAAGGACAGGGCTCATTCAAGACCGGCGGGGCTTTAAAGCTTGATGCAAATGAATCTAATTATACGCTGAGCAAAGAAATCAAACGAAGCTATGCAAATTTTATAAAGGATACGCTCATAAATCTTTATCCGGATTCAAGCTCCGGCGATCTTATCAAATTACTGGAAATATTTTACGATATACCAGTTAGAAATTTTATTTTTGGTAACGGTTCGGATGAACTTATTGCCATTATTTTACTTAGTCTCAAAAAAAATGTCGTCGTAAACATTCCGACCCCGTCTTTTTCTATGTACGACATCGTGGCAAGATACAATGATTTAAAGATTAACCGTATAAGACTTGAAGAAAAATATTTTGACCTGCCGAAAGATATTGATGCTGATCAAAATTACTTTAATAACATATTCTTTTTTAGTTATCCCAATAATCCTACCGGAAACCATTTCGATCGCAATACCATAAAGAGTCTCTTAAAAAATAAAAATAATATCGTTGTGGTCGATGAAGCTTATATATATTTTTCCGATGTAGAATCTTTTATAAAAGATATACCCGAATACGATAATTTAATCGTTTTGAGGACATTTTCTAAGATCGGGCTTGCAGGATTAAGGTTTGGAATGCTTTTTTCCGGTAATAAACTTATAAACGAATTTAAAAAAATAAAATTACCCTTTAATATCAACTCCTTAACGCTGAGTTCCATCGAGTTCTTTTTAAATAATTTTGACGAATTCGACAAAAATATAAAAAAGACGATTAGTCAAAGAAATAAATTATATTCCGCATTAAAGAAATTTAATTTTATGGAGGTTTATCCGTCCGATGCCAATTTTATCCTGATAAGACTTAGGGATAATAAATTAAAAATCAAATTCAAACAATTTCTTGAAGATAACAAAATAATTATAAGAAGTTTTGACGGTAACATGAAAATGTTTTACAGAATAACCGTAGGCACGCCTGCAGAGAATAAAAAACTAATTGATTATTTCAGGGTTTTTAAAACCGTTCATTGATCATATGGTACCCTATTTTTTAAAAAGCGGGAGAGGGGCAGAAAAAGGCTGTCGGTTTTTTTAAAAAACATGATATAATAATACAAAGATTTGAAAGGTCTGCAATGGAAAAGATGAAAAAATCATCAGAAAATAATGCGAAGTTCTATAGAGACCGCAAGGGTAATTTTTTAAGAAAAACGACCGAAACCTATATAAAATTTTCGTTAAATCTTGACGGGAAGGGCATATATGAAATTGATTCGGGCGTTCCGTTTTTCAATCATATGCTTGAACAGTTTTCGAAACATTCCCGTTTCGATGTAACTCTTGAGGCAAAAGGGGACACAGATACAGACCTTCACCATCTCGTAGAGGATATCGGAATTGTCATGGGCGGTGCATTGAGGGAATTATCCGGTGATAAAAAGGGTATTCAGAGGTTCGGCAGCGCTTTTGTGCCGATGGATGAGTCGATGGTCCACTCTGTTGTCGATTTTTCTGGAAGATCGTTTTTTATATATAAATACAACGGTATGGATATGACTAAACCGATTAATGAATATTCAAGGGTATTCTCAAGGCTTTCCGATAAATATAAGGAGTTTGATAAAGACGGGATGAGAGAAATTCTTGTCGATAAATTTTTTTACGTCTATTCTAATATTTTTTTTGAAGCGTTGTGCAAAAATGCCCTTATAAATCTGCATATTAACGTCTTGTACGGTTCTAACGCCCATCATATGGTCGAGGCTGTGTTTAAATCAACGGGAATTTCCGTATCTAACGCCCTTGAGGTTAAGGATAACCGTAATACGGTGCCGTCTACAAAGGGCAGTATTTGATTATTGATATATTATGTAGCGATGAAAAGTCCATTTGGTTATAAAAGAAAAGTATCTTTTGCCCTGCTTTTTTTGCCGGCGTTTTTATTTATTTTAAATCTAACGGTAATCTTAATGGGTATAAAAACCGCTTATGCCTATAGCGGTAACGTAACTAAAATTACAAGGATTCTTTTTGGCCGCAGTAGCGGAACTATTAATGTTTATACAATCGGCAGCCCTTTTTACAAGGAATATTTATTTAAAAAGGGTTATAAAAGATTTTCCATCTTAGTCTTCGGACATGCCGTCCTTTACGGCAGCAAAAAAAAGATAGTGAGGCCTTTCAAAAATGTATTTTCGGTTTCATATTCGCAATTCAGTACAACCCCCGAGTATGCCGTTCATATAGTTATAAGACAAAAAAATATATCGGCAAAACTCCGAATAAGGACTATAAATCTTGGGAATGACCATTATAAGGTTGTTATTTATGCGGGGATGGTATCAAGCAAGGTCAAGAAAGAACCGGAAGTCAGATTTAATGTTTTCATAGACGCCGGTCATGGCGGGAACGACCCCGGGGGGATTGGGCCCATGGGGCTGCCGGAAAGTTTTGTAAATCTGAGCATTGCGTTAAAATTAAAAAAAATTTTAGAAGCCAGAGGAATAAAAACGGAAATAGATAGAACTTCCAATATAAACGTAAGTTTGCAGCAAAGGGCGGCAGAAGCAAATAGGAGCGGCGCAGATTTATTTATAGGGTTGTATAGCAATTCCGCCGTGGTTCCATATATGTACGGAACGACCACTTATTATTATCATTACGGAAACTCACATCGATTCGCAAAGTATTTGGAACATTATATTTCGTCCCGCTTAAATCTTAAATATGACGGGGTAGTGCATGACGATCTTTATGTTTTGCGATTTACAAAAATGCCGGCGGTTATAATAGAATATGCCTATATTTCTAACCCGTATGAAGAGCATCTCTTGGCCTCTTCTACGTTTAGGCAGCTGATTGCAAACGGGATTGCAAATGCGATTTATAAATATTATATAATTAAAAAAAGATGAAAAAAAACATTGTTATTATAGATTATGGAATGGGCAACCTTAAGAACGTTAGGAACGCCATCGGTTCCATAGGATATGAAGCCGATATTTCAGATAACTATAGGGATATTGAGAATGCTTCGCACCTTGTACTTCCCGGCGTAGGCGGATTTCAAGATGCCATGCGTACCCTGAAGCAAAAGGGTTTGGTCGAACCGATTAAGGATGCCGTAAACGGCGGAAAGAATTTCTTAGGAATTTGTCTTGGAATGCAGCTTTTATTTGAGACATCCGAAGAATTCGGATACAGTGAGGGATTGGCTATTTTAAAGGGAAAAGTAGTAAGGTTTGATGAGGACAAAACCCCGTTGATACCGCATATCGGGTGGAATGATATAAAAATATTAAAGCGGACAAACAAATACCCGGCTACCGCAGGCACGGATGATATGTTCTTTTATTTCCTTCACTCTTATTATTGCCTGCCGGAAGAAGATATTACGGTTGCGGTATGCGATTATTACGGAGAATTTGCCGCCTGCGTGCAAAAAGACAATATCTTCGCATGCCAGTTTCACCCGGAGAAGAGTCATAATGCAGGTTTAGCGTTACTTAGGAATTTTATCGCCGGTTAAGTTTAACGATAAAATTCCGTATCTAAATTAAATATAAACGATTACAATATAATAAATGACTATGATTATAATACCGGCCGTAGACCTACTCGGTTCAAGATGTGTAAGATTAACTATGGGGGATTACGACCGAAAGAAGGAGTATAATATCTCTCCACTGGAAGCTGCGCTCAAATGGCAGAAATATGGGGCTAAAAGACTTCATTTGATCGATTTGGACGGAGCAAAGTCTGGATATCCCGATAATTTTGATGTTATAAAAGATATTATAAAATCGGTGAGGATTCCGGTAGAAGTAGGCGGCGGAATAAGGAATAATGAAACCATAGAGGGCTATTTTAATGCGGGTGCATCTTATGTAGTCTTAGGCTCCATATTGTTTAAGGACATAGAATCCATAAGACCGTCCTTGTTAAAGTACGAAGGCAAAATAATAGCCGGAATAGATTTATGCGATGAAAAAATTGCAATTTCGGGATGGAAGGAGCTTATAACTTATCGTTTTACGGATGCGGTAGACGAATTAAAACACAGTTGCGGTATAAAATCATTTATATTTACAGATATTAAAAAAGACGGAATGCTTCAGGGAGTAAATTTGGACTTGATATTAAAGCTATCGAAGTTAGATATTAATTTTATTGCATCCGGTGGAATTTCCGCATCGGAAGACGTCGTAAGACTTAAAAAATTAAATTTTCCCAATCTTGAAGGAGTCATAATAGGAAAGGCGTTATACGACGGAAGATTGGATTTGAAAAAAACGAATGATTTATTAATGCAGGGTTAAATTTTATGCTTGCTAAAAGAATAATACCGTGTCTTGATATCAAAAACGGTGAGGTCGTTAAGGGTACCCGTTTCGAAGGGCTGCGAATTGCCGGAAATCCCATAGAGCTTGCGAAGAGATATAACGACGAACTTGCAGACGAACTCATGTTTTTAGATATTACGGCTTCCCACGAAAAGAGGAAGACTATGCTTAAACTCGTCGAAGAGATTTCTAAGAATATTTTTATTCCTTTTAGCGTAGGCGGAGGTATTTCCGACGCAGAAGATATAAGGAATTTGTTGAATAGCGGAGCCGACAAGGTTTCTATAAACACCGCCGCAGTTTTAAAACCGGATTTGATAGATATTGCGGCGAGAAAGTTTGGGTCGTCTACCATAGTAATAGCAATAGATGCGAAAAAGGTCGGAGAAGAATATTTTGTTTTTACTTATGGGGGAAGAAATAATACGGGTATTAATGCGATAGAATGGGCAAAGGAGGTATATAACCGCGGCGCAGGCGAGATACTTTTGACGAGTATGGATAGAGACGGAACCGGGAGCGGTTATGAAATAAATTTGACTTCCTCAGTGGTTAAAAGCGTTAAAATTCCGGTCATAGCTTCCGGAGGGGCTAAAGATGAGGCGGATATAGAAGAGGTTTTTGTAAAAGCCGATGCAGGTGCCGCTTTAGCCGCATCGATATTTCATTATAAGAAAACAGGCATTATTCCGATAAAAAAATATTTGAAATCCAAGGGGATACAAGTAAGGTTATAACGTAACTAAAATAAAGATTAGAACGGTAAAAGATTATGAACGAGGTCGATTCATTTTTAAAACAGATTGATTTCTCCAAGCTTGATGGTCTTATTCCTGCGGTCGCGCAGGATTATTTTTCGGGAGAGGTCCTGATGCTTGCATTTATGAACGAAGAAGCGTTGGAAAAAACCGTCGAAACCGGTGTAGCTCATTATTTTTCAAGGTCAAGGCATAAACTTTGGAAGAAAGGCGAAACTTCCGGCAATATTCAGAGTATAAAGGAGATATTTTTTGACTGCGACAGCGATAGTATTTTGCTCAAGGTAGTTCAAAAAGGCGCTGCATGTCATACCGGTCATAGGACCTGCTTTTATTCTAAAGTAAGTAATAGTTTAATTGCAAAAAATAATAGCCGAAATCAAGATGAACGGAGAATAGGTGATAACGATAAAGAATTATTTTATTCGCTTAAATTATTATATGACATTGTCGCAAGTAGAAAAGGGGCAGATCCGAACAAATCTTACGTTGCAAGGCTTTTAAACGCCGGTGCGGAAAAAATAGGGAAAAAACTTCAAGAGGAATCATTAGAGGTGATCTTGTCGGTGATAGACGGGGATAAAGATAAAATAGTGTACGAATTAGCCGATTTAATATTCTTTTATATAGTAATGTTAGCATATTCGGAAGTAGATTTTTTTGCCATAATAAACGAATTAAAAAGGCGGGAGGGTATTTCCGGATTAGACGAAAAAAAATCGAGATAAGATTTATCGGTTGACAAAGCAGTAAGAAATATATGATACTATAAGTTAGCATATATAATGTAAACATAAAGTTGCAAAAGGAGGCGAAAAAATAGGTTTGTCTATAGTTAAAATTAAGGAAAACGAGTCTTTTGAAAGTGCGTTAAGAAGGTTTAAGAAATCCTGTGAGAGAGCAGGAATTCTTTCAGAAATCAGAAAGAGAGAGCATTACGAAAAACCGAGCGTCAAGAAAAAGAAAAAAGCCGCAGCGTCAAGAAAAAGAAATGCAAAAAAGAAATATTATCATTATTAATCAAGGTTTTATGAGTTACATAAATATATTCTTTTTAATTATATTTGCCGCAGTTATGATAAGGGGTTTTTTTAGAGGACTCATAAAGGAGGCTCTATCCTTAGGCGGACTTTTTATAGCTTTTTTCGGTTCCGGTTATGCTGTATATATCTTAACCGGTACGTCTGGTTATGATTATATTAAAGTATTTCACAACGAAACTATTACTAAAATACTTATTTTTATTGCCTTTTTTGTTGTAATAATGGTTTTTTTTGCCGTAATATCTGCATTATTAACCAAATTTTTGAAATTAATCAATCTCGGCTTGCTTAATCGTATCGGAGGTTTTTTTTTGCCGGGATTAAGACGTTTGTATTCTTAGGTATAATTTTGTATTTTATTTTTTCATTTTCTCCGGCAAAAAGCTATGTTGGTGTTTATAAGTCTCGCAGCCTCGTTCCATACCTGCTTAAAACAGGAAAGATTTTAACCCCGTATATCAATAAATTTTATTAATTATGGATAGGAATATTGAAGCCGTTTTGTCTTATGCAAATATAGTCGATGAAATATCCGGATTTGTTAAGCTCAAAAAATCCGGTAGGAGTTATACCGGATTATGCCCCTTTCACTCTGAAAAAACGCCTTCATTTCACGTTAGTGAGCCAAAGGGGTTTTATTACTGTTTCGGGTGTGGCAAAGGCGGTAACGTTATAAATTTTTTAAGGGATATAAAGGGAGAATCGTTTGGGGAAGTAATGGATTATCTTAAAAAAAAGTATAATGTGCCGATAGAAAACATAAAATTTTATAAATCGGATAAAAACGAAGGAAGCGAAAGCGGGATCAAGAAAATTCTTAATCTTGCTCTAAACTTTTACTATGAAAATCTTTTTGTATATCTCTCCGGAAGTCGGCATATTATTAAATACCTCAAAGAAAGGGGTATAGATGAAAATACGGCAGGGGATTTTAAATTGGGATATGCCGGGTTGGGAAACGGTTTAACGACGCTTTTATTAAATAATAAGGCAGATTTAAACATTGCTGCAGATATAGGGTTGTTATTTAAAAAATCGGGACAGAACGCCGGATATTGCGATAGGTTTACCAATAAACTTATCATTCCCATAATGGATAGAGCCGGAGACCCTATTGCATTTGCCGCCAGAGCAGTCTCGCAGCATGCGGGGGGACCCTCTTCCTATAATGTTCCGAAATATATCAATACCAACAATTCCAAGATTTTCGCAAAAAGTAACACGTTGTACGGTTTGGATAAGGCCATACCTTTTATCAAAAAGGATAATGCTATTTTTGTGGTTGAAGGCTACTTTGACATGATAATGCTTTATTCCAAGGGTATAAAAAACGTAGTGGCAACAATGGGGACCGCGCTATCCAAAAATCATATAAGGAACCTATCAAGATTATGTGATGAAATTATTCTGCTTTATGACGGTGATAAAGCCGGCATTAACGCTATAAACAGGGGTATGGAATTATTTTTAGATTTTATGGACGGTACGGACAAAAACATATATGCCGTATGCTTAAACGACGGCAGCGATCCCGATAGTTTTGTGAGAAAATACGGACGAGACGGTCTTATTAAATTGGTAACGAACGATAAAAAGACCCCCGTGGATTTTGTTCTGGATTATTATATGGAAAAAATTGAAAATAGTGGTATAATTCCTAATGAAGACGGTATAAAGAGACTTAAAAGAAAAATATCTGTCGTAAAGGAAGTCGCTCCCTTTTTAAGGAAGATAGACAATAATATTATACTTTCTCATTATATAAATTTGCTGGCGAATAGGCTTGGGTTGAAAGAGAATGCAATAAGAGATTATATTTATTCTAAAGAATCATTCGAACAGGGCGTTCACTCGGAGAGTCGTTTTACGTCCAATCCCCCGACTGCTTTTCAAAAAAAGGAGCTGAGCATAGAAGATCTAATAGTCGGGAGGGTATTTTGCGAGCCTCTATTGACAGAATATATTAATGATGATATAATGAAAGAATTTTCTGATAAAGATGCCATATATATAATTAAAGAAGTGAAAAAAGGATTAGCGGGCGGCATAGTTAAAGAAAAAACGACTAAATTAGAAGAAGTAGTTTCTAAAATGGAAAATAGCTTGAAATGGGGTAAAATATATTATTCGAGTTTATTGTTAAGCGATGAAAACGATGATAAAAACGGCAGGGAAGACTTTAAAAAGCTTATTATTAAATTAAAAGTAGATAATATTAACAAAACGTGCGGCGGTCTTTCAAACGAAATTAAAAGCGGTTCGTTGGATGAAGTCGGCAGGTTATCGAGGCTTAAAGAGATTAGCAGATTAAAATATATTTCAAGGGATTTTCAAAGAAAAATCTGCGGCTTCTAATGAGTAAAAATTTATAACATGAACAAAAAAAACGCAAACATAAATGATGAGTATAAGGACAATGAAGGGCTATCTGCCAAAGTAGCGGTTTATGATGTCTTAAAGGATAAAAAATTGGAGAATAAAATAATTAAACAAAGCATCGAAAAAGCAAAAGAGCAAGTCGGAAGGTTGACTTATAACGATTTTAACGATATTTTACCTCAAGATATAATATCACCGGATCAAATTGACGACCTTATAAGTATGCTTGGGGAAAAAGATGTTGAGTTGGATAGGAGCTCCTCCACTATTTTTAATAAGAGAAAAAACCCTCATTCTAAGTTTATTCACGACGAAACAACAAGCGAGGAAGTGATAGAGGCGGAAGATCTATCCCTTAAGACAAACGACCCCGTAAGAATGTATTTAAAAGAAATGGGTTCCGTTTCTTTGCTTACCCGTGAAAGGGAGATAGAAATAGCAAAGAGTATCGAAGAGGGAGAAGGAGAGATTTTCTCTTCCGTACTAAATTCCGATGTTTTGATTAAATGGATTATATCCATAGGGGATAGATTAAAGAGTCAGGAGATTAATATTATCGGTGTTATTTCAGATTTCGACGACGTGGATTTTCCAAGCGATAAAGATATTGAGAAATCGATAGACAGGGTCCTTATGATTATTGAAAAAATCAAGAGGGAGATAAGCTATACCGATTTTAAGTTAAAAGTAGTCAGCATTAATAAAAAATTAAAAAAAGACAAAAAATATTCGGAATCCTTCAATAAAATCAGTCCAAGCGATAACACGGCAAACTGTTCTAACGGTAATAATTTTTCCGTCAAGGACGCAGATTCCGAGGGTACGGCAAGGACTATCCCGAGGATAAGCCCTAAAAACTTGTCTATAGATACGAAAAAAAAGATACTTGCTTATATTAAGGAGTTAAGACTTAAAAAAAAGATAACCGATAAAGTTATAGTTAGGCTTAAAAATCAAAATCTAAAAATTATAGAATATGAAGAAAATATAAGAGAGCTTGAATCGACTTTGAGTAATAAGAACGAAAAGAGTCAACAGTCGAAATCACAGAAACATAAGCGGATAGAAAGCATAAACAAGCTTATAAAAGAATATATGTCAAAAATAGTGGCGTCCGAAGAAGATGTAGGCGTCCCTAAGGATGAACTTAAAACAATAGTCGAAGCTATTAAAATCGGAGAAGAAAAGTCTAAGGTTGCAAAAACTGAGCTTGTCGAGGCCAATTTAAGGCTTGTCGTGTCTATCGCAAAAAAATATTCGAATAGGGGTCTTCAATTTTTAGACCTTATTCAGGAAGGCAATATAGGACTCATGAAAGCGGTAGAAAAGTTTCAGTATAAAAGGGGTTATAAATTTTCTACATACGCTACATGGTGGATAAGGCAGGCAATAACCCGGGCAATTGCCGATCAGGCAAGAACCATAAGGATTCCGGTTCATATGATAGAAACTATAAATAAATTAATCAGAACATCAAGGGCTTTAGTGCAGGAGATAGGAAGGGAACCCGTTCCGGAAGAAATCGCCGAGAGAATGGATCTTCCTATAGACAAGGTAAGAAAGGTTTTAAAGATAGCCAAGGAGCCTATTTCATTGGAAACTCCAATAGGCGAGGAAGAAGATACGCATCTTGGAGATTTTATTGAGGATAAAACGACGGTTCTTCCGTTAGAATCCGCAATAAATGCGGATCTTGAAGATCAGACCGGAAAAGTTTTATCAACCCTTACGGAAAGAGAGGAAAAAGTTTTGAGAATGCGATTTGGTATAGGGATAAAGTCCGATCATACGCTTGAGGAAGTAGGTCAGGAGTTCGGGGTTACAAGAGAAAGAATTAGACAGATAGAGGCTAAAGCTCTCAGAAAACTCAGGCATCCGAGCCGCTCCAAAAGGCTTAAAACATTTGCAAAGTAGTAGATTAGGGCCTATAGCTCAGCTGGTAGAGCGGCCGGCTCATAACCGGTTGGTCCCTGGTTCGAACCCGGGTGGGCCCACCATTTTAAAATGCCATTATTTATAAAGGATGCAATAAGTAAGTTAGAGAATCTAATCCCACTTAGTCTTCAGGAGAAGTGGGATAATTCGGGTTTTCAAATAAAACAGGTAGATGCTCTCCTTTCAGGTGTTCTAACGTCATTAGACATTTCCGATAAATGTGTTGATTTAGCGATAAGTCGTTCTTTTAATCTTATCCTGACTCATCATCCGGTTTTTTTTCACCCGCTGCGTTCAATGGATTTAGATTCAAAAAGCGGAAATATTTTAAGTATTCTCATAAAGAATAATATATGCGTTTATTCTATGCATACTAATTTTGATTCATCCGTCTATTCAATGAGCAGGTTTATGATAAATAAGCTTGGAATAAAGGAGTCCTCCCCTTTGATACCCCGCAAGATGAAACTTTATAAGTTGTCGGTTTTTATTCCTAAGGGTTACGTCAAAACCGTAAGAGATGTTCTTTTCGCATACGGTAATCCAAAAATAGGAAATTATGAAAATTGCTCTTTCGAAACAAGGGGCAAGGGTTCATTTAAACCGCTTCCCGGTTCAGATCCATTTATAGGAAGTTGTATGAAAACCTCTTTTGCCGATGAATCTAAATTAGAACTTTTAATAGACGAAAGATTTATAAAAAAAGCCATAAGCGAGATGAAAAAAGTTCATCCGTATGAAGAAATAGCGTACGATTTATATCCTGTTTACGATTTTGGCGGCAGTAGCCCGGAAGGCATGGGTGCCGTCGGAGATTTTGAAAACGGAATGTTCTTTAGCGTTCTTTTAGACAAAATACGGGCATTATTTTCTCCGATTTTTATAAATTATTGCGGAGATATAAATAGAAAAATAAAAAGAGTCGCCGTTGTTTCGGGGAGCGGATTTTCATTTATGGACGAAGCAGTAAAATCTGGTAGTGATGTCATCATATCTTCGGAATTAACCCACGACAAGGCAATTAAGGCGAATGATAGCGGAATATGTGTGATAGAATTATCTCACTTTGATACGGAAAGGTATTTTTCCGGTATCGTCAAAGAGATGCTGTCTGAAGAGTTAGGCGTACCGGTAATCGAAAATGTTTATGAAAATAATCCGTTTTTCAAATATAAAATATAATAAAGGGGGAGAACTTTGAACGAACAGATTTCTTTTATTGTGGATATTCAAAATATCGATTTGGAATTACTGAAGTTAGAGAAGATGCTCAAGGAAAAATTTAAGGAGATAGAGAGGGCGGAACATCTTTTAGGCACGAAAAAAACAGATATGGAAAAGCTTAACGAAGAATTAATGGAGATAAGTAAAAAAGCAGATGCCGCGGAACTTGATATAAAATCATGCGAAGGTAAAATGATTAAAATGAAAGATACGCAGAAGCTCATAAAAACCAATAAAGAGTATAATGCGATTCAGAAGTCCATAAAAGACAACGAAATCCTTAAAAAGCAGTTAGATGATGAATCGCTCGCGTGTATGGAGGACAAAGAGTCGTTAGTCGGCAAAATAACGGCTATACAGAAAGAAATTGCTGAGATAGAAAATGATTTATCGGATAGAAACATAGAATACAAAGAGAAAGAGGAAGAAAGCACCGTGATTGAAAAAGGCTTTATCGATAAAAGAGAATCCGTAAAGAGCAAGATTAAAAATGATTATTTAAATGTATACGAGACGGTAAGAAAAAATAAAGGATTTCCGGCAATAGCCTCGGTAATGGAATCCGGGGCATGCACCGGATGCTATAGGATGCTTCCACCCCAGCAGTTTAACGAACTTATATCCGGAAACGTGTTTATGCAGTGTCCGATTTGTTCCAGGATACTTTATATAGAAGCATCTTTGCCTGAGGCGGCGGGATTAAAATAAAAAAAATAAGACGGAAAATATATATATGGCAATGGCAGTTTATATCGACGGGGCGTCAAGGGGCAATCCGGGTAAATCCGGGGCAGGTATCGTGCTCCTTAACGCATCTTCGCCTGCGGGTAAAAACGCTGCCGTTCCCGTAATCTCTTTAAGGGAATATCTTGGTATTGCAACAAATAACGAAGCGGAATATATGGCTCTGATTATTGCGCTTCGTTATTTGAAGGGTGCGGTAAATATAGATGGTAATTTGTCGTTAGAAATAGCTTTTTTTTCGGATTCGCAGCTGCTTGTCAGGCAGATGAACGGCGCATATTCGGTTAAAAGCGCAAATATATTGCCTCTCTATAAGAAATCAAAAAAGCTGCTTGGAGATATTAAGGCGGATTCGGCTAAATTTACGCATATTCCAAGAGAATTGAACAAAGAAGCGGATAAATTAGCGAATTTAGCGATAGATGAGGCGACACACAAATAGATTGACGAAAAATTTGTAAATTGCTACAATTAACCATTAGTCGTAGGCAAAAGCAGTCGGTCGCAAAAGGCTTATGTCTTTTGAGGAAAGTCCGGGCTCTACAGAGCATGACGCCGTTTTATACCGGTAAAGGTAACTTTAAGGAAAGCGCAACAGAAAATATACCGCCGTATCGCAGTTTAATACGGTAAGGGTGAAATAGTGAGGTAAGAGCTCACTTAGGTGCTATGTAAATAGTGCTTATGGCAAGCCCCGTCAAGAGCAAGAACAAATAGGAAGGTAGGGACTGCTCGCCCCATATGCCTTCGGGTTGTTTGCAAAGAGAAATGACCGACCTTGAGACAGAACTCGGCTTATGATTTTGCTTGCGGCTATAATCTCATCTATCATATAAATCATCTCATCAATGGAAATCAAAAATATTAGAAATTTTTCTATTATAGCCCATATAGATCATGGCAAATCCACACTTGCAGACAGGTTTTTGGATTTTACCGGAGCAATTACCGAGAGAGAAAAGGTATCTCAATTTTTAGACAATATGGATCTTGAGCGCGAAAGGGGAATTACCATAAAGGCGCAGACGGTCAGGCTAAATTATGATTATAACGGCGTATCTTATGTGCTTAATCTAATCGATACCCCCGGACACGTTGATTTTTCTTACGAGGTATCAAAATCTTTAGCCGCATGCGAAGGGGCGCTTCTTGTCGTTGATGCGACGCAAGGCGTGGAGGCTCAGACCCTTGCAAATGTTTATATAGCTTCCGATATGAATTTGACGATTATTCCCGTCATTAATAAAATAGATTTACCCAGCGCGGATCCCGAGAAAACTAGAAGAGAAATCGAGGACGTCGTCGGTATCGAAGCAGGCAACGCTATACTGGCAAGCGCAAAAGAGGGTATAGGAATAAAAGAGATACTAGAGTCGGTTATAGATACCATCCCTCCGCCGCAAGGCGATCTGCGGTTTCCATTTAAGGCTTTGGTCTTCGATTCCTGGTTCGATTCATACAGGGGCATTATAGCGCTCATTAGAGTATTCGACGGTAAGGTTTCTTGCGGGGATATTATACTTTTAATGCACTCCGGTTTTTCTTACGAGGTTCAAAAAGTGGGTGTCTATGATCCGCATATGAAGGAGTTGGACAGTTTGTCCGCCGGAGAAGTCGGGTTTGTAATAGCTAACATAAAAGATGCCGGCAGGTTTAAAATAGGCGATACCGTTACACTAAAAAATAACCCCGCCAAAGAGCATTTGCCCGGTTTTAAAGAACCTAATCTGATGGTATTCGCAGGTATTTATCCAATAGATTCCGAGGACTATATAGAGCTTAAAGACTCGATAGAGAAATTAAAACTTAACGATCCGTCATTTTCTTATGAATTGGAGAATTCACTTGCCCTCGGGTTTGGTTTCAGGTGCGGTTTCTTAGGGCTTTTACACATGGAAATAGTAGTCGAGAGGTTGGAAAGGGAGTATGGTTTAAGTCTTATATCCACGTCTCCTACCGTTCTTTATAATATAATTACTCTAAAAGGTGAAGTAAAGTCGGCGCTTAATCCTATGAAATTCCCCCCTTCAAAAGAGATACCCGCACAGGAAGTAGGGCGCATAGAGGAGCCTTTCATAAGGGCGAATATTTATGTTCCTTCTGAATTTTTGGGGAGAATAATAAGCTTGTGCGTCGACAAAAGGGGTCTGCAGATAGAGCTTAAATATATAACCAAGAACAGAGTCCAGCTTGTTTATGATTTGCCTTTATCGGAAATAGTTCTTAATTTTTACGATCAGCTTAAATCTTTGTCTAAGGGTTATGCTTCGTTTGATTATGAGTTCAAGGGGTATAGACCGGCGGACATGGTAAAGTTAGAGATTTTAGTCAATAAAGATCCGATTGATGCTTTGTCTGTGATTGTTCACAAGGACAAAGCCTATTTCCGCGGGAGAAATATCGTGGAAAAATTAGTAACGTTGATACCCAGACAAATGTTCGAGGTTGTCCTTCAAGCGCAGGTAGGGTCAAAGATTATAGCAAGGGAAGAAATCAAGGCGTTGAGGAAGAACGTCCTTGCTAAGTGTTACGGAGGCGATATTACGAGAAAGAGGAAGCTTTTGGAAAAACAGAAGGAAGGTAAGAAAAAGATGAAAAATATCGGGTCCGTCGAAATACCTCAGGAGGCCTTCCTCTCGATATTAAAAATATAATTTAGGAACAGGGTTTTTTATAGACTTGAAAGGAAAAAATTGGTATAATTTAACAGTTTGCAAATAAAGCTCGCAGGCTTAGGTATTATCTTAAATATTAAAAGTTAAAATATGGACAAACACACGCTGTGGGATTATTTTAAAGCGATAGCGATAGCTATAATCGTTGCTTTAATATTCAGGACATTTGTAGTACAGGCTTTTAAAATACCTTCCGGTTCCATGGAGCCTACTCTTATACCCGGAGATCATATATTAGTAAATAAATTTACCTACGGTATTCATATTCCTTTTGCAAAAATAAACATTCCGGTATCCCGTCCCATGACAGGGCAGGTCATAGTATTTAAGTATCCTTATGCAAAAAAGTATAATCTACAACCCGGAATAGATTTTATTAAAAGGGTAGTTGGAACACCCGGTGATAAAATTAGGATTATCGATAACAGAGTTTATATAAATAATCATATTTTTAAATGCAGATATACGGAGTGGACGTCGAATAAGATGCTCCCTTCTTATGATTCGCCGAGGGATAACTATGGTCCGATCGTGGTTCCCAAGGGTGAGATTTTTGTTATGGGAGACAACAGGGATAATAGTTTCGACTCCAGATACTGGGGCTTTGTTCCGTATAAGGATATTGTGGGTCAAGCGTTTATGATTTATTTTTCGTGGAATCCTAAAAATCATTTTGATATTCGCTATAAGCGTTTTTTAAAGATGATTCCGGACTGTAGTTTTAAAAAATAAAACAGGGTGATTTTTTAGAATTGAAGAAGAAGATATTATTAAACAAAAAAGAAACGGATTTGGTTCTGTATAAATTTTTAGATAGTATTTTAAAGTCTCGGATTAATTTTAGCGATGTCCTTATAGTGGGGATAAAGAGCGGGGGGGTGCCTTTTGCTGCTTTGGTTAGGAATGCTATACTCGAGCGTTTTAATATAGGCTGTGATATGGGATACGTGGATATGACGCTATATCGGGACGATCCGCTTACCGTTAAGAAAACCGTCGATGCTACGGAATTACCGTTCGATATAAATGGCAAAGAGATAATATTGGTAGATGATGTCATAAACAGCGGTAGAACGGTCAGGGCTTCTATTGATGAGATTTTTGATTTTGGAAGGCCGGAGAGGATCAGACTTGCGGTTTTTATAGATAAAGGCGGCAGGGAGTTGCCGATATGTCCGGATTTTACGGGAAAAAAAATCAGGGTAGGAAAAGATGAAACGATACATGTAAATGTTTTAAACGAAGAAATATTTGTAGAAAAAATCACCGAAAAATAATATTTATCTTTGATGATGAGCTTTAATAAAAAAGACTTCATTTCTATTAACGATCTTACTGCCTCTGATATTCATCATTTTATAGAAATAGCCAAGGAGTTTAAAAAAGTATCGTTAAAAGGTATAAAAAAAGTTCCGACCCTGAGAGGAAAAACCGCAATAAATCTTTTTTATGAGCCGTCAACGCGAACGAGATTATCATTTGAGATTGCGCAGAAAAGGCTGAGCGCGGATTCATTAAACATCGCAGTTTCTCAGAGTTCCGTTATTAAAGGTGAAAGTCTCAGGGATACAATACTTAACCTTGAATCAATGAATCCTGACGTTTTTGTGATAAGGCACGGGGAATCGGGGGCGGCATATTTTGTATCCGAGGTGACAAAGGCATCCGTTATAAATGCCGGCGACGGCACCAACGAGCACCCTACTCAGTGTCTTTTGGATATTATGACGGTTATGGAAAAAAAGGGAGATATTAAATCCTTAAAAGTATCCGTTATAGGTGATATTTGCCATTCGAGAGTTGCAAGGTCTGATATATACGGATTTGCTAAGTTGGGAGCAGAAATTTGTCTATACGGACCGCATTCCCTTTTGCCGAAGTTAATCGAACTAAAAAACGTGAGAATTGCAGAGAGTATGGAGGAGGCACTTCGACATGCCGATGTTGTAATAATGCTAAGAATCCAAAAAGAAAGGGCGAGCTATTATTTTATTCCGTCGATAGAAGAATATAGGAATTTTTTTCAGTTAACGCCGTCGCTTTTATCTCTATCAGCGAAGGACGTTATGATTTTACATCCTGGACCGGTAAACCGCGACGTAGAGATAGCGGGAAGCATAATAGACGATAATAAAACGCATATTTTTAAGCAGGTTGAAAACGGCGTAGCAATCAGAATGGCATGTCTTTATATTTTGCTGAGTCGTCAAAAAAATTAAACTCAAATATATCGAATAAATATATTATATTCACTGTATGCAAAGTTTGCTTATAAAAAATGGTATAGTAGTCGACCCCGTTACCAAAACGGAGGTAAAAAGAGATATTTATATCGAAGCGGGGGTAATAAGAGATGTACCTCCGGAGTATAAAACAAGAGATATTAAGGTTATAGACGTAAAAAATTCGGTAATTTTACCCGGTTTAATAGATATGCATGTTCATTTGCGTGAGCCGGGTTTTGAATATAAGGAAACCATAAAATCCGGAATGGAAGCGGCAATAGCGGGCGGTTTTACGTCTATCTGCTGTATGCCTAATACTAATCCGGTAAATGATTCCAAGTCGGTAAATGTATTTTTGAGTGATAAGGTCGGTAGCCTTAATTTAATTAACCTGTTTCCGATAGGGGCTATATCTAAGGGGTTATCCGGCACTTCGTTATCTAACATGGGGGAACTCAAAGAATCCGGTGCGGTTGCGTTAAGCGATGACGGAAATTCCGTAGAAGACAGCGCACTTATGGGCAGGGCGCTATTGTATGCCCGGACTTTTAATTTGCCGGTAATATTTCATAGTGAGGATACAAAGCTTCGCGGTAAAGGAGTAATGAACGAGGGTGTTATATCCGAGCGGCTTGGAGTTGAGGGCATTCCTCATATTGCCGAAGAAATAGGTACGGCAAGGGATGTCATGCTTGCGGGGTATTACGGCGCAAACGCTCATATAGCGCATGTTTCCACGGCGGGTTCGGTCGGTATAATAAGGCGGGCAAAAAAGGACGGCATAAAAATCACGTGTGAGACGTGTCCCCATTATTTTACCCTTACGGAAGATTCGTTATTAATGTATAATACCAATGCTAAGATGAATCCGCCGTTAAGGACAAAGGAGGACGTTGCGGCAATAAAAGAAGCGCTGGCGGACGGAACCATAGACGTCATAGCCTCAGACCATGCTCCGCATAGCGAAAGTGAGAAGAATACTACGTTGGACAGCGCGCCTTTCGGAATTACAGGTCTTCAGACATCATTGCCGCTAACATTGAGGCTTTATCGTGAGAAGAAGCTTTCTTTGTCGGATATAGCCGCGTTAATGTCGCTTAATCCGGCTAAAATTTTAAATTTAGGGAACAGGGGCTCTTTGCAGAACGGATTTTTGGCCGATATTACGATTGTGGATATTCAAAAAAATTGGAAATTTACAAGGGATAAGATTAAATCCTTGAGCAAGAATTCCCCATTTATAGGCGAGAAATTTACGGGCATTCCAACCGGTGTAATAGTCGGGGGAAATTTGATTAATACTAATCTAAAACAGCAAAATTTTATATAGTGTACGGGTTTGATTTTATGACTGATTCCAAAAAAGAAAAAGCTATAATCATGTTGGATAACGGGAATTATTACGAGGGGCTATATGAAGGACGTGTTATCGAATCCGGTGGAGAAGCCGTGTTCAATACGGCCATGAACGGCTACCAGGAATTAATTACCGACCCGTCTTATAGCGGCCAGATTGTTGTCATGACGTATCCCATGATAGGCAACTATGGAATAAACGATATTGATTTTGAATCCGACAGGGTATGGGTTTCCGGTCTCGTTACCAAGAATTATACGAGAGATTTTTCGCATCATAGTGCTTCAAAAAGCTTATCGGAGTTTGTTAACTCTTTCGGATATCCGGTAATTTCCGGCATAGATACAAGATATATGACTATTTTGCTTAGAGACGAAGGACAGCTAAATGTTTATATCGCCCCGAAAGAAGCCGGAATTACTTATATGAGGGGAAGATTAAACTCATTGCCTAAAATGGAGGGACTAAATCTTGTTTCCGGTGTTTCTACCGAAAATGCCTACGAAAGAAGGGTTAATTCTCCGGAATTTAAAGTAACCATCATAGATTACGGGGTGAAATATAACACGATAAGATGTCTCAATGAGTTGAATGCCGATGTTACGGTTGTTCCGCATAATTTCTCTAAAATAGATATACTTTCGACCGAGCCGGATGGTATTCTTTTATCGAATGGACCCGGCGATCCCGAAACGATGCAAGAAGAGATAGAAACCTTAAAAAGTATGTTAGGCGAGAAGCCTATCCTTGGAATTTGTTTAGGACATCAGATACTTGCCCGTTCTCTCGGCTTTGACACTTACAAACTGAAATTTGGACATCACGGAATAAACCATCCGGTTAAGAACCTAAAGACGGAAAAAGTGGAAATTACGTCGCAAAATCATGGTTTTTGTGTTGATTTGCTTAAGACCGGGGGTAATTCAATAAATGTCGAAAATACCAAACTTACGCATATAAGTCTTAACGATAATACCGTGGAAGGCATTAAGAACGAAAATCTCAGTGTGTTTTCAGTGCAATATCACCCGGAGAGTTCTCCCGGCACCAGAGATTCAAGGTACCTCTTCGCGGAATTTAAGGATTTATGTTTAAGAAAATAGAATGAAGGCAGAACATATTCCGTCATATATAAATCTTTCTAATGCGGTATTTCGTTCAAAAATAGACGGGCTTTATGATTTGACGGAGGGCTGCGAGCTATGTCCGCGCAAATGCGGGGCAAAGCGATTTAAGGGGGAGAAGGGGTTATGCGGAGCGGCCGGCATATTGAAGATAGCGAGTATGAATTTGCATTTTGGCGAAGAGCCTTCGATATCGGGTAAAAACGGTTCTGGAACGGTATTCTTTAGCGGTTGTTCTTTAAAGTGCAAGTTTTGTCAAAACTATCCTGTAAGCAGATATTGCACGGGAAAAATTTACGATGCCTCGGGACTTGCCGAAGGCATGCTTAAATTGCAGGAAAAAGGGGCTAACAATATCAATCTTGTTACATCCTTGCATTATATGTTTTTTGTAGCAGAGGCAATTTTTTTAGCTAAAAATAAAGGTTTAAAAATCCCGATCGTTTATAACAGTTCGGGGTATGAAGAAGAAAAGTTACTTTATCTTTTGGACGGTATTATAGATATATATCTTCCGGATATAAAATATTCCGACGATAAATATGCGTTGCAATATTCCGGTGTAGCCGATTATGTCATCGTCAACAGGAGAGCGCTAAAAATTATGTACGATCAGGTTGGAGAACTTAAGGTAAATAACTGCGGCATCGCGGTTTCCGGTCTTTTGGCGAGGCATCTTGTTTTGCCGAACGGTATTAGCGGATACGCGGATTCTTTTAGATTCATTGCGGAAGAGATTGACGGTAAAGTGCCGATAAGCCTTATGAGTCAGTATTTTCCTGCGTATAAAGCGTTTTATGATATTAATATAAATAGAAAGATAACGGAAAGTGAATATTTATGCGCCCTTAAAGAGATAACCGAAGACAATTTAACGGGGTTTTTTCAGAACGACCGTAATTTATATATATAAAAAAATAAAATTATGCCTAAAAGAACGGATATCAAAAAAATCTTGATAATAGGTTCCGGTCCGATAATTATCGGGCAAGCGGCGGAATTTGATTATTCCGGAACCCAGGGTACAAAGGCGTTGGTCGAAGAGGGCTATAAAGTAGTCCTTGTCAATTCTAATCCCGCCACCATTATGACCGATCCGGATTATGCCTATAAAACTTATATAGAACCCCTTACGATGGATTTTATCGTTAAGATTATTGAGAAAGAAAGGCCAGATAGCATACTGCCTGTATTAGGTGGACAGACGGCACTCAATCTCGTACTTGAACTTCACGAAGCGGGGGTTTTGCAAAAATACGGGATAAATATCCTTGGAGCGAATGTAGATGCAATTAAAAAGGCGGAGGATAGGGAATATTTTAAGAGAAGTATGGAAAAAATAGGCATTCCGGTTTTGCAGGGCGGTTTTGCCACCAACATGGAAGAGGCTTATAATGTTCAAAAGGAAATAGGTTTTCCGGTAATTATAAGACCGTCTTTTACGCTTGGAGGGACAGGCGGCGGAATGGCCTATAATACTTACGAGTTTGCCGAATTTGCTCTAAACGGCATAAATGCAAGTCCCATTAATGAAATATTGATAGAAAAATCCGTCATAGGGTTCAAAGAAGTCGAGCTTGAAGTCATGACGGATAAAAATAGAAATACCATAATAGTGTGTTCCATTGAAAATATCGACCCTATGGGTATTCATACCGGGGATTCTATTACGGTTGCTCCGGTACAGACCTTAAGCGACAAGGATCTGCAGAAACTTCGCGATTATTCTATAAAAATAATGAGGGAAATCGGCGTAGAAACTGGAGGCTCCAACATTCAATTCGCTTTAGATCCGGATTCCGACGATGCCTATGTTATAGAGATGAATCCGAGGGTTTCAAGGAGTTCGAGCTTAGCTTCAAAGGCGACTGGTTTTGCAATCGCTAAAATAGCGACTAAGCTTGCTGTGGGCTACACCTTGGATGAAATCACTAACGATATTACAAAGAAAACCCTCGCATGCTTTGAGCCGTCCATTGATTACGTGGTAACGAAAATGCCGAGGTTTACCTTTGAGAAGTTTCTGCAGACGGATAGCACTCTGACGGCACATATGAAATCGGTTGGCGAGGTAATGGCGATAGGGAGAACGCTTTGCGAATCCCTTCAAAAAGCGGTGAGGTCTTTAGAAAATGGTTATTATGGGATAGAATCGCTTTACGGGCTTGATTTAACTTATGACGAAATAGGAACTAGACGGGATATTCCGGCAGTAAAAGAGGAAATAAAATCTTTTATAGAAAATAACGATTATAGGAGATTATTTTTAATAGCCGATGCCCTAAGAGTAGGTTTTACCGTCAACGAGATATATGAATTTTCTAAAATAGACAGACTATTTATTAATCAGATTAGACTTATAGTGGAACAGGAGAAAAAACTATTTTTTAGCATAAATCCGGAAAAAGATATAGAACTTTTGAGGGAATCAAAGGAGTTGGGCTTTTCAAACAGAATTATTGCAAAAATAATTACGAGAAAGAGCGACGGTAGGCATATCCCGCCCGAAGAATACTTAAAAAAAGATAAAGATGTTCTATCTTTGATTAAAAACAAGGAAAAAATTATATATGAAGTATGTGATAAAAATAATGTGGTAAGGGTATATAAGAAGGTAGATACGTGCGCCGGCGAATTTGATGCGGCTACGCCCTATATGTATTCGTCTTACGACAAGTTTAACGAAATTAAACCGTTGGAAGGCAAGAAAGTGATAATCTTAGGAAGCGGCCCCAACAGAATAGGACAGGGTGTTGAGTTCGATTATTGTTGTGTCCATTGCTCTTTCGCGTTAAGAGACGGTAATTACTCCTCTATTATGCTTAATTGCAATCCAGAAACTGTTTCTACCGACTATGATACGTCTTCAAGGCTGTATTTTGAACCGTTAACGTTTGAGGATACTATCGCTGTTTGTAATGCAGAGGGTAATCCTCCGGTTATATTGCAATTTGGCGGACAAACGCCGCTTAAGCTTGCCGAGGCATTGGATTCCGACGGCATTAAAATATTAGGGACGCCTTTTAAGTATATAGATATAGCTGAGAACAGAGAAAAGTTTAATAATGTTATAGAAAAAATAAACCTTTTACAGCCGGAAAACGCTATGGCGTTCAGGGAAGAAGAAATTTATGAAAAAGCCGCCGCAATAGGGTTTCCTGTTTTACTCCGTCCATCTTATGTCCTTGGCGGAAGAGCAATGGAGGTTATTTACGGCGAAGCCGGTTTGTTGAACTATATCAAAAAGATATTTAAACAAGATATTTCTTTCCCTATATTGATCGATAAATTTCTTGAAGATGCGATAGAGGTTGACGTAGACGTTTTAAGCGACGGAGAATCGACTTATATTGCCGGAATAATGGAACATATAGAAGAGGCGGGTGTTCATTCCGGGGACAGTGCCTGTTCTTTGCCGGTGTTTTCCTTAAAACCGAGCGCTGTAGAGAAGATAAAAGATATTACGGAAACGCTATGCAGGGAATTCCATGTAAAGGGCCTCGCAAATATGCAGTATGCCGTAAAAAATAACGAAATATACATAATAGAGGTTAACCCTCGGGCTTCAAGGACTATCCCTTTCATAAGCAAGGCTACCGGAGTGCCCGTGGCAAAACTTGCAACAAAGGTGCTTTTAGGGGAAAAAATTAAGACATTCGGGCTTGGAAGGTCGTTTCATATAAACTATTTTTGCGTTAAGGAAGCCGTATTCCCGTTCTCCAAATTTACGAACGTAGATCCTATGCTTGGACCTGAAATGAAGTCTACAGGCGAGGTAATGGGCATAGATTTAAATTTCGGCATGGCATATGCCAAATCGCAGATAGCCTCCGGGCAAAATCTTCCGTTGTCGGGAAACGTTCTTATAAGCGTTAAAGACGAGGATAAAAAATACTTGAACGATTTATGCGGGTCGCTGATAGATATGGGTTTAAATATAATAGCTACGAAAGGAACCTCGGAATATTTAAATAAATCGGGTATTAAAAATAAAAAGATAAATAAGGTTAAAGAGGGCAGACCTCACATAATAGATGCGTTAAAGAACAAAGAGATTTCTATGATTTTTAATACGCCGAGGGGAATGAAGTCTCTTGAGGATTCTTATGCAATAAGAAGAAGCGCAGTAGAGTTTTTACTTCCTTATTATACGACTATAAGGGGAGCGACTGCCGCATGCATGGCAATTAAGGCGCTTAAGGAAAATGATTTGTCCGTAAACGCCTTACAGGACTATTATAAACGTATAAATAACATATAATAATTAGGTGGGGGGGGATGAGGTTTTGGTACTTGATGAAAAGATTTTTTATATTACAAAAGAAGGCTATAGTAATATGATTAAAGATCTGAAAAGGTTAAAGTCCGTCGAAAGACCGGCAAATATTAAAGCAATAGAAGAAGCTATTGCGCACGGAGATTTATCGGAAAATGCGGAATATCACTCGGCAAAGGAAAAACAGGGTTTTCTACAGGGGAAGATTTTAGAGCTGGAGGATAAAATTGCTCGTGCTCAGGTTATCGACGTGGCTAAGATTTGTGAAGAGAAGGTTGTATTCGGCGCAAAGGTAAGTTTGTTAGATTTAAATAGCGACAAGGAGGTCTCGTATCAAATAGTCGGAGACACGGAATCCAGTATAAAAAACGGTAAAATCTCGATAAGTTCTCCAATCGCCAAGGCGCTTATAGGAAAATGTGTAGGAGACGAAGTAACTATTAAAGTTCCTAACGGGGTTAGAGAGTTCGAAATCCTTGACATTAAATATGCTTAATGGTAAAATGAACGCATACGCACATAATATATTATAAGAAAAAAGGGAGATTATAATGGCTTTAGACAGGGATCAGGTAATGAAGGTTATAGATGAGATTAGGCCCTCGTTGCAGTTTGACGGAGGAGACGTAGAATTAGTCGATATTCTTGAAGACGGAACGATTAACGTTAAGCTTAAAGGGGCATGCGCCGGCTGCATGGGCTCCATGATGACTCTTAAGGGCGGAATAGAACGTTTACTTAAAGAACGTGTGCCGGGAGTTAAAGAAGTAAACGCAGTTTAACGGTAAATTTTTTTATTGGATTTTCCAAAATTAAGGCATATTTCGTAAGGAATGGTTTGAGCAAGTTGCGCTATTTCTTGTGGAGTGATTTCGTTTGAAGCGTCTTTTCCCGCGATTATTACTCTGCTGCCCGGTTTTACTCCTTCTATTTTTGTTACGTCTATCATTGTTGTATTCATTGTTACAATGCCTGTAATTTTTGCAAATTTATTATTTATTAAAAATCTTCCCTTGTTGGATAATAGTCTTGGAATGCCGTTGTCGTAGCCTGCGGGAATAATTGCGATAATCATATCGTTATTTGCTCTGTATGTGTTGTTATAAGAGATAAATGCACCCTTTTTAACTTTTTTAATCTGCATAACGGAAGATTCTACGGTCATAAGCGGATTAAGGTTAATATGAGAATATCCGGTATAGTTTATATTAGGGTTTATTCCGTAGATAGAAATGCCGGGTCTTACCGCATTTGAATAGTCTTCGTCTATTTTATCGTTTAGCAGTGATGAACTGGCGCTTATATGGGCATATAAAGGCTTAATGCCTTCGCTATGGAATAAAGACAGGGTTTTTTTATAGTTGGCTAATTGGAAATTAGTGTATTCCGTGTCATTTCCGGCTGATGACAGATGGCTAAAAAAACCCTCGGTATTAATAAAATCTTTGTTTTTCCTTATGATATTTATTGCGGATTTTATTTCGTCGCCGCTTAAACCTAAGCGATTCATTCCGGAATCGAATTTTATATGAATATTTACGGATTTTTTAAGCATCTTTGCCTTGCTTAAAAGAATATGCAGATATTCCAAGCTTATCGCCGATATGCTTAAATTGAGGTTTATAGCCTCGGTTATATCTGATTCTGCAACTCCGCGGAGGAGCAGGAGCTTAGCTTTCGGAATATTTTTAAGAATGGCCGCTGCTTCTTCCATATAAATAATTCCGAAAAAATTTATTCCGTTATCTGAAAGTGTTTTTGCAACCGGAATCAGCCCATGACCGTATGCGTCAGATTTTATAACAGCAATGACGGTTTTATTCTTGACGGATTTAAGAGATTTTACGGCATCAATGTTTTTTTTTAGGTCCCTCAGATTTATATATAGAGAAGTATCGGGCATAACTTTCATTTTAAGGAAAAAGCCGGTAAAAGTCAATTTTAGGATATTCAGGAGCGTTTATACTTGTCTGAAGCCGGTGTTTTTGATATCATGTACTTTTATTATGATAATTAATTTAGGGGCGATAGGGGATAAAAATGACGATAACCGATTTAAATTTTGAGGGGATTCTTAAAAATGCTTATTTGAATAAAGATGATTTTATAGATATATTTATAGAATCTAAGGTTTCCACCCTATTGTCGAATGAGGGCAAGAGGCTTGAAAAGGCTATTAACGGTGCAGTTCAGGGGGTAGGCCTAAGGCTTATTTCCAATAATAAAACATATTATGCCTATACTAACAATTTAGAAGAAAAAAAATTGATACAAATTGCCGGAGATTTGAGAGAAGCGGCGCGCAACGATGCGGATAAGAGGGGTAACGGCAATACGGTTTTTAAGCCCTTAAATTTTAACGAAAAGAAACCTAAAACGGATTTTAGCATAACAAAAGACGTTGCCGACGTTTCTATCGATGAAAAATTAAGCAAAATAAAGCCCGTTGTCGATTACTCATGGAATTTTGATAAAAGAGTCGTTCAGGTTAATATTACTTACGTCGATTATAAGCAGGATGTCGTAATAGTGAATTCATTGGGCGATTTCGTAAAGGATATCAGGGAAAATATAGTATTTCTCGCTCATGTCGTGGTGTCCAACGGGAATAGAGCGGAGGTTGGTTATGAAGTGGCAGGAGGGTTTACCGGTTTCGAATTTTTTGATAAAAATACTCCGGAAGATATTGCAAAAGAGGCATTAAATAGAGCATTAACTCAGCTTGACGCTCCCTTTGCTCCTTCGGGGACGATGCCCGTCGTGTTATCTAATGAGGCCGGAGGAACGATGATACATGAGGCGATCGGACACGGATTAGAAGCGGATATTGCAGGCAACGGTTTGAGCGTATATTCCGACAAAATAGGAGAACGGATAGCGTCAAAATTGATAACTGTTATAGACGATTCTTCTTTAGTGGGGAAAAGAGGTTTTTACAGATTTGACGACGAAGGAACATGTTCGGATAGAAACGTGCTTGTGGAAAACGGAGTTCTAAAAAGATATATGTCCGATAGATTGTCTCTTATAAAATACGGCTACGGGCTTACCGGTAACGGTAGAAGGCAATCGTATGAGCATCCGCCTATAGTAAGAATGTCGAATACGATGATTGCTAAAGGTGAATCCGACCCCGAAGACATTATAAAAAGCGTAAGTGACGGCATTTTCGTTAGGAAAATGGGTGGGGGTCAAGTAAACACGGTTACCGGAGATTTTGTGTTCGATGTCATGGAGGGTTATACTATAAAGGGGGGTGTTATAGGTGAAGCCGTTAGTGGTGCGACACTTATGGGAAACGGTCCCGAGGTATTAAAAAACATAGATATGGTCGGTAACGATTTAGGATTCGGTATCGGAACATGCGGTAAGGACGGTCAAGGGGTCCCGGTATCCGATGCCCAGCCTACGTTAAGAATTCCTTCAATAATAGTAGGTGGTAAGAATTAAAATAATTTTAGAATGGAAAGAGTAAAAGACTGGAAATCGTATCAGAAGACGTTCAATAGACGCAGAATTAAAAAAAATCGGATCGTTTCTTTTGTAAAATATGCCGTTGTTTTAATATTCGTTATTTTATTTTTGTACGGTTCCATCAAGCTTTATTATTTTGGAGAATCGTTTACATTAATCCGAAACAAACAACTTCAGGGAACCGGAATCAGACCTATCATATTTCCTAAAAAACATAATCTTTCAGGCGTAAAGTCGCTTAATGTTCCCATAACCGTGAAGACGGCGTCGTCGCTTCCCGCAGCAAAAGACTCGCATAAAAAATAGAGATACGGCAAAAAAGCCTTTCTGCTCATTTCTTTTTTGGAAATGTAGTATAATTGTAAAACAAGTATATATGGTAAAATTAGGCGGGGGTACGAAAAAATGGCTAAAATTATTCCGTTCGAATATTTAGAAACGGTCGTAGAACACTCTATTTCAAATATGAAAAGGATAAAAAAAGAGCTGACTCTTGCCGAAGAGATAGAATCCGTCGATTTTATATCGCTTGCAATTTTAAATATTAATTTAAATACAAAAGAATATGCAGATGATTTTACAAAAACTCTCTGCGGCGTATTGAGGGATTCCGATATCATCTGCGTTAAAAACGGTTTCATATATTTATTTCTGCCCGGGACTAATTTTGAAGGCGTTATGGATATAATAAGCGATTTTAAAGAATTTTACGACGGTATTTTCGATTATGTTGCTGCGGCGCATTTACTGAGCGATATAAAAAATATAGCATGTATCCTGCCTGATTTGCAAAAACTTGCATCAGATAAGGGTTGGAAGGTATGATTTCATCAAATTTTAATAAAAGTTTAACCGTTCATCAACACACCCTCAATAATATTTTTGTAGTGACTTTTATACGAAAGCAGCATCAGCGCGTAGGAAAAATAATTTTGATAGATGTAGAGGTATTGGCATATTCGGGATGATGATCGCAGGACTGCCCGACGTTTTCACTGAAGAGGCCAAGTGCGAGGGTAGTGTTGTGATACAAAACTATGGTTTTGGTTATCTGTTTAAAAAGATAACTATAAATCTTGCCACTGCCGGTATTCTTAACGGTTATATTATTGAGGGATAACTTTTCTTAGACGGTAAAATAAAATGCATTAAGGGCATAATAGCACTTGCTGTACTCAAATTATCTTAATAAGGACGAGATAGGCGCATAAACTATAAGAACAACCATGATACGGGGTACGAAAGAAATAGAATAGTAAAATATATCTGCAACCTTATATACTTTCTAAAGATATTATGATAAAATATATAAATTAATTAAATCATACTATATAGATATACAAAGTAGGCAAGATAACGCCATGTCATAAGACTGCTTATTGTTCGGCACAACCGACAGACATTTGGAATAGGTCATCGAGAGGCATTGCACAATTAGGAAAAGGATATAAATTATGGAACACAATTCTCATCATGAAGAACATGTTACTACAGCATTACTTCTCGCGGCAGGCACAGGCAGTCGTCTTTATCCATTGACGCAAAATGCTCCTAAATGTTTAACCATAGTTAACGGCATGTCAATACTCGAACGACTAATTTCCAATCTTAACCGTCACGGCTTCAAAAGATTAGTCGTGGTTACGGGATACATGGAAAGGCATATCAGGGATTTTCTGGGACATCGAATAGGTAACGTGGAAATTGAGTATATTTTTAGCCCGTTATACAAGACTACTAATAATATTTATTCTCTCTGGATGGCGCGCAAGGTTATCGATGAGCCGTTTCTATTGCTTGAAAGCGATCTCGTTTTTGACGAATCACTCTTAGACGCCATGCGGTATCCCGATAAGATAGCCGTTGCAAAGTTGCAACCCTGGATGAACGGGACATGCATTACGATCAAATCCCAACGGGTTAGAAGATTTTTAGCGTATAATGCAGACTCCTTTGGTGAGGTCAAATACAAGACCGTTAATATTTACAGCATTTCACATACATCATGGCGCTGTATCATAAAAAAATTGGACAAGCATATTTTAGCCGGTGAGGTGAACGGCTATTACGAAACCGTATTTGCGGAAATGATTGCTAACGGCGACCTCTCTTTTAAAATAGTTTTTTTTAACGGTAAGCCATGGTATGAAATAGACACTATTAAAGACTTAGCAGAGGCCGAGAAGCTATTTCCGTTAAATAATTATGTGACTGCAGAAAACGATACCCTTTTGCATCTTGATATTTTTGATATGCAATCGTCTGTTAACGTTGCGATATCTCCAGAAAAAAGACAGGAATCATAGATGTCGCAAAATAATTATGGGGCTCAATCTGAAAAATACAGATTCATTTCTACTCAACACGGTGGTTACTATCGGCATAATTTTATCGATCACGCCTATTTATATAACCTATATTTCCCGCCGGAAGCTATTTTTGCAAGTTTTAAAGAGCAAATTCACAACATTGTTCTAAATTATCCGGTGGCGCAGGATGCCCTTGCCGGGCTTATCGGCAAAATAATTGATCAGCCTGTTGAAAGGATCGTTGTGAGCAACGGGGCTTCCGAATTAATAAAAATAGTATCAGGACAAATATCGGGTAAGTTGATTATTCCGGTACCTTCTTTTAATGAATATGCTAATGCCGCTCCTTCTCGTCGGGTAGTTGAATTTCCGCTTGATTTTCCGTCTTTTCGGTTGTGCGTAGAAAAATTTGCCGATGAAGCGTTTCGGGTAAAGGCTGATATGGCCGTAGTGATAACGCCCAACAATCCGACGTCAATGTTGGTTCCCAAGTCCGACCTCGTTTGGCTTGCAAAAAAACTCGAATCTCACGACTGCATGCTGATTATAGATGAATCATTTTTAGATTTTGCGGAAAATCCCGACAAAATAAGCATAGAACGGGATATTGCAGATTATCCGAATATGGTGATTTTTAAAAGTATGAGTAAGGCCTATGGTATAGGCGGACTTAGGATCGGCTATATGTTAACCGCCGATTTAAAATTTGCCGAAGTCGTGAGGAATAGAATACCTATTTGGAATATCAATGGATTTGCAGAAGAATTTTTACGGCTTTTACCCGATTACAAATACGAATTTCTTGAAAGCTGCAAACAAGTCAGATACGATAGGGATAGTCTGTATGAAAAACTTTGCGGTATAAAAGGGATGACGGTTTTTAAGCCTGATGCAAATTTTGTTTTTTGTCGCTTGCCCGATTATGCACAAAGCGCTCCCGATGTTACGAAAGAGTTGTTTATTAAACATAATATGTATATAAAGGACTGTGTGGGCAAAACCCAACCGGATTCCGATCGTTATATTCGGATTGCCAGCCGTACTGAAGGAGAAAATCGCAAAATGGTCACGGCTTTGATTGACGTAATTGGCTTAAAAAATTAAGAGCTATGAAAATAACGACATGTCCCAAACCAAGACAGCCTCGTCAGCCGACGATGCTTTTTTTTGCCGGAGATTTTCCAAACATTCTATCGCTTATAGGCTTGTTGTGTGCGGTGCTTGGTATTTATTACGCTATTTTAGGCTATTTTTATATTGCGATGATTGGAGTTCTATGGGCAGTTGTATTTGATTGGGTCGACGGAATAGTTGCTCGCCGAATAAAGGGGCGGACGGACTATCATCGAGCCTTTGGGAATCAGCTTGATTCATTAATAGATATCGTGAGTTTCGGAGTGTTTCCCGCTGTTTTTCTCTTAAGCTACGGCAAATTCAATCCATGGTTCTTGCCGGGGGCATTTCTTATAGTTGCCGCCGGTGTTATACGATTGAGTTATTTTAATATTTTCGGTCTGATTAACAATAAGACATATATGGGTCTGGCATTAGACAACAATATTATTATCCTTGCTTTTGTATTTTTGTTTAAAGGTCTTTTTAGCCATCTGGCTTTTTCGGTAATTATTTATGTGTTGTTGATGACATTTATGGTGCTTAATTTGTCCCCTATACAAACGCCTAAATTTTCGGAAAGATGGTTTTATGTTCTCCTGTTCTACTCTTTAGTGTTAACGGTCGCATATAGTTGGATGCAGTATGTCGGGATTTGAAAATTAAATAGGGTCGGTGTGATATCGACCCGAATTGCCGTTTAACGAGATATTTAGCCCCGATAATACAAAAAACTCAAATCAAGTATTCGTTCCCCGTTTTTCATCATAATACCCCTCCACTTCTAAACAGGATAAAAAAGCTTGACCTTATACTAAAGTATAAGGTGTAAAATACCATAATTGAGCAAGGTTATGTATATGATGAATAAATTAACAGGGGGGCTTTATGAACGTAAAAAATTATTTTAAACGTAAAAACGTTAAAAACGTTGTCGACTCTAATGGTGCTGCAGTTTCTAATGTATCCTCCGGTACTGCAGCCCTATTCTCGATTTTGGGCGGAGTTTGTTGTTGGGGACCTCTGACCTTTAGCATACTGGGGATAACTGCAAGCACAGGGGGTTTTCTTGGATCCACGGTATCTTTTTTAAAGGGTATCGTGCCTTATAGAAATTATTTTTTAATCTTGGATATTATCGGTGTCCTTTTATCTTTTTACTTTCTTTATATATCGCCGAAAATATCGTCAAAAAAAGGCGTTTATTCTCTCGGCAAGGGAGATATCGATATGTCCAATGGTGAAACATGCGATTGCAAGGCGGCAAGTCCGTTTAGCGTCAGCAAAATAGTTTTTTACTTGTCCGTGGCGATCACGGTAGGGTTCTTTATATTTTTGTATAAAGATACCGGTACGGTTTTTATGGCATGGCCGAAGATTTAATATAATCTTCCCATAATTAAGACAACCTGTTTTATAAAGATACCGAATACTTTATAATAACGATTAATCCGGTTGCCCGATACTAAAAATGTGTTGACAAAGTTAACGGCTCAGATATAATTAGAGGCATGATTAATAATTTTTGAAACGGGGGTATTAAATGAATAAGTTTAAAAAAGGGATATTTTTCATTGCCTTGGCATTAACTGCGATGTTATCTTTAGCCATATTTCCAAAATATTCTATGGCGGCGAAGACGGTAAAGGCGCCGACTATGGCAACTAAAATGGCTAAAATGGCGAAAAATATGCCGAATATGTCGGCAAAAATGGTGAAGATGTCGATTCGGCTCAATGCCAAAATCGCCGAATTTCAGTATCATAAAGCCCTTGGCGCAATAAAGGGCGGGTATTATTATTTTGCCGTTCGACATTTCGAAAAAGCTATCGTCGTAGAACCGCATTTTGCTATGGCATATGCGCGCATGGGGGTAATTTTATGCAAACTTGGGGATATACATTTAGCCATAGACGTCCTTAGGAAAGGGTTGAAATATAATCCAAATATTAGGTGGGCAAGGACTAAATTAAAAAGATACGCTGCCTCTCCGAAAGTTATAAATTGCTAAAGACTCAGCCCTCGCGGAACCTAACGAGGAAGGGTAATTCAGCAAATGTTTTATCGTTTGACTTTTTATATTTTTAATGATAACCTTGAAAAACTAAGCAAATAGCTTATTTAAATTTTATCTTAAAAGTTTAAGGGAAACGGGTGAGAATCCCGTGCTGTTCCCGCAGCCGTAATAACTTATAACGGTTTTTTTATTATCCGTTATATAGAATATTCCGAATTTGCCACTGGTAAGTCGTATAATTGCCGGGAAGGCGGAATGTTTTACATGTTTAAGCCGGAAGACCTGCTTTTTAAGATACTAATAACTTTAATTAGCGGGAGGTCTAATTATGTTTTCACGCCTTTTTAATTTGTCGAGTTTCAAACGAAGACTCATTCTTCTCTATGCGTTTTTAATCTCTTTCGTTGTAATTTCCATTATTATTTTAATTGATCGGTCAAGGGTTTTTCCTGCCCTGTTGGGCTTAGGTTCGCTTGCCTTTTTTTTCGGTTTAAAGCATGCGATGGATGCAGACCATATTGCCGCGATAGATAATACCACCAGAAAATTGATGAACGACGGCAAAAAACCGGTCGGAGTCGGGTTTTTCTTTTCCCTCGGTCATTCGCTTTCTATTTTCACTTTAACGGTAATAACCGTCATTTTAGGGGAGTTTATAATCAAAAAATATCCCGTGTTGGGTGGCATAGGTGATATGCTTGGGACGGGGGTATCCGCTTTATTTTTATACATAATCGCGTTTATGAACCTGCTTATCCTTATAAGCATAATAAAGGTGGTAAGAAAATACAGGAATGCCGACAACAAGGCGATGGAAGCCGAGCTTTTAAAGAGAGGCTTTATGTTTCGTTTTTTCGGCGGAGTAATGAAGCTTATAACGTCGAGCTGGCATATGTTTTTCGTCGGCATACTATTTGGCATAGGTTTCGATACGGCAACGGAAGTTGCAATACTTTCAATGTCGGCAATATTTGCCGCTAACGGCAGGCCGCTGATAGATGTTTTGATACTACCGATGGTATTTTCATCCGCCATGGTATTATTAGATTCAACGGACGGTGTAGTAATGCAGTTTGCTTATAGCTGGGCATTTTTAAATCCGATAAGGAAGATTTTTTATAATATATCCATCACAAGCATTTCTATTTTCTTAGCGTTTTGTATAGGAACGATAGAATGGCTTCAGGTCGTAGGCATGAAATTTAATTTAACCGGAGAGCCTTGGGATTTCCTTAATCACCTTTCTTTCGCGGTGCTGGGAGGAATGATAGCGGTCATACTTGCGTCGGCATGGCTTTTATCGTTAGGCGTATATAAGTTTGCTAAGGTTGAATCAAGATATGGCGGAAGTGAATTAGACATAGAGGGGGATGAATAAAAATGAGTCGGGAGACTATTATATTGCTCGGTCACGGTTCGAGAAGAATTGAGGCCAACGATATTCTTAGAAGTATCGTAAAGATAATAAAGCCTAAATTTCCTGATGAATATATGGAATGTGCTTTTTTAGAATTTGCCGAACCAAATATAAATGATGCATTAGAAAATGCCGCTAACGGCGGTTCCAATTTAATCTATGTCATACCCTATTTTTTATATTCGGGAAATCATGTATCTCGTGATATTCCGAATATTCTAAAAGAATTTTCGGTTAAATATCCTAATGTCAATATTAAATATGGAGATTACTTAGGAATAGACGAAAAATTAAGCGAACTCGCAATAGAAAGAATAATGGCGGTTAAACGGCCATCATCTCACGGATGATGGTTCTAGGGGGAGGGGATAAATCCTCTCCGTCCGGTCCGCTTCCCTTCCCGTAATAATCCTTGTAGCCATGTAGATCTAATATACATTGAATTTTATAGACGAACAGGATAGAATAGTAGACAAATAACTTAATTTATACTTAGTTAAAACCATATGTGCCTTGCAATCCCGTCTAAAGTCATAGAAATAAAAGACGACAGCACCGTCATAGTCGATACCATGGGTTCCAAAAGGCTTGTTTCTACTATGCTCTTGGAAGAACGGGTCAATGTCGGCGAATATTTACTTATTCATGTAGGCTATGCGATGCAAAAAATAGACGAAAAAGAGGCGATGGAGAGCCTCGGTTTATTTAAAGAAATAGAAAATAAAATGAACATGGGTTAAAAATCGGCTAGAGCGGGTAAGAATGAGCATATATTCCTCTTTTAGGCAAAAAAACGATATAGAACGCCTGGTTTTTTTAATAAACAACGAGGCTAAAGAAACAATAAATATAATGGAGATATGCGGCGGGCATACCCATTCTATCATGAAATATGGATTAAATGCCCTAATCAAAGACAAAGTAAACTTTCTTCACGGTCCGGGTTGCCCCGTTTGTGTTATGCCGATAAAAAGAATAGACGCGGCCATCTGCATTGCTGGTTTGCCCGACGTCATACTTGTAGCTTACGGGGATATGATGAGGGTTCCCGGAACAAATAGTTCCCTCATAAAAGAAAGGGCTAAGGGGAAAGATATTAGAATGATATATTCCCCGCTTGATATTATAAAAATAGCAGGGGATAAGAGCAATAAGAATAAAAAGATTGTTTTTTTCGCAATCGGGTTCGAAACCACGACACCTATGACTGCGGCGCTTCTTGAGGAAGTAATAACAAAAAAAATAGAGAATGTATTTTTTTATATTAACCACGTCCTTGTTCCTCCGCCGATAAACGCTATTTTGGATTCAAATGACAGTTTAATAGACGGATTTATTTGTCCGGGTCATGTAAGCGTTATCACCGGAAGCGGTATTTATAGTGATATTGCGCAAAAATACAAAAAATCGGCGGTTATTTCCGGATTTGAACCATATGACATTTTAAGCGGAACGCTTTTGATAGTCAGGCAGATTAACGACAATAACCCGTCGGTGGAAATTGCATATAAAAGAGTAGTTAAGGAAGATGGTAATAAAAAGGCTCAAGATTTAGTCAATAAATATTTCAGGGTAAGAGACGAGTTTGAATGGAGGGGTTTTGGCAATATTGCAAAAAGTGGTTTAAGATTAAGGGATAAGTTTGAATATTTTGATGCAGAATATGTTTTTGCTGATAAATTGAAAGCGTTAGAATTAAATGGAGATTTCAAAGAAAATACAGGTTGCAAATGCGGAGAAATACTTAGGGGAAAACTAAAACCGGTTGACTGCCCCCTATTCGGCAAGGTTTGTATTCCTGAAAATCCGGTGGGGGCGTGCATGGTTTCCAGCGAAGGGGCATGCTCAGCGTATTATAAATATCGTAATTTTTAATCCTATGAATTATAAAAAATTGAACGGAGATGAAAAGATTTTGCTTTCCCACGGCGGTGGTGGAAGAGAGACCGCCGCATTGATTAAGGATATATTATTTGCGGAATTTTACGGACCTGATTCGAATATTATAAATTATGATAACGGACAAAATCAAATAAAGTTGTTGGAAGACGCCGCTATTTTGGATTCACCGAAGAAGATAGCCTTTACCACAGATAGTTTCACGGTAAGCCCTATTTTTTTCAAGGGCGGAGATATAGGTAAATTATCTGTTGCGGGAACGGTAAACGACCTCTCGGTTATGGGAGCTAAACCGCTTTTTTTGAGTCTGGGACTCATAATAGAGGAAGGGTTTTTAATAGAAGATTTAAAAAGGATTATAAATTCGGTGGTTCAAGAGGCTAAAAAAAGCGGGGTTAAGATCGTAACCGGAGATACAAAGGTTGTCCCCGTGGGGAAAGCGGACGGTATTTTTATAAATACAAGCGGAATAGGCAAAGTTTTATATGAAAATATTTCTGTTTATAATATAACGGACGGGGACGTCGTTATTGTTTCCGGCGATATCGGGGACCATGGAAGTGCCGTTATGTCGCAAAGAGACGGCATAGATATGGATGTGGCAATAGAAAGCGACTGCGCTTCTCTGTGGGACATGATTGAACTTGTCTTAAGGCAAGGGTGTCGTGTCAGTGCTATCAGGGACGTAACAAGGGGCGGGCTTGCCGCGGTTCTTAACGAGTGGGCCTCTGCCGCGGGTATTAACATTCATATAGAAGAAAATGATATTCCGATAAAGGATAGCGTAAAGGGTTTTTGCGAGTTTCTGGGTTTTGAACCCTATCAACTTGCATGTGAGGGAAGGGTAGTTTTTGCGGTCAAGCCCGGGTATGCGAACAGGGTAATAGAGATTCTCAGATCTCATCCGTCCGGTAAAAATGCTAAGGTAATCGGAATAGTGGGAGATAAAAATAGAGGTGACAGCAGATTTAAAGGCAAGGTGATTTTGCGAGGTATTTATGGCGTAGATAGATTGTTGGATTATCCGTCCGGTGAGCTTTTGCCTAGAATTTGCTAAAGAAGAATTTACTGATTTAAGCCGAGTCGATGAAAGATAAAGATAATGAAAATTTCAAAAGGGTCATAATTAATATATCGGGCAGGGTTCAAGGTGTGGGTTTTAGACCATTTGTTTTTAAACTTGCAAAAAAATACTCCATTAGAGGAAATATTTTAAATGACTTAGACGGTGTTACAATCGATGCTCAAGGAACAGAAAATGATTTAATGAATTTTATGAAATCGTTAGATTCCAAAAGGCCGCCCCTTGCCGTTATTGACGTAAAAACCTTCCGTTTCTTAAGGCCGACCTTTTATAGCGATTTTGAAATTAAAAAATCTAATAAAACCGATGACATAAATAATGCGGAAAATTTAAATCTTATAATCCCCCCCGATATTGCAACCTGCGATGAATGCTTAAAAGAACTCTCAGATCCTTCCGACAGGAGGTATTTTTACCCGTTTATAAACTGTACCGATTGCGGTCCGAGATTTACGATTACTAAAAAATTACCTTATGACAGAGTATCGACTGCAATGGATAAGTTTAAAATGTGCCCTGAGTGTGAAATTGAATACAGAGATCCGACAAACAGACGGTTTCATGCAGAGCCCAACGGATGCTTCGCATGCGGGCCGAAGGTCGAGTTTATTAAGCCGCATGGATTGTGCCCGGACTCGTTATGTTCGAAAAAGGATGAGAAAATAAAAGGTTTTAATGCTATTAAAACTACCGTGCAGATTTTAAAAAACGGCGGTATTGTTTGTGTTAAAGGAGTGGGCGGTTTTCATTTGATGACCGATGCCACAAACGACGATGCCGTAAAATTATTAAGGGAACGAAAAAAAAGACTAAAAAAACCGTTTGCCGTCATGTTTAAAGATATATGCGAGGTTTCAAAATATGCCTATACCGATAATATTTCGATACCCTTGTTGTTATCAGGGAGAAGACCTATCGTTTTATTAGAAGATAAGCGAAATCTTTCTTATTTCGTGAATTGCGGAACAAAAAATATAGGCGTTTTTTTGCCTTACGCGCCGATCCATCATATTATTTTTAGCCTTTTTCATAAACCGTTGATAGCAACATCGGCAAATATGGCCGGAGAGCCTATCGTTAAGGACAATGACGAGGCTCTTTTTAAATTAAAATCTATCGCAGACGGTTTTTTAATTCATGATAGAGATATTTATAGAAGATGCGATGATTCCGTCATAAAAATAATTAAGGGTAATGATCAGGTTTTTATTAGACGTTCAAGGGGCTATGTTCCGGATCCCATTAAATTGCCTTTCGGATTGAAAAGAAACGTTCTTGCGGTAGGTTCTTATCTTAAAAACACGTTTGCAATAGCGTATAGCGGCAACATTAACGATAACGACAACAAGGGAGCGGTTATCTTGAGTCAGCATAACGGGGACTTAGACAATATAGATAGCTTTATTAATTTTACCGAAAATGTGGAAGATTTTGAAATATTTTATAATTTTAAGCCGAGCCTTATTGTTTGCGATAGTCATCCGCGTTACGAGAATACAAAATGGGCAGAAGATTTGGCGAAGAAAAGGGGTATAAAGCATGTAACTCTGCAACATCATAGGGCTCACATTATTTCATGTATGGCCGAAAACGGCTTAGGATTGAAAGACGATGTTTTTGGCGTAGCCTTTGACGGAACGGGTTATGGAGACGACGGAAGTATTTGGGGAGGGGAATTTTTTAAGGGAAATTATATGCATTTAAATAGGGTTGGGACTTTTAAAAGATTTAGGCTCATAGGGGGTGATAAAGCCGTTAAGTCGCCTCAAAGGGTTCTTTTAAGTCTCCTATTTACTATTTTTACCGAAAATAGAGGCAGATATGTCGAAAATTACGATTTTATGAGAAAATTAAACGATTGCTCCCCGGACAAAAAAGATTTTAACCCCGATATTTTACTGAAACTAACGGGCATTCCGGCGAAGAATATAAACATATTTTTCAAGATGTGGGATAGAGGGATTAATTCTCCGTATACATCTTCTTGCGGAAGAATTTTTGATGCTGTTTCTTGTTTGTGCGGATTCAGGGGGGATATCTCATGTGAGGGAGAGGCAGCGGTATACTTGGAAGACCTATGCGGCAGAGAGGAGACTGAATTATCTGATGACGAGATAGAAAAATCCGATTGCTTCGGGTACGCCGTAGATTACAACAAAATAGACGACCTGTTTATAGTCGATTACTGTCCGATGCTGATTCAGATTATAGAAATTATTATTAATAACCGCAATCCCGAAGATCCAGAATCACTTATGGCATTATATAAAGATATAGCAGAGAGATTTATAAATACCATCGCCTTAGTTATAAAAGATATCGCTTTAAGAATAGGCTGTAAAAACGTTTGTATGAGCGGCGGAGTATTTCAGAATGCGTTTTTGCCGGAAAAAATCGATAGAATCATGAACAAGAGCGGATTCAGCGTCTTTTTTAACAGAAAAATACCCCCGAATGATGGTGGTATTTCCTTCGGTCAGGCAGTTTACGGCGGGCTAATAGACGACAAATAACTAACTTAAAATTCAAACGGTTCCGTTTGCGTAATTCTCTTGCATGTTAGTATTTATGCTCCATTTTAGGTCCAATATTTTTATTTCTTCCAATACAAGGGCTTCAAGGCGCGGTATAGCCTTTTTTAAGGGAAGGGAGATATCCATTCCTACGCCTTCTGCATCCTCCGGAGATATTGCAAAAATTATTATTTTAGGGTTATGTCCCTGCAGTTTGCACATGGTTATCACATCAATAAATTCAACATCATGGGCAGTTTTCTTCATTAAATTAACGGGAATGTTTTCGCTGTCGAATTTAAATATCCCCCCCGGTTTTTCGTCTGTTTTTAGAGCATCTATGACGATAACGTTGTCAAAATTAAATATATCGTCCAAAAGTCCGTAACCCAGCGTACTTCCGTCGATTACCCTTATATTTGGGTCAAATGTATATTTTTTTCTAAGATAATCAATAAAGTGAATTCCAAATCCCTCGTCCTTCAATAGCAGATTGCCGATTCCCACAATTCCAGTCATAAGTAAAAAATTCCAATTATGTTTTATTTGTATTCTGTTTTATTTCTCGTATACTTGTAGCCCCCGAACGGTATTGAGATATCACCCTCTTTCCACATCACCGTGCGCCAAATTTCTATATAGACGTGATAAACCATGAATATTATGATTATCCACATTATAAACAAATGAACAAGAGTGACACCGGTCAGCCCGCCGAATGCGACAAGCGTCCAGTCGGTCGTAAAATGCAGAATCCATGGCCACCAACCGCCTATGGCCGAAGTTCCGGTAAACGAAGCCACGTACAGCTGGAATCCCGTTAACATTTGAAATAAAATAAGTAGATGAAAAATAATGAATATTATGGCATTTAACGGGTCTTGATAACGGGTCGTTGCAGGCCTGTCTTTAAGCGTAAAATAATGCTTAATCATTTTTCCCGCTTCCGCCATTTTACCTCCAAAGGGTACGAAACTTTTGTAAATAGGTTCTTTCCATGAAAAAAAAGCTAAATACAACCAGACAAAAAAGGTAACGTCTATTACGATTGCGCCGATAAAATGAAATTCCCTCATCCACGTCATTATAAACGCCCTATATGTCTCTCCCGAACTTAGAACCCCGGTTGAGATAGAATTAAATTGCGCAGGAGTTTTTCCAAATATAAGAAAGGGATATGCTATATAAAAACCGGTAATTATATTATTAATAATGGCAAGAAAAAGCGACCAGTGGATAATTCTTTTTATAAGCGTCATCCTATGAATTAATTGTATCTCGCCGTATCTTCTCTCTTTATCTTCCATAATTAACCCCTTTTTAAAAGCTAATTAAATACAAAATTAACAGATTTTAAATTTTTTTACTTCGTTTGTTTTTGGATCGATTATGTGAACAGCGCAAGCCAAACACGGGTCGAATGAATGCACTGTCCTTAAAATTTCAAGGGGTTCGGAAGCATTTGCAAGTTTAACTCCGACCAAAGAGGCTTCATATGCTCCGGGGTTGTTAAAACCGTCCCTTGGGGAAGCGTTCCATGTCGTTGGGACGACTATTTGATAGTGTGTTATCCGTTTATTTTTTATTCTGACCCAATGTCCCAATGCCCCCCTCGGCGCTTCGTCAAGTCCGATGCCTATAATTTCTTTTGAAGGCATATCGTAATTTGTCCAGCTCGACTGGTCTATTGCCACATTTCTCATTAGCTCTATGGTCCACGGTTCTAATGCATCGGCTAAATATTTTGCCTCTATCCCTCTCGCCGCCGTTCTTCCGAGAGTTGAAAATAGTGCCGTTACGGGCAGCCCGGAGGTTTTCAAGACATAGTCGACCAATGTTTTAATTTTCTCGTTGCCCTTTGCGTAAGCTATAAGAGTTCTCGCAAGGGGTCCTACCTCCACGGCCCTATTTTCATATCTTGGAGATTTAACCCAGCTGTATTTTTCGTCTTCCTTGAGGCTGCCGTTTTTATTCAAACCCGTATAGTTGGGAGCGGTAACACCTACGGATGGATTAAGACCCGCTTTTTCATTTGGATATTTATACCATGAATGAGTAACGAATTCCGTTATCTTTTTCTCGTCTAAGTCCATGACGTTGCCGATGTCCCTGTCAAATATAACGCCCCTTGCCAAGTAGTCGTGCTCAGGATTTTCATCGTCTGTTTGGGGAAATGCGCCGTAAGATAAATAATTCTTAAGGCCCCCGCCGATACCTTGAAGGGCTTCGTCTTTATAAAATTGGGCAGCGGTGAGTAAATCGGGGATATACGCATTATTAACAAAATCCGTGATTTTATTCATTCTAAATAGGATATCATCCATTCTGTGAGGATTGATCATATCTGCGATAGATGAAATTCCTCCGACGACGCAAGTTTGCGGATGCGGGTCTTTAGAGCCTAAAATCGCTATAATTTGCGCAGGTATCCTTAATATATTGAGGTTATCCAAATAGTGCGATGCTATCAAAAGGTTTCCTTCGGGCGGAAGCTTGTAAGACGGGTTTCCCCAATAGCCGCCTGCAAACGGGCCGAGTTGACCAGACTTAACAAAGGTATTTAGCCTTGTTTTCACCTCTTCAAACCTCGCCAAACTTGCATTATAAGGCGTTTTAGTATAGGCATATGCTAAATCCACTGCCTTTTTCGGGTTAGCACTAAGTGCAGAAACTATATCAACCCAGTCTAATCCGGAAAGCTGGTAAAAATGTATTAAGTGGTCTTGAACCATTTGCGTGCCTTTTAATATATTTCGTGCAATTCTTGCGTTTTTCGGAGGGTGTATTCCCAATGCATTTTCAACCGCCCATGTGGCAGCCTCATAATGGGAATAGGTGCAGACCCCGCAAATTCTTTGAGCAAAAAGTCCCGCATCCTCGGGGGCTCTTCCGTTAAGTATGAGCTCTATGCCCCTGAACAAGGTGCTTGACGAATATGCTTCGGTTATTTCATTACCGTTGCCGTTAAGAATCGCCTCTATTCGCAGATGACCCTCTATTCTCGTTATCGGATCAACTATAATCTTTCTTGACATATCCCCTCCGTATATTTCCTAAATTTCTTTATTTTATATTGATTTAATCGGGAAATCTAAATTATTTTATTCTTTATCGTCCTTACTTTTATCTTTTTCTGAATTGTCTTTCTTATCTTTAGACATTTTCTTTTTCTCTCTTTTCTTTTTAACGCCCGTGTATATTGCATGAGCCGCAATGCCTGCGCCGGCAGCTCCAAAAAGTGCCGCGCCGAATTCATCGGCGGTGGCCTCTACTAACGGGAGCGTAATTTTCGCACTTTCGTTAGGTTCTTCGAACGGAGTCATTCTATCCCAAAACGCCGGTTGAGAACACCCTATACAACCGTGTCCGGCTCTCATGGGAAAACTTAAATCCTGATTATATTCGACAACGGTGCAATTATTCCACGTAAAAGGACCCTTGCACCCCATCATGTATAGGCAATATTGTTTTTTTGCTCCGTCATCGCCCCAGTTTTTGACATATTCACCCGCTTCAAAATGCGCCCTTCTGTAACAGGTATCGTGAAGTCTTTCGGAGTACGCCCAAAGGGGTCTCCCGATACTGTCAAGCTGCGGGGGTTTCCCTATTAATACGTATTCAATAAGTGTACCCACTAAATTTACTGCATTTACGGGGCAAGCAGGTATATTTATTACCTGTCTGTCCGTAACGGAGCTAAGACCGACGGCGGAGGTAGGGTTCGGATTTGCGGCGGGGATACCCCCGTAAGAGGCGCAATTTCCCGCTGCAATTATAACCCCGGCATTTTTAGATACTTCTTTGGTAATTTTTAATCCGGATTCTCCCTTTGCCCCTATCGTTAGGTATTTTCCGTTAAGACCCATTGGGATTGCCCCTTCAACTATGAGTATATATTTACCCTTATATTTTTTGACGGTTTCAACCATTCTCGCTTCCGCTTGATAACCGGCGGGAGCCATTATCGATTCCATATAATTGACGCTAACATAGCTGAGAATGATTTCTGCGGGTGTGGGATGAGCGGTTCTAAGAAATGCCTCCGTATTCCCCATGCAATCCGACATCTCGAGCCATATAAGCGGGGTTCTCGTAAGTATATTAGCTGCTCTCGCCACTCTCGGTTTAAATATATACGGGAGCATCAATGTCGATGTCAAAAGAGATGTCCATTTAATGAAGTCTCTTCTTGTCAGTCCGTGTAAACCGAAAATATTTTCTATATTATCGCTTTTGTCTTTTTCATCGTTAAAGTATTCTTTTTCGAGGTTATCCAACCGTTCGTCCGTCTTTCGTAAAACCTCGTCAGGGTCGTCTGCGATGCTTCTCAGGGGGTCCCACTCAAGATCGGATTTATTATCTTTATTGAGTATTGGGGAAGAATTATCATTTTTATTTTTTAAGGGTTGTTTTCCTTTGCCGTTTCCCATATAACCTCCTAAATTTAGGAATGAATCATAAATAAATTAAACTATTATCTTATAATTTTTTATTAAAGTCATTATATTTAGAAATTAGATGGTGTACAATGCTAATGGTACTATCTTAAAATATAAAATGTCAAGGTAAGATTTATGAATATTTTGTTATTTTTTTATGCATGAATTTTCTATAGCATTGGAAATAGTAGACACGCTTCAAAATAATAAATATTTGGAAGGTGTAAAAAGTGTCGACGAGATAAAATTAAATATCGGCAAATACTCCGGGATCGATAAAAATTATCTGATTTTTGCTTTTCAAAATTTAGACGATGAGAGGTTTAAGGATGTTTTGTTAAATTTTATTTCGAATGAGGGTGATGAAATAACCATTCAGGAAATTCTGGTTGATTAATAATGTCAGTGAAATTAAAATATAGGTTACAGAACTATAAAAAATAAATAAATTTTAACAGGACGTATTTTATGATTACTATGCTAAATTCAAATCGGAGGCGTGTCGGCAGGTCGTTATCGATTCAAAGAAATGCCCTTGAAACAAATGATGCTATTGCAAATAAGAATAAAAGGTTATTCGGTAAGGCCTTTGTTATAAATTTCTTGAGTTCTCCCGGTTCGGGCAAGACGTCGTTATTGGAATCCATAGTACCTGTCCTAAAATCGGACGGTTTTAAGCCGGCTGTTATAGAGGGAGATGTCGAGACGGATTTAGATAAAAAAAGAATAGACGAATTAGACATACCCGCATATCAAATTGTTACAAACGGGACATGCCATCTGGATGCAAAAATGGTAAACGGCGCGCTCAATAATTTAAATAGAAAGGATGCGGATATAATATTTATAGAAAATGTAGGGAATCTTGTTTGTCCCACGTCGTTTAATCTTGGTGAGGATATCAAAGCAGTTGTTCTTTCCGTAACGGAGGGCGACGACAAACCGTTGAAATACCCCGCCGCTTTTTACAAATCTAAAGTTATGATTATAAATAAAATCGATCTTTTGCCTTTTTTAGATTCTAATATTACAAAAATAAAAGAGAATGCATTATCGGTAAATAAAGATTTGGCGATTTTTGAAACATTTTGCAAAAAGAATGCAAAAGCGGGAAATATTGAGAATAGCGGGTTATACGATTTCATCTCTTTTATGGAGAATAATATTAGATCTAAGGTTTCTAAATAAAATAGGGTAAAATTAAGGCGATCAAAAGATAGAATACTGCATGTATCGCCGACTTTACGATATAACTTTAATTAGCGAGAGGTTTTATTATGTTTTCACACCTTTTTAACTCGTTGGGTTTTAAGCAGAGGCTCATTCTTCTTTATGTGTTTTTAATCTCTTTTCTCTTGTTCTCCGTTATTATCCTATTTGAGAGGGCGGGTGTTTTTCCTGTTTTATTCAGTTTAGGTTTGCTTGCCGTTTTCTTCGGTTTAAAGCATGCGCTTGATGCGGACCATATTGCCGCCATAGACAATACCACCAGAAAATTGATTAATGACGGTAAAAAACCGGTCGGAGTCGGTTTTTTCTTTTCGCTCGGACATTCGCTCTCTATTTTTGCTTTAACGATAGTAACTGTTATCTTAGGGGAGTTCGTCGTCAAGGCATATCCGGTATTGGGCGGTATAAGCAATGTGCTTGGAACGGGGATATCGGCTTTATTTTTATATATAATTGCATTTATGAATTTGCTTATCCTTATAAGTATAATAAAGGTGGCAAGGAATTTTAAGAATGTCAGTAATAAGAAAATGGAAGAAGAGCTTTTAAAAAGAGGCTTTATGTTTCGTTTTTTCGGCGGAGTAATGAAGCTTATAACGTCAAGCTGGCAGATGATTTTCGTCGGTATATTATTCGGTCTGGGTTTTGATACGGCTTCGGAAGTTGCGATACTTTCAATGTCGGCGGTATTTGCCTTATCCGGCAGACCGCTCATAGATGTCTTGACGCTGCCCCTGCTATTTGCTTCCGGCATGATGTTGCTTGATTCTACCGATGGCGTAGTAATGCAGTTTGCTTATAGCTGGGCGTTTTTAAATCCGATAAGAAAGATATTTTATAATATATCTATTACGAGCATTTCCGTTTTCTTGGCGTTTTGTATAGGAACGGTGGAAGCATTTCAGGTCGTAGGCTCTACGTTTCATTTAACCGGAGAGCCGTGGGATTTTTTGAATAATCTTTCTTTCGCGATGATGGGCGGAATAATAGTCGGCATACTCCTGACGGCATGGCTTTTATCGTTAGGTGTATATAAGTTTGCCAAGATCGAATCAAGATATGACGAAAAAATATCGTAAAAATAACTAAATTTTCTAACAAAAATACATAATATACATTATGAAATCTTTAATTATATTAAATTCGTATCCGCCGTTTTATTATTATTTCTTTAGTCAAGGATTAGGCGAGGTAAAAATTATAAAAATAATTCTCTCCCTTTACAAATTTTTCAAAAAATTATAAAATCTAACGACTATGGATTATAAAAAAGTCGGCGTAGACATAGAAGCCGGAAAAAAAGCGGTCTTCAACATTATTCCTTTGGTTAAAAGCACTTATACTAAAGGAGCAATAGACAGTCTTGGTTTATTCGGTTCCCTGTTCTCTATCGGGGAATTGAACTATAAAAATCCCGTTTTGGTTTCTGGTACCGACGGTGTCGGAACGAAACTTAAGATTGCTTTTGCGGCGGATAAACATGACACAATAGGCATAGACCTTGTTGCAATGAGCGTAAATGATATTGCTTGTATGGGCGCTAAGCCGCTTTTTTTCTTGGACTATATATCTACCTCCGGTTTAAATCCGAATATTATGAAAAAAATAGTTTCAGGAATAGCCTGCGGATGCAAAACGGCAAAATGTTCCCTTTTAGGCGGAGAAATGGCGGAAATGCCCTCGTTTTATCAAGACGGAGAGTATGACATAGCCGGTTTCGCAGTCGGTATAGTCGAAAAAAACGACATCATTAACGGCTCAGATATCAAGGACGGAGATAAGATAATCGGCGTAGCGTCAAGTGGGCTGCATTCCAACGGTTATTCCCTTGCCCGCAGAATAATTTTTGATGAGATGGGCTTTAATATTGATACTCCTTTATTAAAAACAGGCAAAACCGTTAAAGAAGCGCTCCTCGAGCCTACTATTATTTATTCTGAATTAATACAGAAACTTAAAGGCAATTTTAAAATTAAAGGTATCGCCCATATAACCGGCGGAGGATTACGGGAAAATATCGTAAGGATTCTTCCCGCGGATATTGTCGCGGAAATAGATAAACACTCCTGGAAGATTCCGGAACTTTTCATGCTGTTAAAAGAAAACGGCGGACTGAATGAGGATGAATTTTATAAGGTATTTAATGCCGGGATTGGAATGGCGTTAATAGTGGACGGAAGTATAAAAAATGAGGTCGTTACCTTTATAAACGAGACGAAATATATGGATTTAACCATGTTTAATGCGCAAGAAATAGGTAGTATCATTTGCCCGAAAAAAACCTCTAAAGACGCCGAAGTTATCCTTGTCTGAATTTTAAATTTTATATAATATATATTATAATTATGCAAAAAAACTGCATTATACTGGCATCAGGCAACGGTTCCAATGCCTTAAATCTAATCGGTAAATTTTACGGTCGTAAAAATAACGGCAGTAGCAGTATAAACATAGTTGCCGTTGTTTCGAACGTACCGAATGCGCCAGTCGTGGAAAAGGTGAGAAAAAATGAGCCGGAACTTCCCGTCTTCGTTATACCTTTTACTCATTTGTCTGAGAGGGATAGATTCGAGCGTGAACTTGACGATATTATTGGAAAATATAATATCGATTTTATAATTTTAGCCGGGTTTATGAGAATACTTTCTAAGGAATTTGTTTCAAAATTCTCCCGTAAAATAATAAATATACACCCCTCGCTGCTCCCTGCGTTTAAAGGAAGAGATTCGATAAAAAGGGCATACGGATACGGGGTAAAATATACGGGAGTTACCGTGCATTACGTAACCCCGGAAGTAGACTCCGGAGAAATAATATGTCAGGAAGTCGTCAAGATAGAAGATAACGACGATATTGATTCGTTAGAAGCTAAAGTACATAGTATCGAGCATAAAATTTACCCGATTGCGCTGAAATCCATTATCGGCGATGTGGTTTATAAATCATAAATAATGATCCTTGATATCGGTATTAATTTGAAATAATATGTCAATCGCAAATGATATATTCAAAAAATTAAAATTTGTATCTTACGTAGGTATTTTCGCCAATCTGCTTCTAACCATAGTTAAATTTTACGTAGGAATCGTGGGAAACTCCGAGGCTCTTATTGCGGACGGTTTTAATTCCCTCTCGGATATATTTGCGGGATTAGTTGTTTATATATCGTTTAAAGTGTCGAATAAGCCTCAGGACAAGGATCATCCCTACGGTCATGCAAAAGCAGAGATGATTGCGACTTTTATAGTATCGTTAATATTTTTTCTCTTCGGTTTTTCCGTTATAACGATTTCAGCCTTAAAAATATATTTTCGTCAGTTTCAAAGGCCTGCGTTTGATACCTTAATCGTGGCGTTAGTTACTATAATCATTAAAGAAATTCTTTATAAATGGACATTGAGATGGGGAAAACTTTTAAAATCGACGGGGTTGATTGCAACCGCCTACGACCACCAAAGCGACGTTATAGTGTCGGTCGCAGTGGTTATCGGAATTTTGTTTGCGATAGAGGGGTATCCCTATATGGACCCCGTTGCCGGTATTATTGTCAGTTTTTTTATTTTTCGTTTAGCCGTAAAATTGATAAGAGAATCTATCGGCAATCTCATGGATGAGAGCCCGCCGGGCTCTATCGTCGATAAGATAAACGATACCATTGTGTCCGTCGAGGGCGTGGAAAGGATTACGAATATAAAAGTCAGAGAGTCGGGGCCGTATCTTTATATAGACGTTGAGATAGAGGTTAACCAGAATATGACTGTAAAAATGTCTCATAATATCGCCGAAAACGTCAAAAACAGTCTTATGGCATCTAATCCTTATATAAATAATGTCATGGTACATATAAATCCGTCCAAATAGGAAAATGGCTTGAGGAGACGGATAAAACGGAAGGAAATCTGTATTTGATGCAGGGTCAATTATTTCTAATTTTTTTGAAATTTTTTAAACTGATACCGTATTCATTAATCTTTTTTCGTAAAGTGTTCCTATTAATTCCCAGAAGCTTGGAAACCTTCAGCTGGTTGTAATTGTGTAAGGTAAGTATTTCTTCGATAACTGTCTTTTCGGTCAGGTTCATTATAGATTTATAGATATCATTTGCTTCGGTATCTTTAATCTTTTCTACGTAGTTTTTTATGCGCCGTTTTATTATGTCTTCAAAGGAGTCTGAGTCTGTTTTTTTATCTTTTGCATATTTTTCTTTATTTATTACGGCATTTTCATTATCCAATATTACTCTGAAGTCATCCGAGTTCAATATGAAGGAAGGAGACATGACCATAACTCTTCTTATGGCATTTTCAAGTTCTCTTATGTTTCCCGGAAAATCATATGATTGAAGGAAAGACGAGGCATCTTCGCTTAGCTGTTTTTCCGGAATATTGAACTCTTCGGCGAATTTTTTTATAAAAAAGTTTGCTAAAATTGATATATCGGATTTCCTTTCCCTTAAGGGCGGCAGTGTTATTTCAATAACATTCAGCCGGTAATACAGGTCCTCTCTGAATTTTGCATTTTTAATTAAAGATTTAAGTTTTTTGTTGGTGGCGGCAATGATTCTAATGTCTATTTTAACCGGCTTATTTGAGCCTATATGCTCTACTTCTTTTTCCTGTATTACTCTTAAAAGTTTTGCCTGCAAATTTAAAGGCATATCCCCTATTTCATCTAAAAAAATGGTTCCTCCGTTTGCGGCTATAAATTTACCGTCTTTTTTTTCGTTTGCGCCGGTATATGACCCCTTTTCATGACCGAACAGCTCAGACTCAAGCAATTCCGACGGAACGGATGGAGTGTTTACGATGATAAACGGTTTGTCGCTCCTTGCGCTGTTTAAATGTATCGCTTTTGCGACCAATTCTTTTCCTGTACCCGACTCCCCCAGAATCAATACCGTAAGATTGTTATGAGACAGTTTGCCGATAGTCTTAAACACTTCCTGCATGGTTTTGGATTTACCTACTAACAGCGTGTCTAAAAAATCTTCCGATTTTTCACTTACTTTGTGTATCGGATATTTATTCTTCTTTATCTTTTCGGTTATATCGATGATTTCATCCAGTTCGAACGGTTTCGTTATGTAATCGTATGCGCCCTGTTTCATTGCATCTATCGCATTCACCATAGTATTTTGGGCTGTCATAATTATAACGCTGGGCTCGACGGATAACTTTTTAGTATAGGATAAAACCTCCATGCCGTTAATCTTTGGAATTCTTATGTCCAAAAATACAGCAAGGTATTCATTCTGCTCAATATATGATATGGCTTCTTCTCCGTCGGATGCCGTATCGACGGAGAATTCATTTTCGAGCAGTTTTTTTAATACATATACTAAACTTTGCTCGTCGTCGACGATTAAAATTTTATGTTCTTTCATTTTATAAATTAAATTAAATTAAATTAAATTAAATAAGTGTCGAGTAAGTCGTCCGAATGTACTTCGGAAATATTTTCAGGTATAGAAATAATGGAATTCATATAGCCGAGGGAACTTATCATTGCCGACCCATGTTTTTTGTAAATTTCCGAGTAGACAGAACCGTTTTTATAGTAAAAACGGGCGGGGATAAATTCTCTTCTTTTGTTGGTTTTGGTATATTCGAAAGATGACCTCGATTTTATAATATGAGCAGGGTTGTCCGCATTTAGCAGGTTGTCTATAAACTGCCTGACAAACACCACTAAGCATGTATAAAATGCCATCGGATTACCCGGTATTATAAACACCGGTATTTTTTTAATAATGCCGAACGAAAACGGTTTGGCGGGCTTAATTTTTACCTGCCTAAATTTGATTTTGAATCCAAGGCTGCCAAGGGCTTCTTCGATAAAATCTTTATCTCCGAAGGATGCGCCTGCAGATGTTATAATAATTTTACTATTCTCTATCGCAGACAGCAGAGAGTTCTTAATATCCGCCAAGTTATCCTTGCATACCACATTTTTCGTTATAGTGCAGCCATTTTTAGAAAGGAAATTCTCGGCGATTATCCCATTCGAGTTATAGATTTTGCCATATCTGAGTTTTTGGTTAAAACTTAATATTTCGTTTCCGGTGGATATTATAGAAACGGGTATCTTTTCATACACTTCAATCTTTTTAATATTACAGGATACAAGCAATGCAATAGTTTCCGGTGTCAATTTAGTATTTTTGCTTAGAATTACGTCTCCCTTTCTTATATCCTCTCCCTTTCTTCGGACGTTTTTATTCGGATTTATCGGAGATGTTATAACAAGATTATTGTCTACGATATTTGCATCTTCAACGGGTATGACGGCGTCTAATTCTTCCGGCATATACCCCCCGGTCATTATTTTAATTGCAACCCGCTCGTTAACGGATTTTTTTGAAGTGTCGCCGGCATATATAACATTATTATTTATATCTAATTTTAAGCTTTCTGCCGACACTTTCGAGGTAATACCGGAACTTAAGGCATATCCATCCATAGCCGAATTGTTCTCCGTCGGGTAGTCCGATTTTGATATGGAATCATGGTAAGAAATCCTATCCATGGCGTTTAATACGGATACCGCCTCCGACCTTACGCGTATAGATGTCGAGTTTACTATGTTAAAAGCTTCATCGAATGTTATCATTTTTAGTTATTTAGTTATTTTTAGAATTTCTCCGGGATAAATTGAATTAGGATTTTTAATGCTATTATCCGCCATTATATTTTTAGCATTTTCGTGAAATTTCGACGAAATAGCATATAGAGAATCCCCAAATGTTACTCTATAGTAAAAAAATCCACGATTTGCTTTAGAATGTTTATCGGCTATGTAAACATATTTAAAATAGGAATAGCCGCCCTTCAAATATATTTTTTGCCCTGCACGAATATTGTTTCCGTTAATATGATTTATCGTCTTAATAACATTCAGCGGTACGTTATATCTTCGCGATATGCTCCATAACGTCATACCAGGTCTTACCGTAACATAAGACAAATGGGCATTATTATTACCGCTCCTCAAATGTGTCGACGGGATAATAATCTTTTCGCCTATCCTGAGCATAGAACGATTGTTAAGCCCGTTATATCGTTCCAATGTTCCAAGGGATACTCCGTACTTATATGCTATTCCCATAAGAGTGCCCCCCGGTTCCACGGAGTAAGTAATATTATTTTTATATCTTGAGTAAGATGCCTCGACAATTCGGGGTTTTCTGCTTATATATCTGCTGATATGTTTGAAGTTTCTGACAAAAATGTTATAATTTTCCGCGGGTATATTAAGCATAAAATTGTGATCCCTTGGCGGCGTTGCGTTCCTTAAGAGCTCCGGATTCATTTTTCTAAGCCTATATTCGGAAATACCTACGCACTTTGCCAAGGCATATAAGCCGACCGAAAAAGGAATATTCACCTGTTTAAATCTCATCGGTTTCTCGTATTTTAAATTATGAAATCCAAAATTTCCGGGGTCTTTAGCAATAATAGCTGCCGCAATTATCTTCGGAACGTATCTCCTTGTTTGACCGGGCAGCAAATACGGTCTATTTTGAGAAATCGTCCAAAAGGTACTGTCCGGATATGAAGCCAGCGCTCTTTCTATAGTTAATTCTCCGGAGTTGTATGCCGCTACGGCGAGATACCATGACCCGAATTTATTAAATAGATTTTTTAAATATTTGCCTGCGGCATAGGTCGATTCCACCGGATTCCTTCGCTCATCCACCCACCAATTCGTTTTCAAGCCGAACAGTCTGCCGGTCGAAGGCATAAATTGCCACATCCCGCTTGCTCCCGCATAAGAATAAGCCTTTGGCGAAAAGCCGCTCTCAACCATCGCAAGATAAGCCAAATCATTCGGCAATCCTAATTTCTTAAATACCTTCCTAATCATCGGCATATATCTTCTTGATCTGAGAAGGGCATATTTGAAAAATCTCCTGCCGGTAGTTCGATAATAATGTATATAGTATATTATTTCCTTGTTTATGATCATCGGAAATATATGCGATACATTTTCTCGATAATTTTTAAAATTCCCATTCTTTGCTAAAAGCCCCGACATAGATAGATCGGAAGAATCAGGTTGTCTCTTTTTTAAACCTTTTCCCGCCGAATCAGAGTGCGGAACTTCTAATTCTTTCTTGCTAACGGTATTATTATCAAGAGCAACGACTGAAGCCGGTGATACTACCGTTACCTTTGCGGAACCTCCATTGCTTATATCATTTTTATCTTTGTTATAAGTCGTTTTGAATTGTATCCGTATAAAACCTTTATTGGCGGTGGGATTAGACGCATAAGAATCGGAGAATAAAAATAAGGTGCATATTATACATGCCGAAACAACGGTAAGATATAACCGGCTTTTTTTAATATCGGTCGGCGATAAATACATCTGTCATCCTTCTCAATAAGGTAGTTTAATATTAATTTATTAATCTGCCGCTATGAGCAAACTAATACTATTTTATCATTTTAAAGAATTATAATGCGACTTAAAGCAAATGTCAAACTTTATCGACAGCCTTATTGGCGACCTCATAAATTCTTGACAATTTTTAGTAAATTTGTTTTAGTATTAGTTATACGATAGGGATACTATTAATTCTATTTTAAAATATATATAAAAGAGGTTAAAAAATGCAGAAAAAGTATTTATTTGCACCGGGGCCTACCCCTGTGCCTGAACGTGTTTTAGCCGACATGGCGCTTCCGATCGTGCATCACAGAGCGCCGGAATATTCGGTCATACTTCAAGAGGTAAGGGATAATCTAAAATATCTGTTTCAAACGAAACAGGAGGTTTTGATATTTACGTCAAGCGGGACGGGGGCGATGGAGGGTTGCGTATCAAATCTTCTTTCGGCAGGGGATCATGCGCTTGCCGTAAGAGGCGGAAAGTTTGGTGAAAGATGGTTTGATATTTGCAAAGCGTATTCGGTTGATGTCAAGGCTGTCGACGTAGAATGGGGACACGCCGTTTCCCCGGAAGCCGTAGAAAAGGCCCTCAATGAAGACCCTGAAATAAAGGCTGTATATATCCAGGCATCGGAAACATCTACCGGTATTTATCATCCCGTGAAGGAAATTGCGGATATAATTAAAACAAGAGAAAATACTATTCTTATAGTAGATGCCATTACGGCTCTTGGAGTTGTTGATTTACCGCAGGACGAATGGTGTTTAGACGTGGTTTTGACGGGTTCTCAAAAGGCGCTTATGCTTCCTCCCGGGCTTGCTTTTGCTTCGCTTAGCGATAAAGCGTGGGGTTTTGTCGAGAAGTCGACTCTTCCCAAATACTATTTTGACTTTAAGAAAGAAAAAAAATCGTTAGGAAAGAATCAGAATGCTTATACGCCTAATGTTCAACTTATAGTGGGTTTAAGAGAGATATTGAGGGAGATTAAGGAAGAAGGACTCGAAAAAGTTTTCGAAAGACACGGAAGTCTCGCAAACGCCACGAGATTGGCGGTTCAGGCTATGGGATTAAAACTTTACACGGTCGACGAGCCTTCAAATGCCTTAACGGCAGTTTGGGCGCCGGAAGGCATAGATGCCGGAAAAATAACGAAACTTATAAGGGAAAAATATGGTATTACGATAGCCGGCGGTCAAGATGCCGCAAAAGGCAGGATATTTAGAATAGCTCACTTGGGTTATGCCGGATGTTTTGACGTTATAACCGCTATTTCCGCATTGGAAGCGGTATTAAAAGAATTAGGTTATAAATTTGAACTATGCAGCGGGTTAAAGGCAGCCCAAAAAGCGCTTTTCGGCGAATAAGTCAAAAATATTTTTTTACTATAGGAGAGAGAAATGTTCAAGGTCATTGTTAGTGACAAACTTTCAAAAGAAGGAACGGATATATTAACCAAAACGGGTGAGATTGACGTAGACGTTAGAACGGGATTGCGTCCGGAAGAACTAAAGGAAATCATCGGCGAATATGACGGTATAGTTATCAGGAGCACAACTAAACTTACTGAAGAAATAATAGGGGCGGCAAAAAAACTTAAGGTTATCGGAAGGGCCGGCAGCGGATTAGACAACGTCGACAAACCCGCCGCAACGTCCGCGGGTATTGTTGTTATGAATACGCCCGGCGGTAACACCATAACGACGGCGGAGCTTACATTCGGGATGCTTTTGGCTATGTCGAGGCATATACCGCAGTCTTTTTTGTCCATTAAAGAGGGGAAGTGGGAAAAAAGCAGATTTCAAGGAACCGAGGTCTACGGCAAGACTATAGGTATTATCGGAATGGGTAATATAGGGCAGGTGCTATATAGTAGAGCCAAGTGTTTTGGGATGAATGCAATGGGGTATGATCCTTTTTTATCTAAAGAAAAGGCCAAGGAACTCGGCATAAATCTTGTAAGTTTAGACGAAATATATGCAAAATCAGACTATATCAGTGTCCATACCCCTTTAGTAAAAGAAACAAAGGGTATGATTAATAAAGAAACCATATCGAAAATGAAAGACGGAGTTAAACTTCTTAATATTGCGAGAGGGGGTATCATCAACGGAGAAGACCTCTATGACGCCTTAAAATCAGGCAAAGTTTCAGCCTGTGCTTTAGATGTTTTTGAAATAGAACCTCCCGTTAATAATCCGCTTTTAACTTTAGACAATCTTATTGCAACTCCTCATCTTGGAGCCTCTACGGAGGAAGCACAGACTAACGTGGCTGTTGCTATTTGTCGTCAAATTGCCGATTTTCTTATACGCGGGACTATAAATAATGCCGTAAACGTTCCATCTATAGCGAAAGAAGAAATAGAGATAATAGGTCCTTATCTGAATTTGGGAGAAAAAATAGGCAGATTGATAGGCAGCATTATAAGCGGCGGTATTAAATCCATTAAAATAGATTATAACGGCACGGTTTCTTCGCATAACGTCGGCGCTATCACGCCTAATATTATAAAAGGCATTCTTTATCCTATTTTGGGCGAAGATATAAATTATGTAAATGCAATGGAAGTAGCAAAGAAAAGGGGTATATCCGTCATAGAATCTAAATCCGGCGAGGTTTTGGACTATACAAGCACAATTTCTATTTTTGTGGCAACAGATATCAGAACGTTTGCTATTTCCGGAGCAATTTTCGGCAAAAAGAATCCGTGGATAGTCAGGATAGACGATTATTCTATTGAGGCCATCCCCGAAGGACATATATTAGTTATATTTAACTTGGATATGCCCGGGGTAATAGCCTCTATAGGGAGGGTCCTTGGTAAAAATAAGATTAATATAGCGAGAATGCATCTTGGAAGGCATACGGATAAGGCTATTTCTATTTTACAATTAGATTCCAGTGTTAATAATGCAGTTATTAACGAGCTTAAAGCTGAGCCAAATATAACCGATGCCAAATATTTAGAATTATAGTGAACAGAAAAAATATTATAATTCCTTCTCAGCCTCCGTCTGGGACAAGGGATTTTTTACCGGGTGAAGCGGAATTAATAGATAGAGTGTCCGGTATATTGCTTGAAGAATTTTCAAAGTGGGGATACAAAAGGGTAATAACCCCGAGCATAGACTTTTTAAACGTGTTTCTTTTGAGTTCGGAAGCTGCCGAATTGTTTAAAGTTGCCGACATAAGCACAGGAGAATTGCTTTCTTTTAGAAGCGACTTTACGCCGCAAATCGGCAGAACTAGTTCTGTTTTGAGAAATACCTCCGTTTTGCCGTATAAATTTTCTTACTGTGGACCTGTTTTGAGAAATTTCGATCCTGTTTTAGGCAAGCCTCGTGAAATATGGCAGGTCGGAGCCGAGCTGATAGGACCCGAAAGCCCGGAAAGTGATGCCGAACTTATAATAATGGGCATAGAGTCGTTAAAACGGCTTAATATCAAAGATTTTAGCGTTGACATAGGGAATGTCGAGTTTTTCAGAGGGATTGTCTCTGACATAGATGAGTCCGTCAGAAAAAAAATAGAAGAATTTATTCTTAGAAAAGATTCTTCCGGCTTAAACGGTTTTCTTGCCGGCGTGTCTTTGCCTTCCGACAAAAAGGAAGTCATTAGCGAGTTGCCGTTTATATTCGGAGAAAAATCCGTTATTAAAAAGGCGTGGAAAATGGCAAGCAACGCAGCGGCAAAAAATGCCATAGAGACATTAGAACGGGTTGTTTCTTATATAAAGTCGTATAAACTCGAAGAATATATTACGATAGATTTGGGAGAAATCAGGGGATTAAACTATTATACCGGAACTATTTTTGAGTGCTTTATACCGCACGTCGGTTATGAAATATTCGGCGGGGGTAGATATAACAATCTTATAGGAATGTTCGGCGAAAATTGTGCCGGAGCTGGATTCGCGATAAATTTGGATATTCTTGGCAGATACGTGGATTCTTATGCGCCTAAAAAAAAGGATTTTCTCGTTTTCAATAAAACATCGGATAAAAAATCGGAAGCCAAGCTTGTCATGTTTTTGCGTAAAGCGGGTTACTGTGTCGAGTCTAATTTTATGGATTACGGTTATTTAGAGGTTATACAATATATGCAGGAAAATAATATGGAGAATATTATATATATAAATGAGGATGCGGTTCTTTTAAAAAATATCAATACCAATAAAGAAGAAAAATTTAAAACCGTGTCCGATATGCAAAAATATATGAAAACGGTTAAAAATTAATTAATTTATAAATAAGGGATTTATGAGAAAGAAAAATATTGTTGTCGTAGGTTTTCAATGGGGAGACGAGGGGAAAGGAAAAATAGTCGATTTATTAGCTAAGGATGCGGACATTGTAGCCCGTTATCAGGGCGGAAATAATGCAGGGCATACCGTCGTCAGTGGAGATTTAAGTCTTGTATTCAGGCTCGTTCCATCCGGAATATTAAACGACAAAAAAATTTGTATTTTGGGTAACGGTGTCGTCATTGACCCGATGGTTTTATTGGAAGAACTGAATACATTACGAGAAATAGGGATAAATATCAAAGATAGGTTTTTTATTTCATACAAATCGCATATAATAATGCCGTATCATAAAAGGTTAGATATAGCAAGGGAAAGGCTTAGGGGAGCCGGCATGATCGGGACGACCGGAAGGGGCATAGGTCCGACGTACGAAGACAAGGTCGCAAGGCTCGGCATACGTGTCGCGGACTTATTTGATAGGGATTTATTGTATGAAAAAATTGCATTAAGTTTAAAAGAAAAAAATTATCTCTTCAAAAACATTTTAGGTGAAGAGGTATTTAATCCGGATGATTTAATAGAAAAATATTTGGAATACGGCACAAAAATAAAAGAGTTTTTAATCGACTCGTCAAGCTATATCAATAAGAAGCTTGAAGATGGGTTAAACATTATGCTTGAAGGGGCACAAGGGACGTTTCTAGATGTAGACCACGGCACATATCCGTATGTTACTTCATCTAATACCGTTGCAGGTTCGGCTCTTTCGGGTGTCGGTCTGGGACCTACGAAAATTGATGAGGTAATAGGTATAACAAAGGCATACACAACGAGGGTGGGAGAGGGTTATTTCCCCACCGAGCTTAAAGGAAAGGCCGGCAGTTTAATAAGAGATAAGGGTGAGGAGTTCGGCTCGGTTACCGGAAGGCCGAGAAGATGCGGCTGGTTTGATATTAATTTGATTAAAGAAGCAAAGCGTTTAAATGGTGCTACCGGAATGGTTATAACTAAATTAGACGTGTTATCCGGGTTAGAGAAAATAAATATATGCACGGGTTATATGTTAAACGGTTCCGTCATAGATCATCTGCCTTATTCCGTAGCAGATTACAAAAAGATAATTCCTGTTTATAAAGAAATGCCGGGATGGGAAGGAGAAATATCTAACATAAAATCCTTTAACGATCTTCCGGTCAATTCTCGGAAATATATTTTAAAAATAGAGGAACTTACCGGTTTGCCTGTCAATATTATATCTGTAGGTAAAGAAAGAACGCAGACCATAACCTTAAAAAGCATCTTTTAGGACGGTTAATTGTATTGCGAGCAATTTTATAATACGACATTATCGCCGGATTATTCTCTCGAAGTACGATTTATGGCTTTTCAGTCATATTTGACCGCCCCTCGTCTTTTTCGCCAGCTGAATGATATGGGATATTCTTTTGCCGATAAAACCGTAGCCGACATCGGAACCGGATTAGGAATATTGCCGTATTTGCTTAAAAATGAAAATGCCTTGAATATTATAGGTATAGATATAGATAAAAATTCCTTAATGGCGGCGCTTTCGACGACGCATGCCGAAAATATCGGCTTTATAAATGCGGACGGACACAATATGCCCGTTAAAGATTGCACTTTTGATATAATTTTTTTAAGATATATTTTTCAGCATGTAAATCTATCCGCTTGTTTTCTTTCCGAGATAAAAAGGACGATGAAAGGTGGAGCGACATTAGTCGCAATAGATGTAGACGACTCCTTAAACGTATTTTACCCCGATTTGCCGGATAGTTCTAAAAAATTATTCAAGGCTTATTTTGAATATCAAAACCTTAAAGGCGGTGACAGGTTTATTTCAAAAAAACTACCGGCTTTTTTATCATCTACCGGCTTTTCAGAAATAAAAGTGAAGCCTTACGCTACGGTATTTTTTAAAGAAAAAGACGATCGTTTCCATTTTCAAGCATTAAAAAATGCCTTCTTATTAGTTCAAAATGAACTGGAGATTATAAAAAATGAACTTTTCAATAGAAAGCTTATCGGCAGATTAGAATTTCATAAAGGTTTAAACGATTATTTTAAATTCTTAAATTCGGAGGATAATCTATTTATCTCTAAAACCGAGTTTTTAATAATGTGTAAAAAATGATTGGATGAAAACGGAATTTTGGGCTTTTATTGCGATAAATCATAGAGAGATTTTGAAATTTACAAGACAGAGGTCAAGGCTTATTACCGATCTTTCCAGACCGGTCATATGGCTCTTGTTCGTCGGTTTCGGGATATCCACGATGGTTACGATCAAGGGCGGCTCTTATATGCAGTTTGTTTTTCCCGGCATACTCGTCATGACCGTTCTTTATAGGTCTATTTTTTCGTCTATCTCTATAATCTGGGACAGGGAGTTCGGAGTTCTTAAAGAGATACTTGTTTCACCCATTTCGAGAAAAACGTTCGTGCTGGCAAAAATTACGTCGGGAGGTATTATCAGTACGATTCAGGCAATAGTGATACTTGCATTTGCACCGTTTTTGGGAATACAGATAACGGTGAATGTTTTTATTCTTACGGTACTGTCGCTTTTCTTAATTGCGTCTTCAGTCACGGCATTTGGAATAGTGATAGCTTCCAGAATGACCTCTTTCGAGGGTTTTAACGCTATAATTAACCTGATAGTTCAACCTATGTTTTTTATCAGCGGAGCCCTTTATCCGATAAAGGGATTTCCTATTTTTTTAAAAATACCCGCTTATATTAATCCGGTCACATATTCGGTAAATTTGCTGAGGTATATTTTTTTTCATAACAAAAAAATATCTTTTTTTACGCCTGGAACATCAATCTTATTAGATTTATCTTTTATTTTTTTCTTTTTAGTTTTAATGGTCGTCCTTTCCGACTATTTTTTTGAAAGAGAAGATAATTAAACGATTCCATAATTTGAAAACATGAGAATTAAATTTTTTAATGTTTTAAAAAAATCGATAAGAAAAATAAAGGTCAAAAAGCCCTTTAAAAAGAACGGCTTTGTTATATTTCAGATTGATGGTCTCTCTTATAAGGCGATAAGAAAGGCATTATCGCTTAAGCTGATGCCCCATTTGCAAAAAATGATCGATTTGGGCGATTATTCTTTTGGAAGGTATTTTACGGGGGTTCCGAGCGACACGCCCTCTTTTCAGGCAGGACTTTTGTACGGCGATAATAATGACGTGCCGGGGTTCAGATGGATAGAGAAAGAAACCGGACGCGAGATAATATTTAAGCAGCCCGATAGCGCCGGCATGGTCGAGGAGTTGCTTGCCGGAAAAAAACCGGGGCTTTTGACCGGCGGCTCAAGTTATGTCAATCTTTTTTCGGGCGGAGCATCGCGCTCCACTTTTACCCTCTCCACATTCTCTATTCGTTATTTGTTCAAAAGAAAGGTTCGTAACTTTGATATTTTTATAGTATTTATTTTTCATATTTTTACCTTTTTAAAAACATTTTTATATGTATTTTTCGAATTTTTGTTAGAAATATGGGAACGAATTATGGATGCCGTAAAAAAAAGAAAAGTCCGCCCGGAAGGTTTTTTCCCGTTTGCAAGGGCAATGTCCAATGTTATATTTAAAGAAATAGAAACATTCGGGGCAATAATGGATATATCGCGGGGTGTCCCTTCTATTTATTTGAATTACATAGGATACGACGAGCTTTCTCATCACAGGGGGCCGTACTCACTCAGTGCTTTAAGAACGTTAAAGGCCATAGATAGAAAGATACATCATATTTACAAGGAAATATCTAATTCGGAAAGGAATTATGATTTTTTTATCATATCCGATCATGGACACACCCCGTCTGTCCCTTTTTCCGAATTGAATAATGGCAAAAAATTAAAGTCAGTGATTGAGGATTGTGTACAGGCGGATAATATTAAGATTTTTGAATTCGATACCGGATATAATATTTTTTTTAAGCAATTGTTTTTATATATAAGCGATTTTTTCAAGAGAGGTACCTGTAATAAAATTTTGAATAAGGTTTTTGGCAGGATAGAATCACGCGAAGCAAACGAACGCGAAAAATATGACGAAAAATTGAGCTGGGAGAGGAGTAAAATAGTGTACATTATGAATTCTGGTCCAATGGCTAATGTATATCTTTCAGGTAAGACGTCGAAAGTGTTTGTCGAAGAAATAGAAAGGAATTTTCCGAAACTAATAGACATATTGGCGAATACACCGGGTATAGGGTTTATTATCGGAATGAACGGTAATGCCGAGGTTGTTGCATATGATAAAAACTTTAAAAAATTTCATAATCTCTCCCGCTTTTTTAGCGACAATGCAAAGTCGTGTGCAACGGTGAGAAACATTATAAATAATTATGAAAACGACAAAGAAAGGAATGATGCGTTTTCATCCGTGGAAAGGTTTTGTAAATTTAAAAACTCAGGGGATATAATATTATTCGGAGAATACGACGGCGACAATGTGGTCAATTTTGAAAATCAAATGGGTGCTCACGGAGGCATAGGCGGCGAACAGAATATTCCGTTTGCCGTTTGGCAGAAGAGTATCTCATTAGATTTCAGAGCCGTTAATAATTCTTGCAAAATTTATGAATTTTTGTATAATAATTACGTAAAGTAATTTTCCATTTTTAAATAAATGTTACCGGTAAAAATAATGTACATCTGATGTCCGAATTAAGACAAGATCCTACTACGAGAGAATGGGTTATAATTTCTACGGAAAGAAGAAGAAGACCGCATGAGTTCGACAGTACTTCTTCTTCTAAAAAAGATGCCGTTTCAAACCTTTCGGAATATTCTTCCGATTGTCCGTTTTGTCTCGGTAATGAATATCTTTCTCCGCATGAACTGGCATCTTATAGGACATTCGGGACAAAACCTAATTCGAAGGGGTGGTGGGTCAGGGTAGTTCCAAATAAATTTGCCGCTCTTTCTCTTGACTATGGGAATAACATTGCTTCTAACGAAAAAACAAGGGGTATCAATACTGACTTTACCGGATATTTTTTCCCGAGGGCAATGGAGGTTTTCAGGGTAAAGCCCGGGATAGGCACCCATGAAGTTATTGTCGATACGCCAAAACACAATGAGCAGATGTCCTTTTTTTCGGATAAACAGGCTCAAGAATTATTTTTAATGTATAGAGAAAGATATTTGAGCTTAAATAGCAATCCCAAGTTCAAATATATCATAATATTCAAAAATCACGGCGTAAATGCCGGAACATCTATTGTCCATTCGCATTCTCAGGTTATTGCCACTCCGATAATCCCTCTATCTTTAAGGAACAATATATCGCAGGCAAGGTTTTATTACGACGAGGTTGGCAGGTGTATCTTTTGCGATATGATACAGTCTGAAATAGTTGACGGAAGGAGGATTATTTTACGGACGGACGATTTTATCGTTTTTCATCCTTTCGCATCGGCAAGCCCATTTGAAACATGGATAGCTCCTTTATCCCATGAGCCGAGTTTTGCAAATGTATCCGTGGAGAAAGCCAAAACCCTCGGTGTTGTCGTGAAAAAAGTTCTTAAGGGTATGTATCAGGCGTTAAACGACCCTGACTATAATTTTGCATTTAATAATTCACCTATTGCAGACGAAAAAGAGGATTATTATCACTGGAGTTTGAGGATTATTCCAAGGTTAACTATGAAAGCCGGTTTCGAGATCGGAACGGGCATGTCTATAAACACGGCTATTCCGGAAGAGACTGCTGAATTTATGCGGGGGTTTATAAAAAATTTATGATCAATATTTTAGAACGGTATGACTCTGTAATTTTTGATTTGGACGGAACTCTGATAGATTCTTTTGAAGCTATTAATGAGGCTTTTAATGAAGTTTTTTCAACATTTAGGGATAGAAAGATATCCTTTAAAGAATCTAATTCTTATGTGGGCGTTCCCCTTGAGGGTCTTCTCGGAGAACTTTTCGGGAAAGAAAATCAGGATGAAGCTATAGATATTTTTAGAAATAAATATAAAGAGGTATGTTTCGAAAAAACATCTCTGATTAAAGGAGTCAAAGAACTACTTGTTTACCTGAAGAAAAAAGGGAAGTCTTTGAGCATTGCGACGAATAAGACGGGGTCCATCTCCAGGGAACTATTGGATTATCTAAAAATAAACGTCTTTTTCGATTATGTTTACGGGGTGTATGACGGGTTTGAGGGAAAACCTTCTCCTGAAATAATACATGAAATAATCAAAAAGACCGGCATTTCTGAAATATCGACCATACTAGTCGGGGATTCTCCCATAGACATAATGACCGCGAAAAATGCCGGTATTCCGATTTTTAGCGTTGCATCCGGAAATCATTCCTATGATGAACTTGAGACCTACAATCCGGATTATTTATCTATTTCTATTTCCGGATTGGCATCCGGTGACAGAAAATGATTCATATCGGAGAAATAGATTATCTGAATACGTATCCGATATATTATTATTTAAAAAAGAATATTTCGGATAATCCGGAAATAAATTTTTTGGAGTTTGTTCCGGGTACGCCTGCTTTTTTGAACAGAGAGCTTCAATGCGGTAACGTAGATATAAGCCCTTCGTCGTCGTTTTATTATATTTTAAATTATGAATCTTCTTATATCTTCAGTGATCTTTCCATAAGTTCTAAGGAAAGGGTGAAGAGTATATATCTGTTTTCGCCTATACCGATAGAGGATTTTAAAGATGATGAGACCATATATATAACCCCCGAGACGCTTACATCTTTAAATCTATTAAAGGTTCTATTGGCGGAAATTTATAAGTTAGATTTAGCTAAACTTAACTTTATTACCTTGCCTCCCAACGACAGGCTCGAATTAGATTTAAAATTTAGCGGTAACGAAATCCATGGGGGGAGTTTTTTGCATATAGGAAATAATGCGCTGAAATTTAAAAGATATATTTCCGAAGACTATTTCGCTTACGATTTAGCGGATTTATGGTATAAGTTTACGGGCTATCCCTTTGCTTTCGCACTTTTTATTATGAGAAAGAATTCTTATAATGCCGATAAAGGTGAATTCGATATTCTTCATAAATATCTTATAGCCTCTAAGGAAAAAGCCGTTTCAGGGTTTAAAGAAGTTGCTGTCTCAATATTGGGACGAGATAAATATAAATTTATATCTTATGAAGAGCTTATGGATTATTGGACGGAATGCCTTAGTTTCGATTTTGGAGAAAAGGAAATTGAAGGCTTTAACATTTACTCCGATTTATTATATAAAAATAAGCTGATACCGTCCATCCCAACTCTCAATTTTGTCTAAAATTTTCAGGAGGGTTCTTTAATCTCCGGCAGTATAAACGAAAAAATAAATCCGTTGCCGAGGCTGCTCTTTATCACCGCGCTGCCATTGAGGAGTATAAGAGTATGCTTGACGATCGCAAGCCCAAGCCCCGTTCCTTTATGCCCGGCGGTATGCGAGCTGTCGACCCTGAAAAATCTTTCTCCAAGCCTTAGAAGATTGGTATAATTAACACCTACCCCCGTATCTTCTATAGAAAAGAAAAGGAATTTTTCGCAACCTTTTTTTGACGAAAGATTGTTCCACAAGATAGAAGCCTCTTCATACTCCGATATAAAGCTGTGTGCCGTTTTTGCATCCATGATATACCCTTCCAATTTTACAATACCCCCTTTTTCCGTATATTTTACAGCATTTTGAATCAGGTTCGTAACAATCTGGTTAAATTTTGAGGAGTCTGAAGTAAACGATACATCTAAGATATTATTATTTATATCTATATACTTCTCTTTTACCTCCTTTTCGAATAGAATCAAGGAGTTTTCCACGCTTGATTTAATATTTATTTTTTCATATTTTACGGGTGATTTCCCTGTTTCCGTGTTGGTAAGGGTTATCAAGTCGTCTACAAGATAATTAAGCTTTTTCGTATGATGTTCTATTATATTTATAAATTTAATACTGGTTGCGCGATTTTCAATTGCGCCGTTTTTTAAAGTTTCCGCAAAACCCATTATAGCGGTAATGGGAGTTTTTATTTCGTGGGATATATTTTGAATAAATGTTGTTCTCGCATTTTCAATTTTTTGAAGGTATGTTGCATCTTTTACTATAACGGCATATTCATCGGATGTGCCGATTTTAAATATCGTGCAGTTGACTGTTTTTTCTTCTGCTCTATCGAAGTATTTAATTTTTTTTTCTATAAAATGAATATCGTTATTTGCGATTATGCTGTCTACCAAAGAATTAAGTTCGAAGCTCCTTATCAAAAAGTCAAATCTTTTAATGTTTGCAGGTGTTACCGCCGACCTGATATTTTTATTAAAGGCGGGGTTTACGAATATAACATTTTTATCCCGGTCAATGACGGCTATACCGTCATTCATATTGTTAAGCACCTCCAAGTATCGGTTTATTTCTTTTTCATGCTCCTTTAACTTATTTTTAGCGAATAAGGTTTTAATCAATATATTTTCATTTATTTTTCTTGATAAAAAAATATATAAAAAAAATATAAATAATGATAATATTGAAATATAAAATATAAACGACAGTGAATAATCCATAGATGAATTTTATATTATATTATTAACATTTTCCACAAAAATTAATGAACAAAAAAATAAAAAATGTAAAAGTCAGTGTTTTCACGGTACTACTTTCATTTTCTATCATTCCGTATTTTGACAATTCTTTCCGATTTTCAACAGAGATTAACAAATTCATGTTTAATATAATAATTAAGTTTAAAGAGATAGCGAAATATCCGGCATATCAGGAGAATATTGCATGTATGAATTAAAGGTTACATCCGGTTTTTCGTCTGCCCATGCCCTGAAGGGATATAATGGTAAATGTGAAAATATCCACGGGCATAACTGGCAGGTCGAACTCATAACGGTATCGGATACGCTTAACGATATAGGTTTAGTTATAGATTTTAAACTGCTTAAAAAATACCTAAATGAAATAATGGAGATGCTGGACCATAAATTTATAAATGAAATAGAGTTCCTTAACGGCCTCAATCCATCCGCAGAGAATATTGCAAGGTTGATATACGAGGAGTTTGAAAAAAAGATTAGGGTCGGCAAATACGCCAATATCGGCGTAAAAAGGATAAATGTTTACGAGACCGCTTCTTCTATGGCATCTTATTATAAAAGCTGATAAAGTTTATTAATGGAGCATTAAAAGGGCAACACGTAAAATAAATTGACTATAGATAATACTATTGTGAAACAGAAAAATAATCTTTATTATTATATTGCAGGTTTAATTTTAATAGCATCCGTTTTTGTATTTTTTTTATTTTATATAACGGTTGCAGGGAAAGAGAGAAAGCTAAATTTAGCGGTAAGCGGTAAGATCAATAAACTTAAAAGCGTGCAGAGAAATATTGCTAAAAATATAGATGAAGTGAAGGATATAAAGATTACGGCTTTAAGATATGGGCATTCTCTAAATGAAAATTTTGAATATTTTGCTTCCGGGATTGCAGGGGCGTCCAAAAAGTATAAAATAAAGTTAAATTATGTTAAATTAATTCGTATAAAAAAAAGTAAGGATATAAATCGTTATTCTTTTAAAATCGCTGGACACGGGAAACCTGTAAATATATATTTATTTATAAAGATATTAGAATTTAACTACAATATCATATTAGAAAAATTTACAATAACTAAAAGCAGGCGGAATACCGATTACGCCTCGTTTAAATCCGATTTATTCGTATATGCTATTAAAAAAGAGGCAGTCTTACAGAGTATAGCAAAATTAAAGGGTAATCTTGCACCTCCGCCGGAACGAGGCGGTATGATAAACCCGTTTGTTTACGTAGCTCCCGTCGAAAAACCCGTTAAAAAAATGGGGAAGCATATTGTTATATATAAAAAGAACATCACTGAGAGTGCTCATAAAAAAATATCAAGAATATTGCATGAATCTAAGTCTGAAGAGTCAGACGGTTATAATAAGAAAGGGGTTTTATTATTCTTAAGGGGTGATTTTAACGGGGCAATGGCTTTGTTTAAGCGTGCTATCGTCTTAAATCCACACAATTATAAGGCATTGTCTAATGCCGCTCTTGATAATTACGAAAGAAAAGATTACAATGATTCCATCTTTTACGCAAAAAAGGCATTAAGGCAAAAAGAATTATGGCAAATTAATTTTATACTTGGATTGGCTTATTTACGAAATAAAAATTTTTCCGCAAGCCTGTATTATTTCAAAAAATCGTCAAGGTTAAATCCCTTAAACGATAAAATTAAATATTATTTAAATATTGCAAGAAATAAACGATAAATGTTAATGAAATTATTTTATGAATAATATTATTTTATTGAGGTAATTTAATTATGAATGTTAATATTAAAAAAGTAATAACTTACGGAGCAGTTTTATTTTTATTTTTATTGTTAATTCAGGCAGGCGTTAAGAGCGGTTATGCTTTTACCACTATTACCATTATGCCGGGCAAGCTGAATAACCTTAGAATAAGTGCGCCCAAAAGGGTAGCGGCAGGGAATAAATTTAAGGTAAAAATAGTAGCATTGGACAATTACGGGAATATTATTGCGGATTTTTCTAAAAAATACGAAGGATTAAACATAGGAATAAGCGTAGGTAATAGTTATAACACGGAACGATTGAACATTCCGGCGTCGGAATTTAAAAACGGAATCATTAATTTTAATCTTTCGTATAAAAAAGCGGGGAAGATAACCGTCTCATCTTCTTTTGAAGGGATTCAGGATTCAAGCCTGCCTATACATATAATACCGGGTGCTTTTCATAATTTAAAAGTAATTTCTCCGGAAAAGGCAATAGCCGGAGAGCCTTTCGGCGTAAAGGTGTATGCCGTGGATCAATACGGCAATCCGGTTGATTTTATGCCTAAACCTAAGGGAAGTATAAAAATATACCTTACCGGCGATAATTTTAAAATTCGTCCGAGGGTTGTTCCCACCGGTTATATAAAAAACGGTATGGGGAAATTTAGTTTTATTTCGGACAGGTCGGGTTTAAGCCAACTTAATTTTGAAATGAATTACGATGGGGTGAATCATGTTTTTATCGGTAAAGATATCGATATAATGCCATCTTCTTTTAATAAATTTCTTATATCGACCAATATTTCAGAGGTTCCCGCGGGTAAGCCCTTCATTATTAAAATTATTGCCGTAGATAAATATCGTAATGTCGTCAGCGGTATAAGCGGGGTAAAAGGGAAGGTCAAATTGGTATTAGTTTCCTCAAGGGGCATTGAAAGAAGCAGTTTATTCAGTTTCAAATCTTTCAATAAAGGTATTGCTTTGGTCAAGACCGTATTTAATAAGGTCGGTACATTTTCTATATATGCAAAACCGGCAGGGGTAAGCTTAATAAAACTTAAGAAGCCCGAGTCGGTTAATAATAAAATACCGGCGAAGAGTCTTCTTTTATATAAGTAATCTATGCTATTATTTACAGATTACTTTCCGGTTTAAAAAACAAGAAAAAAGTGTTATACTGGAGAACACACGTGTATTGGCAATTAGGCGGCATAGCCAAGCGGTAAGGCAGAGGTCTGCAAAACCTTTATACCCCGGTTCAAATCCGGGTGCCGCCTCCATATATATATTATGAGGTATCGGTTTGTATGTATGAGATAATAGTAAAAAAAAGTTTAGGGGAGGGGGTAAATTTATACGGCATATATGCTCCTGACATTGCCTCAAAAGTTTTACCGGGGCAGTTTGTGATTTTAAGGGTTAGCGATAAAGGCGAAAGAGTGCCTATTACTGTCGCTAATGCCGATAAAAAAGAAAAAACCATCACCATAATGGTTCAGACGCTCGGAAAAACAACTCACATGCTTAGCGAATTGAACGAGGGGGATAGTCTATCCGACGTAGTCGGTCCACTTGGAGTTCCGACGGAAATCGAGAAATTCGGTACCGTAGTATGTATAGGCGGAGGTTTTGGAATTGCCGCGGTTTATCCTATAGCTAAAGCGTTGAGAGATATTGATAATAATGTTATTTCCATAATCGGAGCAAGAAGTAAAAATCTTCTTTTAATGGAAGACGAAATGAGATCGGCGAGCAGTGAAATCCTCATTGCGACAAATGATGGTAGTTACGGCACGAAAGGAATTGTTACGGATGTTTTGAGGCGGCTTATATATGAAGACAACTTGCCGATTAATAGGGTTGTTGCAATCGGACCGGTGATTATGATGAAGGCAGTAAGTGATTTGACAAGGGAGAGACATATAAAGACCGTGGTTAGTTTAAACCCAATAATGATAGACGGAACCGGCATGTGCGGCGCATGCAGGGTTCTTGTGGATAATAAAATTAAATTTGCCTGTGTGGACGGACCGGATTTTGACGGTCATCTTGTCGATTTTGATAATCTTATGAGTAGGCTTAAATTTTATAAGGAAGAGGAAAAGGCTTCCTACGAGTGCCATATGAAAGAGCACCATAACAAGGTATAATGGATAAAAACGAAAGCAAACCTATTGACGCAAAGGAAAGGCTTAAAATTAAAAGGCACGAGATGTCTTCTCAACCCTCCAAGGAAAGAAGGCGTAATTTCAAGGAAGTTCCGTACGGATATTCCCCGGAAGAAGCAGTAGAAGAGGCAAAAAGATGTATACGGTGTAAAAAACCTTACTGCATCGAAGGGTGTCCGGTTAATATCAACATTCCGGCATTTATAAAGCTTATCGAGGACGGAGATTTTCTTGGGGCGGCAAAAAAAATCAAAGAAACTAATTCTTTGCCGGCGATATGCGGCAGGGTTTGTCCCCAGGAGGATCAGTGCGAAAAGGTTTGTATCGTAGGTAAAAGAAAGGATACACCGTCCGTTGCAATAGGCAATTTAGAACGGTTTGCCGCAGATTACGAGGCTGAGTATGGCAATATCCATATTGAAGTAAAAACCGAAAAAGATAAAAAAATAGCGGTAGTCGGGGGTGGACCCGCAGGTCTGACCGTAGCTGGTGATTTGCGTAAAATGGGGTATTCCGTTTCGATATTCGAAGCGCTTCATCAGATTGGCGGTGTTTTGATGTATGGAATTCCGGAGTTTAGGCTTCCGAAAGATATTCTCATTAGAGAACTGAGTGTCCTTAAGGATATGGGCGTTAAAGTGTTTACGAATGCGGTCATAGGTAAAACGATTACCGTGGATGAACTTCTTGAAGAAAGGGGTTATGATGCCGTTTTCATAGGAACCGGCGCAGGGACACCTAGATTTCTTGATATTCCGGGTGAGGAACTTAACGGGATTTATTCCTCAAACGAGTTTCTTACGAGAGTTAATTTAATGCGCGCATATAATAAATCGGAATACGATACGCCTATTAAAATCGGAAAAATGCTTGTAGTTTTCGGTGCGGGCAACACTGCAATAGATTCGGTAAGGACGGGGTTAAGACTTGGATATGACGATGCAAGGGTTTTTTACAGACGGTCCAGAAAGGAGATGACGGCAAGGCTTGAAGAGGTTCGTCATGCGGAGGAAGAGGGAATTAAGTTTGAATTTTTAATAAACCCTGTTAGATTTATAGGAAACGAGAGTCAGAATGTTACTGCGGTAGAATGTTTAAGGATGGAGCTTGGAGAGCCCGACGAAAGCGGAAGGAGAAGACCCGTTCCGATAAAAGGCTCCGAGTTTACTACAAGCATAGATGCCGCGGTTATAGCTATAGGGACAAATGCAAATCCCATTGTTCCAAACTCTACGCCAGGGATGGATTTAAATAAATGGGGACATATAATTGTGGACGAAAATACGGAAAAAACCACTAAAAAAGGGGTTTTTGCCGGTGGAGATATATCAACAGGGGCGGCAACGGTAATACTTGCTATGGGGGCAGGTAAAAAAGCCGTCGTTGCCATAAATGAATATTTAGAAACGGGTATATGGTAGGTTTTTAGATTATTAATATCGTTATTCGCTGCACATTTTTTGATTAGTTTAGCCGGGGTGGCGGAAGTGGTAGACGCAAGGGACTTAAAATCCCTCGGAACTTAGTTCCGTGCCGGTTCGATTCCGGCCCTCGGCACCATAAAAAACTTATATATACCAACTGATTTAATAAGTTGCCAATCTCTTATTTGATCCATGTTTCTAAATGAAGCTAATGCCTTTTGGTTGCCTGCTATTCTCTTGGATTCTTCAGGCATATAACCTGCTGGTGCTACGTATTATTAAGAGGCCAATTTAATCTTTGCGTAAGCTCGTAAGCTCAATAACTTCGACCCTCGTTAATTTTACTTTTCCAAACAAAATATTAAATAATTTATCTTTACTCATTAATAAAGAAGCATAAAAGTTATCGTTTTTGTTTTACAGGTCATCTTTTAATTTCTCTATGAAGTCGGGATTCATATCTGATGATATATTTTGTTTATCAGAATCGGATTTGAATATTTCACTTCACCGGTAAATAGCCCATTAGGGTTTATATCGTTAAATTTATTCATAATATTGAAAGAATATTAATTTCGGATGTAGTCAATAATGATCTGCCTGATATAGAATATATAATTCTCGGTTTTATATCCTGCACTGTAGGGTTACGTCTTAGAACAGGAGCCATTGGAAAATCGTTTTTTGCAATGCAACTTGCCATGTGTTTGGCTGATACCACCGGAACAACAAATATGCTCAGTTTGGTTAGTAGTAAGAGATGTAAAGTCGGATATGTAAATGCCGAAGATCCTGAATTGATACTAAAATACAGAATTAAAAATATTGCCACCAAAAACATATTTGCATCCGTTTGTATCACGGATAAATATAATGCATAGGCGGAAAATAAATCTATTCTTAAAGCTTTAGACGAAAATCTTGATATTGTCTCTGTTGCCGGCAAACAATTTAACCTAATGAGTAAAACATTTGGCAGTGTAACACCAAACGATCATTGAATAGACTGGCTTACCCGATTCTCAGAAAACAAACTATTAGTAGTTTTAGATACATTTTTCAGAATACATTAGGTCGATGGCAACGATAACAGCAGGTTTGTTATGCAAATGCAATCACTTACTCCGGAAGAAACTAATTCTTTACCAATTGACATAGCGGAACAGAAACTTTATGTAAACTTAATTATTCAAAACCCGTTGATGAATTGTATATGAAAAAAAACAAATACAGGAATTTGGGGGGGGGAATGATATAATGCATCAGGAAATCGCAAATAATATAAAAAATGGACTTAAAATGAAGCGTGATCAATTTGAAACAAGATGGACGGCAGGCAGGTTAACAAAACATAACGAATAAGGATAAGATCATGAGAGCAAAGCGATCCACGATCTTATCCCGTGGCTGGATGATTGGACAAATCTGTTAGGAATGAGTATAAGCAGTGATATAATACGGTACTATAAAAAATACAAAGGAAGGAAATAAATGACAAAAGAACAAGAGCGAGCGGAACTGCACCGGACAATTTGGGACATTGCTACTGATTTGCGCGGTAGTGTGGACGGCTGGGATTTCAAACAATATGTGCTGGGTGTGCTTTTTTATAGGTTTATTAGTGAAAATTTAACAAAATATATTAACGATGGTGAACATCGAGCCGGTGATAAAGATTTTGATTATGTAAACCTTTCAGACGAAAATGCAGAGTTTGGTCGAGCCGATACCGTAAAAGAGAAGGGATTCTATATTCTGCCCAGCGAGCTTTTTGTCAATGTGGTAAAGAACGCTTCTAACGACCCCAATCTAAATGAGACGCTCAGTACTGTTTTTAGTCATATTGAAAGCTCTGCCAAAGGAACCGAGAGTGAGGGCGATCTCAAAGGGCTATTTAAGGACCTTGATGTAAATTCCAACAAGCTGGGTGGGACGGTGGAGAAACGAAACCAGAAGCTCGCCAAACTATTAACATCCATTGGCAATCTGCGTTTTGGTGATTACTCCGATAACACGATAGATGCCTTCGGCGATGCTTATGAATATCTGATGCAGATGTATGCCTCTAATGCGGGTAAATCCGGTGGGGAATATTATACCCCGCAAGAAGTCAGTGAGTTATTGGCAGAAATCACCACCTTGGGTAAAAAATCGGTCAACAAAGTTTATGATCCCGCCTGCGGCTCCGGATCTCTGCTGCTTAAATTTGCCAAGGTTCTTGGCAAAGAAAATGTGCAGATAGGGTTTTTCGGGCAGGAGATCAACCTCACCACCTACAACCTCTGCCGGATCAATATGTTCTTACACGATATCAACTATGACAAGTTTGATATTGCCCACGATGACACCCTCACCGATCCCCATCACTGGGACGATGAACCCTTTGATGCCATTGTCTCCAATCCGCCTTATTCAATCCATTGGGAAGGCGATGCCAATCCTTTATTGATTAATGACCCTCGTTTTTCTCCTGCCGGAGTTTTGGCACCAAAAAGTAAAGC
>VAOX01035072.1_pt1 | contig 102422 bp, 90 predicted proteins | sample 3393891 | NCBI WGS metagenome assembly VAOX01 (sample SAMN08290429, study PRJNA428436) | hydrothermal vent metagenome | isolation source: Deep-sea hydrothermal vent chimney | place: Indian Ocean: Southwest Indian Ridge | depth 2822 m m
TCACGCCAATTGAATTCACTCCCGCATTGCTCGCCATTTCTAAATCATACTCTGAATCGCCGATCATGATTGCTTGTTTAACGTTATATCCTGTGTCGTCTAATACTGCGTTAATCATATCAGGATAAGGTTTTGAACGGGTTTCATCAGCACAACGACTCGCTGAGAACAAATCTTTCAGGCCTGTCTGTTGCAGGACTCGATTCAGTCCCTGGCGACCCTTTCCAGTGGCAATAGCAAGGGTATAACCTTTATTTCCGAGATCAATTAATGTGTCCTCTGCGCCCGGAAATAGATTTGTTGAGAGTGAAGAATCGAGATAATATTTTTTGTAACTTTCAGTATAGGCATCAATAAACTTCTCATCGTCGGCCTTATCAGGAAATAGTGCAACAATGGCCTCGCGCATCCCCAAGCCTATAATATCTTTTGATTGTTCTCGTGACAAAACATTAACTTCAGTTTCGCGCATCGCGTGTTGTAAGCTATCTACAATGTGGCTAATGGAGTCCATCAAAGTCCCATCCCAGTCAAATATTAGTAAGGGGCATTTATCAGGAGTCATGGCTTAACCTGCTCAAGACTATTCAATACGCTATCAAGTGCAGCAGGCAATGGTGCTTCCAGCGTCATTGCTTCAGATGTTTCGGGGTGTCGTAATATGATTTTATGTGCATGTAAAAACATTCGTTTCAGCCCTATTAATTTTATTTGTCTGTTAAATTCTGACTCACCATATTTTTGATCGCCCGCTACCCCGTGCCCTTCGCTGGCAGCATGTACCCTGATTTGATGGGTGCGCCCAGTAATTATTTTCACTTCACATAATGCCGCGATCGAAAATTGCTTTAGGGTTCGGAAGTAACTTAGCGCTTCTTTTCCTTCCGCGCTCACTAACACCATACGTTCACCGCTCTTTACCACATTTTTTTGTAATCGAGCATCAACTTTGACTTCTGGTGCGGACCATTGTCCCTGGGTTAAGGCGAGGTAGCTTTTTTGCAACTTATGATTTTTGATTTGTTCCTGAATATGAAGTAAGGCAACCCGAGTTTTAGCAAGTAACAAGCATCCGCTGGTAAAACGATCCAGTCGATGTACAAGCTCAACAGACTTGTACTCAGGCCACGTTTGTCTAACAAGCTCAATAAGTCCCCACGCAAGCCCACTCCCTCCATGAACCGCCATTCCTGCGGGTTTATTAATGACTAGTAAGGAGTCATCTTCATATAATACACATTGTTTTATTTTTTCTGATTGAGATGCGGGGATTTCAATCCCACCTGTTTCCGTGGTGCGTACTGGCGGAATTTTAACTATATCCCCCGCCTCAATACGGTATTCAGGTTTTTTCCGCTTTTTGTTAACTCGAACAGACCCCTTGCGTAATAGACGATAAATCATGCTTCGAGGAACACCTTTTAGGTGTTTCATCAGGTAGTTATCGATTCGTTGACCGGATTCTGACTCATTGACTTCTAACAGTCTTATTTCTGGATTTGTGCTATTATTAACAGTATTCACCTGAATAGTTTGATATTGACATAGATTGTTTATTAATCGATCATATAGCTTCAGTATTGAAGCATAGCAGTATCGCTGCTATAGTTAAATCAAGCTGTAATCAAGCACTTAAGGCTCAAAAGCGGCGCATTCATCTACTGATAAGAGCATCAGGATTATATGATCAGGCGCATTATGAAGCTTTTGAATAGCTAAAAGCAATGTAAGAGTGAATATTGTGCCTAACGCACATAAATGTGTCCCCAGTGAATATCAGGCGACGAAGCCTGGCCGGAGATATCGTTACTAAATTTACATAGAGTAACAAGGGTTTTTAATTATTACTCAACCCTGAAAGCATCGATGCAGAGTAATACATATGGCGCGCACTCCAGACCTGACAGGTTATAGAGAGCAACAGAATTTCCTTATTGTCCCAATGAGACGATGACAGAGAGCGAAAGCTACGAGTAAAGAATTTTTGAACAAAGCACTATCTCTCGCCCTAGCAATAATAGTTGTGCGCCCGCGAGTTCTATAAATGAAAAGAATGTTAGTCAATGCAACTCAGCAAGAAGAGTTGCGTGTTGCCATCGTTGATGGCCAAAAGTTAATCGATCTTGATCTGGAAACTCCAGCACGAGAGCAAAAAAAATCGAATATTTACAAAGGTAAAATTACTCGCGTCGAGCCCAGTCTCGAAGCAGCCTTTGTTGATTATGGTGCTGATCGTCACGGATTTTTACCTTTAAAAGAGATTTCACGAACGTACTTCAAAGGCGACCCTCACTTGGGTGGCGGTAATCGTATTGCCATAAAAGAAGTTGTCTCCGAAGGCCAGGAAGTAGTTGTTCAGGTCGAGAAAGAAGAGCGTGGAAATAAAGGTGCAGCCCTTACTACCTTTATTAGTCTTGCAGGACGGTTTCTGGTTCTAATGCCAAATAATCCTCGTGCAGGCGGTGTTTCGCGGCGCATTGAAGGTGAAGAGAGAAATGAGATTCGCGACGCCCTCGCCCAGCTAGAAACACCTAATGGTATGGGATTGATTGTACGTACTGCTGGTGTCGGTCGCTCGGTTGAAGAGTTACAGTGGGATCTGGATTACTTGATTAAACTCTGGAATGCCATTGAATCAGCCTCTAGTGAAAAAACAGCTCCTTTTTTAATCTATCAAGAAAGTAACGTTATTATTCGCGCACTTCGTGATTTGTTGCGTAATGACATTGGTGAAATTGTTATTGATAGTAAGGACTTGCACAAGCAAGCAGAGGATTTTATGAAGCAGGTGATGCCTCATAATTTAGACAAGCTTAAGCTTTATGAAGATTCTGTCCCTCTATTTACTCGCTTCCAAATAGAAACACAAATTGACTCAGCTTATAATCGCAGTGTTCGACTGCCCTCTGGTGGTTCAATTGTCATTGACCATACTGAAGCACTAGTCTCAATCGATATTAACTCGTCTCGTGCTACCAAAGGTGCTGACATTGAAGAAACAGCACTCAATACCAACCTCGAAGCCGCGGATGAAATTGCAGGACAATTGCGTATTAGAGATTTGGGCGGGCTAGTCGTTATCGATTTCATCGATATGTTGCAAACACGGAATCAACGAGAAGTTGAAAATAGGCTACGTGAAGCCTTAAAAATGGACCGTGCGCGAGTTCAGGTGGGACGTATATCAAGATTCGGACTGTTAGAAATGTCTCGACAGCGCTTAAGTGCTTCTTTAAGTGAATCGATTCAAATTACCTGTCCACGCTGTGATGGACACGGAACTATTCGTGGCATTGAATCATTAGGATTATCAATATTGAGAATCCTGGAAGAAAATTCGATGAAAGAGAATACCGCCAGACTTGAAGTACAGCTTCCTGTCTCTGTGGCGACGTTCTTACTAAACGAAAAACGCCAGGCAGTCCATGTTATCGAGGAACGGAATCAAATTGCTATCACTATGCTACCGAATCAACATCTCGAATCCCCTCATTATGAGATTAAGCGTATTCGGAAAGACGAAACAATTGAAGATAACCCAAGTTATCAAACAGACCTTATAGCACCTACTGAATCTGAACCTATGACTGTGAGTGATACCCGCCCAGCATCAGAAACTGCTATGGTAACTACTGTCGATCAGCAGGCACCTCCACGACATAAGAAAGCCACTAAAGGGAGTGCGCAAGGATTATTTAAACGTATTTGGGTTAGTTTGTTTGGTGATGCTACTAACGCTGAGGATACTGATCAAAATAGGCGGAAACCAAATCAACGCGGTGACCGGCAACATCGTCAGGGTCAAAGCGGTCGTCGTCAAAATAATCGCTCGCGAAATAATAATCAGCAAAGACGAAGACAGCAAAGTCAAGGTCGCGGCAATAATAGTAACCAAAATCGAAATGCTAACCGCAACGAGAACAGAAACGATAATCGCAATGACAACAGAAACGATAATCGCAATGACAACAGAAACGATAATCGTAATGACAACAGAAACGATAATCGTAATGACAACAGAAACGACGCTCCTAACGGCAATTTGCAAGAACGCCAAGAGGCAGCAAATCCTCAGCGTCAGCAAAATTCTCGTGGACGCGGTCGAAACAATCAACGCGCTAATTCTAACCGTCAAAACCAAAATAATGGTCAGAGACACCCGCGCAATCAGCAAAGGAATCAACAACTCCAGCAAAATGATATGCAATCAGTACCAGCTGACACAGCTGATAGTAATCAAGCAATAGAATCAACAATACCAAAAATAGAGCCACGCGTTACTCAAGTAGACAGTCGCTCATCTCAAACGGGTAATAACACTAATCAGTCTGTTCAAGGCAATACTACAAATTCCGACACTACTAGTCGTAATCAGCGAGAAGAAAGCTTGCCAAATCCACAAGAGACACAGGTGGTAAGTGATGTGCAGCCCACAAACACAGGTAATCGACAGCCACGTGGAACTGGTAGACGACAACAGAGTCAACGTGGGCGTGGTCGCCAGGGCAGCAGGCGTCGAACTAATCCATCGACTTCAGATAATGAAGGGAGTGTACCAACTCAAAACTCACAGCCGGTCACTCAATCTGATGCTGCACGTGAAAACGTTCCAATGAAGGCGCAAGAATCACGTTCTACCCCAACGAATAAAGATGAACAGCAATCTCCCGCCGATGTAAATGGAAATCGTTCACAACCTGAAAAGAAAAAATCTGTTGGATTTCGTTCGGCGGTGAGTAAGTCTGCTCCTGAAAAACTACCTACTCCGCCCGCACAATCTGCAGATAGAAAGCCGGAGTCAGTTTCTAACGGGGAGACAGATAAACCAAAGAGTTCAGGTACTAACCAAACCCCTGCCCCAAAAACGACTGCAAAGTCTAAATCAGTACCAGGGTTTCGTAGTGCAGTAAGTAACGATTCAGTCAAATCTGACTAATAAGTATTAACAGAAGTAACTCGTCACACTAGCGGTCTGTAAAGGATAGGCTGCTAGTGTTTATTCCGTAAGTGCTCCAGCAGTCCTTGTGATGCATCTTCAATTAAGTCCAGTACATGCTCAAATCCCTGCTCTCCTCCATAATAAGGGTCAGGTACATCTGATTCATTAAAGTTTTTAGCATACTGCAGAAACATCTGAATCTTATCTTTTTTATCATGAGGTGCAATAAAAGTTAAATTAGTATAGTTCTCTTCATCCATTGCGAATAAGTAATCAAACTCTTCAAAATCTGCCGCTACCGCTTGCCGACCTCGCAAGGAACTCAAATCAATACCCCTCTTTCGTGCCGCTTGTTGAGCGCGACTATCGGGTGAAGAACCAATATGATAAGCATGCGTACCTGCTGAATCAATCTCAATCCACGAAGACTCACCCTCTTGTTCAACCCAATATCTAAACACTCCTTCAGCCGTCGGTGAGCGGCAAATATTTCCCAAACAAACAAATAATATTTTTACTTTTTTTCGACTCATTTCTGCATCAACTCTTAGTGGTGTTTAAAGCCTTGTCGAGCTTCAGCTTCAACATAAACACGCTTTACATTTTCAAGGTTAGTTTTAATAAGCTGATCAAGTCTGACTATTGTCTTCTCAATAGCACCAGCACTCATATCATCACGGAAGTCAACACTAATAGTGACCAAAATAAATTCTGGCCCCATATGTAAGGTGAGTACCTCATTAACATGAAGTACTCCCTCTTGTTTCCGAGTAAGTCGCTTAATTGACTGTACTACTTCAGAGTTAGCACTTTCACCAATAAGAAGGCCTTTAGTTTCCCAGGCTAACCACCATGCAGTACCTGCCAAAATAACCCCGATCAAAACAGAGGCTATACCATCATAAATCATATTCCCGGTATACTGGCTAAGCATAATGCTAAATAGCGCTACCAACAATCCTAGTATGGCAGCCGAATCTTCAAATAAAACCAGAAATGTTGAAGGATCTTTTTCGCGCTTAACACTTTCAAGAAAACCTCGCCGACCCATACCTTTTTTAAATTCACGAAAGGCGTAATACCAGGCGGCTCCCTCAAATAAAAGCGCCAAGGCCAAAACGATATAATTAATAGTGGGGTCGCTTAACGATGCAGGGTGCAATATGTGATGAACACCCTCGTAAATAGAAATTCCTGCGCCTAACGCAAAAATCAGGATGGCAACAACAAAACTCCAAAAATATATTTCTTTACCATATCCAAAAGGAAACTCGTCATCAGCTGGCTTTTTCGCTCTCGCCAAACCGTACAAGAGTAAGCCTTGATTTCCTGTATCCACTACAGAGTGAATTCCTTCCGACAACATCGCTGCACTACCTGTAATCGAAGCAGCGATAAATTTTGCGAGGGCAACTAATGCATTACCGATAAGTGCTGCATAGATTACCATTTTTGAATTAGAACTTGACATGTATTAAACGTCCTTGCTGATAGACCAGCCCAGTACGATAACATATTTGAAAGACATTTAGTTGATGAAACTATGACCACGAACTTACGTGAACATAAGTGCTATTTTTTATTATCCAAAAGGTGAGTTCAAAATATTTACTCGTTACGGATACTTTCTAAAATAGAGTTGTTGTAACGTTTTTGATAACTGTATTGCATCCTTCAATTGTTGTTGGTCGAGGCGATTAGCTGCGCTATCACGACTTTCAAGCGCATTTTTATAATTATTAATGAACGCCAAATCAAACCAGGCATAAGCTTGTATATAATTTTGCGATATCCCTCTACCGCTAGCGTACAATAAACCTAGATTAAACTGCGATTCTGGATATCCGAGCTTAGCTGATTTGTTATACCAGTAAGCGGCTTTACTTGAGTTTCTAAAAGAAGCTTTAGTATGTTGTAAGTAGAGAAAAGCCAAACTTGATTGAGCAGCAATATGCCCTTTTCTTGCGGCTAGTTCATACCATTTAGCAGCTTCCGTTTCATCTTTATTAATCCCTTTGCCAAAATGCAACATAGTGGCGTAGTTATACTGAGCAATTGTATGCCCCTGAATTGCAGCTTTCTTATACCAGAAAACCGCCTTAGGTAAATCTTGTTTAACGCCAGTTCCCTGTTCAAGAATCAAACCTAAATTGAACTGTGCATCGGCTTGCCCCTTAGCCGCACTCTTAATCCAACTTTCATAAGCAGTTTGTTGTTTTACTTTATTGACATTAGTTGAAGAAGTCGTGACTACGCCTGGACTGGCGTTAAATTTTATTTCAGCATAGCCTGTAACAGAAAGGGCAATAATAAAGCTAGCGAGCATACTGCAAAGCCTTCCGATTTGAACGTAATCTTTGATCATATTCTCACTATACCCAAAATTATCAACATAACTGTTTGTAAGTATAAACCAAGCCTTACTGGACTGTTATGCCTTCACCGCAGCCAGTTAAATAGCGTCAAAATAAGGTATCCATTCGACGGTGATAATAAAGACCATCGTCAAATTCAGTTTAATCGCGTATTGATATCGACTGATATCCTGTTTTTCTTCCTGCATCACTTTTGCCATCAAAGTGTCCAGTAGAAAAATCATCAAAATCATCACCACCAAGACAGGTATTAACAAGGTGGTGATAATTGCAAATCCCGCTATTTCAACTTCCGTGCCCGGTGGAGTACGGAAAACAATCATTAACACACCCACCAACAATAGTATTACTCGTAGTGGTTTTCTCGTGTATTTGTTACAAACATAAATGGTCAATATTACGGTAAATATTACTAGCACAAAGGCTACAAGCGTATTTTGGACAAATCTCTCAATGATTTCGATCATCGTTCAAGCTTCTATTATGAAAACAACAATATTGTACCGTGTATTGGTAATGTTTTCGCTTACTTTTGCTCTATCATTTAAGGGAAATATACGCACAAACTTCTTAACTTTGTCGTATTTATGCCGATATATTAGTTACACGCTACTAATAACTATACAAGTATACTGGAGATTATTTGTGTTTGCAGCCAAAAAAGAACAGCGCACTTTCCCGCGTATTCCTGCTGATTGCCCCATACTATTTCGACGTCAATCCAACCATAAATGGAAACTGGGGAAAATGATGGATTTCTCTGCGACAGGCCTTTCGTTAATATGTCCTGATTCTTGTGACGAAGAAGTCACCATTGAATTTCAAGTGAAACCTGGTCCTAATAAAATGATTCCAGCCGTGACAGGTTATGCTAAGATCTTAAGGTGCATTCCGATGGATAACAATAAATTTCATATCTCTTGCAAGATCTCGAAAGTGAATATAACGAAAGACTAACTTTCAAGCGAATACGTTAGTGAGATAATAGCAACAACGTTAATTATTTTAAAAAATTATTTGTCATGTCAGTCGGTGAAATCAGTTCCAGTCGGGGCTAAAGTAAGATTATCGATCGATATCTCCGGTTCTTCAATTGGTTTGAATTCGACCAAGGCCTCTCCTGCTTCCGCAATCTCGAAATTGCCAATATTAATATTAGGCTCTTCAGGCTGTTTAAGCTCAACAAGCGTAGAGCCGCTTTCAGCGACAGAAATATCTGTCATTGATCCTATGTAATCATCTAATACTACCGTGCATTTAGCTGCCGCACTGATCTTATCTACTGTTTGCTCTGGATTTGCGCTTTCGACAATTGTCACTTTTTCAGCATGGACTACTTTCACACTTGCCGCTTCTTGAGTCTCTTTATTCTCTGCCTCTAGACTGGCAACAGGACTATTATCGACTAGACTTTTGTTTCTCACCTCACAAAGAGCCCCTTGCTTGCGAAATACTTGAGCATATTTTAATGCGGTAGCTTCGTCGAGATTATCCTTAATGACCACCACCGAACCGGAAAACAGGCTTTCGATATTAGTGACCTCGGTGTTATATAATTTCGCAACATTAATTTTTAATTGTTCAATAGCAAATCCAGACAATGCTTGCCCACGAAATATTATTTGATAATTTGTAGTCATAATGGAACACCTCTTTATACGAGCCTCTAGTGTTTGTCTTTGTTAACCCAGCTAACATTCATGGGAGAGTTAAGCCAGCGCCATAAGCGAATCGCGAAATTTCCATTAGCTGCTTTTGTTTCTATTTCTTGAATCGGTAACACTGTAGTTTTACTATCAACTTGCTGCCTATTACAGGTTGGCTCATAAGTCATTTCCCTGTCTACGGAGACAAGTTGCTCATCCTTTTCGACTTCTACCTGTTCAAACGGAAATGGAATCTCAACAATACTTTTACCTGCATTAAGATGCTCAAGGTTTTTTATCAGGCCTCCTCTAATAGAGGAAAGATAGTCGAGCACTAATTTTTCTGAATGACCATCGATAAATATTATGTCGATAGACTTGACGAAATCTTCGATATTCTCCTTCACTTGCTGTACACATCGCTTTTCTTGAGTTTCCAAAGATTTGATACTTTCCAGAATCTCTGACTCTTTGACATCAAGCACTAAGGGTTTGTGCGATAAGCCACGCTCCTTTAAAATTAGACGTAAACTAATGGCAGTCTTTGCTCTTCGCCGAAACACACGGATGATATCCAGTACCTTATGGCCATTGGAATTTTCGTCGACCTGCCCTACGTATTGCATAAACTCATTTTCATTTAGCTCAGTCAGCTTAAGAATATTAGACATATCAATCCTGATACGGCGCTCAATCTCTGACAAATTGGCTTCCACTATGCTTGTGGGGTCGTGTTTAAATTTTCCGTATAAACACTTGTAAAACTTTTTCATTGCAAGGGGGAGTTGAAATGTGTTTTTAGATAGACGAGTGACTGCTTCCATACTCGACAATAAGCGATTGACTGTCTTGGTAACTTTAACCAGCGATACTAACGCTTGCTTTTTTGTTTCGATTGCGACAAGTTCAGCACTGGAATTTTGATAATGATACGCTAATGCATCTGGCATAGAATAAACTCATACTTTAAGGTTATTTTGACTGCATTGGTAGACAGGCATACTTTGTTAATTCAAAAATATTTCTCTTATCTTTTATATCGGCACAGGAAGGAGGACCTAAAGCTGTAATTAATTACTGACTATTCATGACCTATACAACTCCAAGACGTAAAAAACCCCGTGGATCAACGAGCCCGGGGGGGTTTATGGATAAAGTTAACTTATCTCTTTAAAGTCATGCTTGAGTGAATAACATCACTAGCAATAGATAAAGGAAATTGCCTATTTCAAAAATAAGCAAATGACTTTTGCAGTCGCACGACTACAGAAAACGCCATTGACCTTCAAAATAATCCAGATCTTCTATATGAATTCTGCCGTTTTTGTAAAGTTTATTAACATCGTTGCGACATATTTCCACCAACACACCATCCTCATTATAATAAGCCCAATGCTTATGCATAATTAATTCAAATAAGGTGACCATTATGTCATCGAATCGAATTTGATAAGCTGCTGCCATAGTCTGAATTTGGTCAAGATCGAGAAATTCATTCTTTCGACATTCTTCGACTAACAGGGCTTCCAAAGCGACATCCCACTCCGGAATTTCTACGTTTTCATTTGCGTTATAGTTGGACATATCGGGATTACTCCTGGATTTATTATTTAAACACATCCTTTAAAAATTGACTCATGTCCATCCAAGAAGCATGATCTGCCTTTTTGTTATACGCCAAAGGCAATTTATATTTTTTACCAAGCCGATCTGCATCAGGATTAGTAAAAGAATGCTTAACATTTTTGTATATCACAACCTTAAAAGGAACTTGGGCAGTTTTCATTTCACTTTTAAATGTATTAAGTTGTGCCTTAGTCACAAAGGGGTCCTCAGACCCAATATAAAACCTGACTTGAGATTTAATGATTCCTTTTTTAGCCGTATTTGATGTTACCGGACTGCCATGAAAACTGGCAACCGCCATTAAATCTGAACCACTTCGCGCCATCTCTAACACTATTCGTCCACCAAAACAGTACCCAATAGCCCCAATTTTTCGACGCGCTACCGTTTGATGACTTTGCAACACCTTCAGCGCTGCATTAAACCTGGATTTGACCAGCGCTGGATTTTTAGAAAACTGTCCAGAGAATTTAGCTGCATCTCCTGGATGTTTAGCCAGGACACCTTTACCATACATATCCAGTGCAAATGCGGTATAGCCTTGCTTAGCCAATTGGGTTGCGCGGTTCCTCGAGTGGGCGTTATGTCCCCACCATTCATGTACCACCAAAATACCGGGGCGTTTACCCTTAATTGCATCGTCATAGACCAGGTAACCCTGTAACGATACATTGTTATCTTTATAATCGACCTTTTCGCCGACAAGTTTAGCCTGAGTACTGGTTGATATAACAAATAATACCAATAAAATTGGTAAATTGTGAACTACGCGTAACATGGTCTGCTCCTTTTCTTTATATGCGAGCTCATAGTGTGACTTCTACTATTGCATGTCTACTCATAAATTATTAAATGGAGTCTTTGATCAAACAAAACCCCATCATGTTAAATTCTGTAACCCTATAATTGTATTAGTATTAGCCGGTTCTGAGGGAGACGATCATTCTTCGCCTATTTACCTTACGTTCAGATAGGATTCATTTTGGGTTCAGGTAAGGAATAATATACTGCGTTCAGCATCAACATTCATTGATATTAAGGACGACATTATGAAGAAATCTGTAAAATCGGTGATTTTCGCTGGTATCTTGGCAAGCGCTCTAAGTTTTGGCATGATTAGCAACGTAACAGCCGGTGCGAGCCATACAACAACTTATACTTATTACGATGATAATGGTTATGACCTCCATGGTTATAACAGTCATGGTTACAACGTACATGGTTATAACAGCCACGGATACAATGTTCACGGCTATAACAGCCATGGCTATAATATCCATGGTTATAGCGCTAACGGACATTACAACGGTCACTATAACGATTACCATTAAAACTAGTGTTAATACCGAGGCCTATCTTGATGATGGCCTCGGTATTTTTGTTTTCGCCTACTAATTAGTTTGTATTCAAAGCCTTCAATGGGGCATACTCGCCCACGTTGCAAGAGCCTTTTCTTAAACGTCCCAATTTTTAATTTTGGCTGCCAACATAAAATAATTGAGATGCCTGCTCAAATAAAGTAAAGTGTAAATTCTACGCTAACTAAGCACGAGCGATCATGGATTATTGTTACCCCTACCCTCATCCAGCAGTAACAACCGACATGGTTATCTTCACTATTCGTGAATCATTTTTATCAGTATTGCTCATCAAGAGACGCGGCGAGCCATTTAAAGACTCATGGGCTCTTCCAGGCGGATTTATAAAAGAGGATGAGGATATTGATCAATGCGCAAGACGCGAACTGCAGGAAGAAACCGGTATTGAGAATATTTACCTTGAACAGCTATATACCTTTGGTGATCCTGAAAGAGATCCTCGTGAACGAGTAATATCAGTCGCTTATTTTGCTCTGCTACCCTCTGATCAACTATCAATAAATGCGGCAAGTGATGCTAGTGACGTTAAATGGTATGAAGTTTCAAGGCTTCCTACCTTGGCATTTGATCATACTAAAATTATTAACCTAGCCCATGATCGCTTAATGGCAAAACTCGATTATTCAACAATTGCATTTCAGCTATTGCCCGACTTATTTACATTAACTGAAGTTCAGAAGGTGTACGAAACTATTCTGGGTGAAGATATCGATAAACGGAATTTCCGAAAACAAATTTTAGCGTTAGATAACATCAAAAAGACCAAACAACAACGCCGTGACGGAGCCCACCGCCCTGCCTTCCTCTATACACTGAAAAAACGAGACAGCATTGAATGGACTCGGTAGTCCTGTATTGCCCATATCAACCTACTCTATTTCTCCCCGAACCTGATTATTGGGCTATTATTGTTATTTTAGCGACTCTTGACATTGTAATTGGCACCACTTTAACAAATAATCAGGGTGTCTAGAATTTTTTGAGATAACTGCCTTAAACCATTGTTTATAAAGTACTGTATATGCATGTATACCTAATTAAAGATGGCGTTGATTTCCCCGAACCTGAGCTGGCAAACTCTGAGCCCAATGGCTTGTTAGCCACAGGTGGCGATCTACGCCCTGAGCGTTTAATCAATGCTTATACAAAAGGAATATTTCCCTGGTATTCAGAAGGTGAACCCATACTTTGGTGGTCCCCTGATCCCCGTTCGGTATTACTTCCTGAACAACTAAAAATCTCTCGCAGTCTTAAAAAAGTATTACGCAAAGCTAAATTTGAGGTGCGACTTGATACCGATTTTAGCGGTGTATTACGAGCCTGTGCTGAACCCCGTAAAGGTGATGCGGGTACCTGGATATCTCTCGAAATGATGAATGCCTACCAACGATTATTTGATTTAGGGATCGCACATTCGGTGGAATGTTATGAAGATGGTGAGTTAGTAGGGGGTCTCTATGGAGTTGCTATCGATAAGGTATTTTTTGGAGAATCCATGTTCTCACGCCGTTCCGACGCTTCAAAAATCGCATTTACCTGGCTGGTAAGACAATTGCAAGCATGGAACTATCAAATGATTGATTGCCAAATACAATCTGATCACCTTGATTCTTTAGGGGCACATTGCATACCCCGAGCACACTTTGGTTTGCTACTCAAAAAATATTGCAATCACTCGAAGATCATACGAGATCATTGGCAGTTTGATTTACCCGCTAATTACTGGCAAACGGAGTAGACAGTGCACTCGAATAAACCTGACTATGTTACTGATAAAATTACACTATTTTTGTCTGGTGAGCATCCTTGCAGCTATTTGCCAGGGAAATTTAGTCAGGAGATATATGCCCAACCAATCACTCGATTTGATAACAAAATGTATAGCCAGTTAATTTATTCAGGATTTCGCCGCAGCGGTGAGCTAGTTTATCGCCCTCACTGCAAGTTTTGCTCTTCATGTATCCCGGTTAGATTACCTTGTAATGACTTTAATCCACGGCGAATCCATAAGCGTATAATGAAGCGAAATATAGATATTACGACTCGACTGTCAAAATCCAGTTATGACCAGGATCATTTTGATTTGTACGAACGTTATGTCAACCAGCGTCACCCTGATGGAGGAATGGACAACCCACAACCCCGTGAGTATATTGAAATGCTAACTTGTCAGTGGACTGATACACGTTTTCTGGAGTTTTTTCTAGGCGATACATTGGTAGCGGTGGCAGTAATGGACGTACTCGATGATGGATATTCGGCTGTTTATACTTTTTTTGATCCTGAGCTAACTCGAAACAGGAGTTTGGGAACCTTTGCTGTCTTGAAGCAAATTGAATTACTGACTGAAAAACCGGGACAGTATTTGTATCTTGGCTATATGATAGAAAATTGTAAAAAGATGAGTTATAAAAAAGAGTTCGCTCCAATGGAACAATATATCAATAACAACTGGGAAAGAAAAACAGAATAAGAAATAACGCCAGAATTATCGTTATCTCCTATCTGACTGTTTTCACGAAATAATGGCCTAATTTCACGGCGCTGAGTACCTCAACCCTCTAAATTGAGTAGTAAGCGCTCAATTTTTCGGCTTTATCAATAAGAATCCTTTCATAGCGGGCCGGGAGTGTCTATAATGCCTCCTGCTGTTTTCGAGCGTGCGCTGAAAGGTCGGGAGTTTATTTTATAATCCGATATATCAATCACTCCTGAATTCAGATTTTAAGAAAATTTTATTTATTAAATGGGTACACCGAGAGAGCTTTATGGCAAAAGAAGATTCTATTGAAATGCAGGGAAAAGTTGTTGAGACTTTACCGAATACTATGTTTAGAGTTGAACTTGAAAATGGTCACATCATTACCGCCCATATCTCAGGCAAGATGCGTAAAAATTATATCCGTATACTGACAGGCGATGAAGTCACCGTGCAAATGACTCCATATGATCTAAGTAAAGGTCGAATCACCTATCGAGCACGTTAAGTGCCTGCTTTAAAAGTTACTTTTTACTATCAGGCTCTATTTGTAAATCAAGTTTATCATCCTTAGCCGTCACATATACTGAACCACCATTAGCCAGCTTTCCAAATAATATTTCCTCGGCTAAAGGTTTCTTAATATGTTCCTGAATAACACGCGCCATTGGCCGTGCGCCCATTTGTTTATCATATCCATGTTTTGCTAGCCAGTCTTTAGCAAGCTTATCTACATCAAGCTCTACTTTTTTGGCTTCCAGTTGTGCTTCAACTTCCACCAAAAATTTCTCTACGACGTAACTAATAGTACTTTTATCAAGTGCTTTAAATTGAATCACTGAATCGAGTCGATTTCTAAACTCAGGTGTAAAAGTCTTACGAATAATCTCCATTCCATCGCTGGAATGATCCTGATTAGTAAACCCAATAGATCGCCGACTAATCTCAGAAGCTCCTGCGTTAGTAGTCATCACTAGCACCACATGACGGAAATCAGCTTTACGGCCATTATTATCAGTAAGAACACCACTATCCATTACTTGTAACAACAAATTAAAGACATCAGGATGTGCTTTCTCAATTTCATCTAATAACAACACTGCATGAGGCTGCTTTATCACCGCATCTGTTAATAACCCGCCCTGATCAAAGCCAACATAGCCTGGAGGTGCACCGATCAATCGCGAGACAGTATGCCGTTCCATATATTCCGACATATCAAACCGAATTAACTCTACACCCATAGTTGCTGCAAGTTGTTTAGTGACTTCTGTTTTTCCCACCCCTGTTGGGCCGGCAAACAAGAAGGAGCCAATCGGCTGTTCTTCATTACCGAGACCTGAACGTGACATCAAAATAGAGGAGCCAAGCACATCGATTGCTTCATCTTGACCAAAAACAACCAACTTCAAATCCCGTTTAAGATTTTTAAGCGATGCCTTATCAGAAGCTGAAACACTCTTGGTAGGAATTCTGGCTATATGTGCAATAATAGCTTCAATATCTTTAACAGAAATACTCTTCTTACGTTTATCTTTATCTTGTAAGCGTTGGTTTGCGCCAGCCTCGTCAATAACATCGATTGCCTTATCTGGAAGAAAGCGGTCATTTATATGACGATCTGCAAGTTCTGCAGCCGACCTTAATGCAGCATCGGTATATTTGATTTCATGATGATCTTCAAAACGTGATCGTAGTCCTTTCAGAATTTCTATAGTTTCTGGTACAGAAGGCTCATCTACGTCAATTTTTTGGAAACGACGCGCCAGCGCCCTGTCCTTTTCAAAGATATTTCGATACTCCTGATAGGTTGTAGACCCAATACACTTCAACTCACCTGAGGCCAGAACCGGTTTGATCAGGTTAGAGGCATCCATTACGCCACCAGACGCAGATCCTGCACCAATGATCGTGTGGATTTCATCAATAAACATGATGGCACCTTCTTCGGCTTTCAGGCAGGAAATAACTTGCTTCAATCGTTTTTCGAAATCACCACGATACTTACTGCCGGCCACTAATGCGCCGAGATCAAGTGAATAAATTGTACTGTTCTGCAATACTTCCGGGACTTCTTTTTCAACAATCATTTTAGCCAGACCTTCAGCAATGGCTGTTTTACCCACCCCTGCTTCACCGACCAGAATCGGATTATTTTTCCGGCGCCGGCATAAAATCTGACTCGTACGTTTAACCTCTTTGCTGCGGCCAATTAAAGGGTCAATTTTGCCGGCAAGTGCTTCCACATTTAGGTTTACTGCGTACTTTTCTAATGCAGTTTGATGAGACGTTTCTTGCTCGATGTCTTCTTCAGTATGGGGAGACAAATGATCGTCTGCATTACCTTCTTCAAATTTTGCGATTCCATGAGCAATATAATTCACTATATCCAGACGAGTAATATCTTGTTTGCTTAAAAAATAAATCGCATTGGAATCTTTTTCGCTAAAAATTGACACTAGCACACTGGGCCCTGTGACCTCATTTTCTGCACTGCTAGAACTTTGCAAATGGTAAACCGCACGTTGTAATACGCGAGTAAACCCTAATGAAGGCTGAGGTTCCCGTACGTCACTAGGACGTAAAATCGGTATAGACTCTTCAAGAAAACCCTCAAGATCAAGGCGTAACAAGTCAATGTCTGCACCACAAGCATTAAGCACACTCGTAGTTTCGTCATTATCCAGGAGCGCCCACAACAAATGCTCAACGGTCATAATTTCATGCCGTTTTTCACGAGCCTCATTAAAGGCATTATTTATACAATCTTCTAGATCTTTACTTAGCATCATACTTTAACCAGTCGCTCTCAAGCCTCTTCCATCGCGCATAACAACGGGTGTTGATGCGTACGTGAGTACTTATTAACCATATCTACCTTCGTTTCCGCTATATCGCGGGTAAACACCCCACACACTCCCTTTCCACGTGTATGAACATGCAGCATAATCTGTACCGCTTTTTCCTCATCAAGATTAAAAAAATTACTTAATATTTCGACCACAAACTCCATGGGGGTATAATCATCATTATGCAGCAGAACTTTATACATCTTCGGTTTCTTAAGTTTAGGCTTAGCTGTTTCAATAGCCAGTCCACCATCCTGATTTCTGTGATCTTCGTTTTCCTCTGACATAATAATGCTATTTCTCTAAAGTCTTGAATTCAATTGTAATCGTCTACTCTGCCAGCAAAATATCTGACAGAATGCCCCGCTACCTTTTATTGGTGTTTTTACGGGCGTCCAACCAATATTATTGGGTCTTTTAAGCGTTAAATCAACGTCTATAAGTATTTCTTTAACTATCCTAACGAATTTGTCACAAATTAGTTTTAAACAATAAAAATGAAAAATATTAAAGGAAGGAAAAAAAGAGGGCAGAGCCCTTTTTTAGATCTACTAAAAATTAAGATAACAATGATAAGCCAGAACTCTGACTTTTTACTATTAAGGAGTTCGACCCCTTTATTTAAGTAAGATAAAAGTGAGCCAGCTATAACTAATCATAAGCTGGCTTTCAGCTATTAGAAGTAGGTCATTTTTTCAAATCATATAAGCCTACCAGAACAAACCAAACTCTTGGCTCCTGATTATTATAACTAACCGTAATTATGCCAAATGATTTACATATTAGTAATGATGGCATCACCGAAACCAGAGCAACTCACCTTGGTGCTGCCTTCCATGAGGCGATCAAGATCATAAGTCACCGTTTTAGCCGAAATAGCACCAGACATACCTTTAACAATCAAATCAGCCGCCTCTGCCCAACCAATATGGCGTAACATCATTTCTGCTGACAAGATAAGCGAGCCTGGATTTACCTGATTTTTTCCGGCATATTTCGGAGCCGTACCATGAGTCGCTTCGAACATTGCAGCCCCATCAGAAATATTAGCGCCTGGTGCTATCCCAATTCCTCCAACCTGCGCTGCCAAAGCGTCAGAAATATAATCACCGTTTAAGTTAAGCGTCGCTATTACACTGTACTCTTTAGGTCTGAGTAAAATTTGCTGTAAAAAAGCGTCAGCAATGACGTCTTTTACTATTATTTCGGTGCCTGTTACAGGATTGTTAAACTTACACCAAGGGCCACCATCAATTAACTCTGCACCGAATTCTTCCCGCGCCAGCTCATAGCCCCAGTCACGAAATCCTCCTTCAGTAAATTTCATGATATTGCCTTTATGCACCAGAGTGACGGAATCACGATCATTATCGATTGCATACTGTATCGCTCGTCGAACCAAACGCTTGGTTCCCTCCGAAGACACTGGTTTGACTCCTATTCCACAAGTATCTGGAAAACGGATTTTACTAACCCCCATCTCCTTTTGTAGAAAATCAATGACCTTCTTCACTTCATCAGACCCTGCCTGCCATTCTATTCCGGCATAGATATCTTCCGAATTTTCGCGAAAAATCGTCATATTCGTATATTCAGGGTGTTTAAGAGGCGAAGGAGTCCCCGTGTAGTAACGCACCGGGCGCAAACAAACATATAAATCCAGCACCTGACGCAAGCGAACATTCAGGGACGACATACCACCGCCGACGGGAGTCGTTAAGGGGCCTTTAATTGATACTACAAATTCCTTGGCCGCCTCGAAGGTTTCTGGTGGCAACCAACGATCAGCAGACTCCGGATCTGAATAGGTATCCGTATATAAATCAAAGGCAGCTTGCCCGGCATACATTGCCATCCACTGAATCTTCTTAGTCCCTTGATAGGCCTTCTCTACCGCCGTATCCACCACTTTTTTCATCACAGGGGTGATGTCGACACCAATACCGTCACCCTCAATACAGGGAATAACAGGCTGATCTGGGACATTTAACGATAGATCATCGTTAACAGTTATTTTTTGGGCGTTTTCAGGAACCTGAATTTTAATGTAAGCCATTGAATTAGTTTCACTTTATATAAAGTATTACGAATATGTAAGCGCGAGATTTTAGCATTTATGCGCGTAAAGAGTAAATAGGGGACAGACCACGTTTTTACATTTGATTATTAGTAACAATGAAAAATATAGCCACCACAGGAGTAAACATCATCGATCGCCTGCTTAACGACAGGATGATTAAACGTGGTCTGTCCCCTATTAATTAAACGTGGTCTGTCCCCTATTTACGATGATACAATTTGTAACTTTCTAAATGAAGAAGATTTATGATCCATATTACCGTCGCCGCAATTATAGAGGCCAACAACAGATTTCTGATGGTGGAAGAACATTGTTCTGGTAAATTAGTTATCAACCAGCCAGCGGGCCATCTTGAGCCTGGTGAAACAATCGTCGAAGCTACTATCAGAGAAACACTAGAAGAAACTACCTGGACTTTCAATCCCGATTATTTGGTGGGTATTTATCGTTGGATAAACCCCGAAACCAAACATTCTTATATTCGTGTTGCACTTGCAGGTCAAGCTTGTGATCCAGATTCCTCTCTAGAACTGGACACAGGTATCATTCGGGCACTGTGGTTAACGATTGACGAAATACAAGCGCAAAATCAACGCTTACGCACGCCATTAGTCATGAGGTGCGTCAATGATTATCTGTCTGGCGCTCAATACAGTCTTGATTTATTACGTGACAGTATAATTTGATATGTCCCCTACCCAAACAAAACCAGAGAAGATAATAGTCGGTTTATCAGGCGGTGTAGACTCGGCAGTCGCTGCCAGCATGCTACTCGATCAAGGTTTCGAGGTGGAAGGCATGTTCATGAAAAACTGGGAAGAAGACGATAACGATTCGTTTTGTTCTGCCGAAACGGATCTTGCTGATGCCAATCAAGTCAGCGAATTATTAGGAATCAAACAACATACTGTCAATTTTTCAGGTGAATATTGGGATCATGTATTCGAGCATTTTCTCTCAGAATACAAAGCAGGCCGAACCCCTAATCCTGACGTATTGTGCAACCGAGAAATTAAGTTCAAAGCCTTTCTTGATTTCGCTCTTTCAAAAGGGGCCTCACGTATTGCCACGGGTCATTATGCTCAAATTAAAACAGTTGGTGACGAATACGCCTTAATAAAAGCGCGTGATGAAAATAAAGATCAATCCTACTTTTTACATTTACTCAACCAATCACAACTATCCAAAAGTTTATTTCCCCTGGGCGAAATTAGTAAACCCGAAGTACGTGAAATCGCCAAACAAAAGAATCTGGCTCCGCATAATAAGAAAGACAGTACCGGCATTTGTTTTATCGGTGAACGTCCCTTTAAAGAATTCTTGCAACGGTATTTGCCTGCACAACCGGGCATTATTAGCGATCCTGAGGGCAAGCCTATAGGCGAACATCAGGGGCTGATGTATTACACTATTGGTCAGCGCCAAGGGCTTGGTATAGGCGGTTGTAAAAATAGCAATAACGATCCATGGTATGTGGCCAGGAAAGATTTAGACAATAATATATTGATCGCTGTACAAGGCATCGAACATCCCTTGCTTTATAAATCATCTTTGCACGCTACCCAAATACACTGGATAAGACAAACACCAGATCTCACGTCAGACTTTCACTGCATGGCCAAAACTCGATATCGACAGGATGACCAGGCATGTAAAATTGTTCGTAACGATACTGATAAAATTGAGGTATACTTTGATCAACCTCAACGTGCAATCACGCCGGGGCAATCTGTCGTCTTTTATAATAATAACGAATGTCTGGGCGGCGGGATAATACTTTAAAAATAACTAGAAAATAATATGCTTAAAAATCCCAGAAATAGAACCATTGCCCTTGCGGGTGTTTATCAAGCATGCGCCATGGTGCACGATATAGCGACGAATGGTCGTGACATCAATACGATTGTACAAACTACCATAAACACACTCTTAAATACTAACCCTGAATCTGTTGAACAGGTATACGGAAGTCTTGAAGGTGTCGCTAACGGATTAAGAGTAGTGATAGATCAATTAGGACTCGAATCTGGCGTAACACGCCGAATTGAAGTGACTCGTTACGCCCTTGCCTTACTTTATCTTGAGCGTAAATTAGTCAAAAAGTCCGAGTTAATGGATGTCTTAATCACAGGAATAAATAACGCTAAGCAGCAAGCTGATTTTTTTGACTCAGTCACGCACGATAATGTCATCGCTAATCTTGCAGATCTTTACCAACAAACCGTTAGCAAACTGACACCACGCATAATGGTCACTGGCCCGGCTGTTATTCACCAGCAAGATACCTCGAATTTAATTCGAGCGTTATTATTAGCGGGTATACGCTCAGCCATTCTTTGGCGCCAGTGTGGTGGCCGCAAACTGCAATTATTGTTTGGAAGAAAAAAACTCATCAATACAAGCAAGGAATTATTGGAAGAATCCTTTGTAGATTAAGGCTGCTATGTCGCTAAGTCTGCTTAGGTTTTTAATCAAAAAAAACAAATATTGATTGAAGGTTTAATTATTTGGTTCATAATTTTTTTAAAATACCTGACTTTTTAATGCCAAGAATTCTCGATATCAGTGCCTGTACTCACTAGATTCAGTCACAACTTAAAAATCAACTCTCTTTACCTGGCTTAAAAATGGTGTTTTTTGTTATCCAAAGACCATTTTACCCTATGACTTTTTGTCAAATCTGCTCCGAAAGTTAAGTCCAGACAAAATCTTAATACACTCTGTCAAATTAGTAACCGTACGCCTTGTCTCTTTTCTGTTACTCAATCTCCACTTATCTCGAATTTTGATTAATAAACGCTCACCGAAAGTACTAAAATCCGCACAATTAACGCATTCACGCGTATAATATGCGCATTTACAAATTTTTGAAATTCATTAAGGAAACTTCATGAGCAACAGTTTTAACACGCGCAGTCCACTAGATGTTAATGGCACGCGATATGAAATTTATGACCTGAGTGCCATTTCCGGTACTGAGAACCTCCCCTTTTCACTTAAAATTCTCTTGGAAAATCTGCTTCGACACGAAGACGGTATCTCAGTCACAGCAGACGATATTAAAAAGCTGAGCCAATGGAAACCTGATGAAAATATTGAGCATGAAATTGCATTTACTCCTGCCCGGATTTTGATGCAAGATTTCACAGGAGTGCCCGCAGTAGTTGATTTAGCTGCCATGCGCGATGCTATGAAAAACCTGGGCGGTGACCCCAACAAAATTAACCCTCTACAAGCCGCTGAACTAGTGATTGACCACTCAGTTCAAGTTGATAAAGCAGGTTCTGCTGATGCATTTGAATTTAACGCCAAACTTGAATTTAAGCGCAATAACGAACGATACTCGTTTTTAAAGTGGGGCCAACAAGCTTTCTCGAATTTCAAAGTAGTGCCTCCTGATACAGGCATCGTTCATCAAATTAATCTGGAATATCTCGCACGCGTTATATTTGATCGCACTCAAAATGGCGTAACTCAAGCCTACCCGGATACTCTTGTAGGCACAGACTCTCATACCACTATGATTAATGGCTTAGGCGTATTAGGTTGGGGTGTCGGCGGTATCGAAGCTGAAGCCGCAATGCTGGGTCAACCAGTGTCCATGCTGGTACCGAAGGTAATAGGCTTTAAGCTAATGGGGGAACTGGTCGAAGGCACAACAGCTACTGACCTAGTGTTAACTATTGTTGAACAACTTCGGGCGCATGGTGTCGTGGGAAAATTTGTTGAGTTTTATGGCGACGGTCTTGATCACTTACCATTAGCAGACCAGGCCACTATTGCGAATATGGCACCTGAATATGGTGCGACCTGCGGTATTTTTCCAATCGACCAGGACACGTTAGATTATATGGCGCTCACAGGACGTCCACAGCAGCAGATAGACCTTACCGAGGCCTACGCAAAGAAACTTGGCATGTTCCGCTATACAGGCAAGCCTGAAGCACAATACAACGAATATATTGTACTGGATATGTCGACCGTAGAACCCGGCATTGCTGGGCCTAAACGTCCTCAGGATAGAATTTCTCTTAAGAACGTAAAAGAAGTATTTGCCGATAATTATCTGCAAATGACTGGTAAAAATTTAAACGATAGAAATTCGAGCGCCATTAATATTAATGGGCAAGACGTTACGTTAAACGATGCCGCAATCGTGATTGCGTCTATCACTTCTTGCACCAATACATCTAACCCGTCCGTGATGATAGGCGCGGGTCTTATAGCACGCAAAGCGGCGGAACTGGGCCTGACAGTAAAGTCTTGGGTAAAGACCTCTCTTGCACCTGGCTCACGTGTGGTGACTGAATATTTAGTGGCTGCTGATCTTATGACACCTCTAGAAAAACTGGGTTTTCATAATATTGGCTATGGCTGTGCTACTTGTATTGGTAATTCAGGGCCCTTGGCTGAACCTGTCTCAAAAGGGATAAGTAGTAATGACCTTACGGTTTGTTCTATTCTGTCTGGCAACCGTAACTTTGAAGGCCGGGTGCATGCAGAAGTCAAAATGAACTTCCTGGCTTCTCCACCTTTAGTAGTCGCCTATGCGCTCGCAGGCACAATGGACATTGATTTATTTAAAGATCCTCTCGGTCAATCATCTGATGGCAAAGATATATATTTGAAAGACCTCTGGCCAAGTCGCAAAGAAGTCGATCAACTCGTTCAGAAATGTGTCACCCGTGAGCAGTATGTTTCTTCTTATAAAGACATCTACAGTGGCGAGTCACAATGGGGTAGCTTACAGTCACCAGACGGTCAGCTTTATCAATGGGATGAGAAATCCACTTATGTACGGAACCCTCCCTACTTTGAGGGGATGACATTAACACCTGATGCAATTACTGATATTATCGATGCACGTGTCCTTGCTGTACTAGGTGACTCTGTCACTACCGATCACATCTCCCCCGCCGGCGCGATTAAACCAGACAGTCCGGCTGGTATTTATTTGCAAGAACAAGGGATTGCTGCAAACGATTTTAATTCCTACGGCTCTCGTCGTGGTAACCATGAGGTCATGATGCGCGGCACTTTCGCCAATATTCGCTTACGCAATTTACTGGCACCTGGAACTGAAGGAGGATTTAGCCTCTATCTTCCTGATAACAAAATCATGCCACTTTACGATGCTGCAATGAAATACCAGCAAAGCAACACCCCCTTAATTATTCTGGCGGGTAAGGAATATGGTTCTGGATCATCACGTGATTGGGCGGCGAAAGGCCCCCGGCTGTTAGGCGTAAGAGCTGTAATCGCAGAAAGTTACGAACGTATCCATCGAACTAATCTGGTTTGCATGGGTATCCTGCCCTTGCAGTTTGAAGATGGCCAAACTGCAGAATCTTTGGAACTCACTGGACACGAAGTATTTTTCATTAAAGGCCTGGATGAAGGACGCGCCAAGCATGTCACAGTACATACCGAAGGTGATGAGCCTCGCGAATTTACCGTACGAGTTCGTATAGATACGCCTAAAGAAGTCGAATACTACCAACATGGCGGTATTTTGCATTATGTTCTTAGACAATTGGCATCTGCCTAAAAGGAGTTAAGTATGACTGAGCAACTTTCTCTGACCTCTTTAACGGCAGTGTCACCTATTGACGGTCGCTATGGTTCGAAGACTGAATCGTTACGAGGAATTTTTAGCGAATATGGCTTGATAAAATATAGAGTACTAGTTGAAATTTACTGGTTTCAAATGATGAGTGTACACCCTTCGATTACTGAAGTTCCTACGCTCTCCGAAACCGCAAACCAGTTTCTTGAAGCACTAAAGTGCAACTTTAATATTGAACAAGCCGAGCTCATTAAGGCACATGAGCGCGTGACGAATCATGATGTTAAGGCCGTCGAGTACTATCTTAAAGATAAATTTAAGGAACTACCTGAGCTGGATAAATACAGTGAATTTATTCATTTTAGCTGTACATCAGAAGACATTAATAATATTGCACATGGCCTGATGCTAAAAGAGGCTCGCGATGAGATCTTACTTCCCATGACAGCTCAAATTATCGAGACCTTTACTGTTTTAGCACACGATTTACAAAGCTCAGCGATGATGTCACGTACTCACGGTCAACCCGCCTCTCCCACTACAATGGGCAAAGAAATGGCCAACGTCGTTTACCGCTTACGACGGCAATGGGATTTGATAGAGCAAACGCCGTTACTGGGTAAAATTAATGGTGCCGTAGGAAATTACAATTCCCATTATGTGACCCACCCGGATTGCGATTGGCCAAAATTAGCCGAGAAATTTGTCACCCACCTGGGCCTTGACTGGAATCCTTATACCATTCAGATCGAGCCTCACGATTATGTGGCTGAATTATTTGATGCAATCTGTCGTTTTAATACTATATTGATCGACGCCTGTCGTGATATTTGGGGCTATATCTCACTGGGATATTTTAAGCAAAAAACAATTGCGGGTGAAATAGGATCATCCACTATGCCTCACAAAGTCAACCCTATTGATTTCGAGAACGCCGAAGGAAATCTTGGTATAGCCAACGCGTTGTTTACCCATTTTTCACAAAAACTTCCTATCTCTCGATGGCAAAGGGATTTAACAGACTCCACGGTATTACGTAACCTTGGCGTGGGCATCGGTCATACCTTAATTGCATTACAGTCAGCGCAGCGGGGACTGTCCAAACTACAGATAAACGAGTCCTTGCTCGCAAAAGATTTGGATCAAAACTGGGAAGTTCTAGCAGAACCCATCCAAATGGTCATGCGCAAATATCTGGTGCCTAAACCTTACGAAAAACTGAAAGAGCTGACTCGAGGCAAAGAAGTTAACCAAGAAAGTATTCATGCCTTTATTCAAACACTTGAAATTCCTGACGAAGCCAAAAAACAGTTGCTTAAGCTTTCTCCAGGAAACTATATAGGCAATGCTCAAGACCAAAGTAAAAATGTTTAACAATTAGCTAGAAAAATAGTCGAAAAAGTAAATAATAAAAAGCTTTTTTACATTTAACGATTTGTGACACAGCACACAGAGAAGCAGTAAGCAAACGACCATACTCTTTTCATGGATTGTGGGGTGACCGAATCCCCCCCCGCTTTGCTTCCCCAACTGTGTTGCTTCACAATTCATATAAACCCGGATTGCCACCCCCCATCCCGTGCAATCCGGGTTTTTTTGTGCGTAAATTTTGACAACAGCCTAATAGTACTTTCATTATATTAGGGAGTTACGTTTATCATATTAAATTATGATACCGCCTGACCCGGGGCTATCCATGCCAACGCGAAAATTCTCTGAAACAAACAAATGGCAGGATAATCTATTTTTAAAGTTTTTTCTCGAATCAACGCTAAACTGATAGTATAAACTCGAGGATAATTAATGACTTCTACCGAACCACAAGATCTGTCTGAAGATATTAACGCAACTAGTAGTGATTCTTTGGCAGTAGAAATAAGCAACCGTTCTACGTTCCATCAAATATCCAGAATCATGTTATTACATGCCAAGCGCACCATTGATATTTACGCATTCAAATTAGAGCCTGATATTGTGAATCATGAAAGTGTCATTAATGCCCTGAAAATATTACCCCGACAATACTCTAAAGCTCGCCTTCGAATTTTGGTTCAAGAATCAAGAGAGACAGTGACAGAATGTGCAGCCTTTGTAGAAATGGCACGTAAATATAGTAGTTTTGTTGAATTCCGGCGTATGGGGGACCTTAAAGAAACGAATCCAGCCAGTTGGATGACAGTAGATAATGACAAATATATTACCCGTAATAACTATCATTCTTACCATGGAAAAGCCTGCCACCTGGATAAACCTGTAGTTCAGACTCTGAATGAGCTCTTTAATGAGCAATGGGAAAAATCAACGCCCGACCCGGAATTAAGACGACTCTTTGTTTAATGTCTAAAATAGTGTCACCCTGATAGTAGTAAACCATAAACGTGACACCTATTTTGTTAGGTAGCAACCGAGCGAACATTCACCTGTTTACCGAAATAGATACTGGCAGGTATATAAACCAACAACAGAGTGATTACTGTAGCCCATTGGCTCGCAAAGTGAGAACTAAATAATTCCATAAACAGGCCCATAATGCCGGCAATAAAAGCAGCAATAGCAATTAGCCCTGTAAGAATCCAATTAAAGCCCATAAATAACCGGCCTACGCCCGGCGAAGTATCCTGATTCGTTTTATTGAGCATCAACTTCATAATGAAAAAGATCACAAATCCTGATACCAATAATGCAGCCCCAATACGCAGTGATTTTTCGTTAATGGATCGGCCCCCAAACCATGACGAAAATAGCGCAATAAAAGCAATAGTGACTGCAATCAAGATCAAATTGTATGAAATATACTGGAACATATTGAGCCCAAATTTATAGCCTAACTGCGGGTCGACCATAGTCTCTCTTCCATCGCGCCAACGTGCTATTAAATACAAGACGAAGAATATTCCAAAGTAGTACACAAATACGTATAAAAATGTAAACATTGATGCCAATCCCAAGTTCATTTGACTCACCTTCTAAATTTTATTTTACAATAAATGTCAATCTTCATTATTACGATGATACCATACTCATTAGTTAATCAGCACGATTTAATAGTGGCTGGATTTCTCTCGCACATAAAACAAAAATCCATCTCTCCTGATCGGAAACCCCTGTTATTACTCGTAAATAAAAAGTAGACCTTGCACCAGATCCAATAAACTGAGGCACTTTTTCCGTTCGAATATATGGTAGAATAACACCAACGGAGACGTTGATGAATTGACAAGAAATTTATTATTTTTTATTTGACTACATCCTGACTCTCCCGAAATATAAGCTTGCTTGTAGTGGCTACCCTGCCTGCAAGATTTAGCTTTGATCATTCACATAGGTAGCAAACTCAATAGAACATAAAGTATATGACGACCTTCACTAAACAGACTAAAACCTCTCCTGGAGAATCAGAGATATTATTAACTCCAGACTTACTACCCGATGTTCAGCTACCAGACAAGACTCAGGAAATCATATGGTCACAGTTATATGGTAGTAGCTACGGGCTAGTGATCGCAGAGGCGATACAGCATCATAGCGGTTTAATTTTAGTCATCGTAGACAGCATGCGATCAGCCACTCGAATACATGAAGAAACTGAGTTTTTTTGTCACCCCACTGTTCCTGTCAAAATATTTCCTGATCTTGAAACGCTTCCTTATGACTTGTATTCCCCACACGAAGATATCATTTCAAATCGTTTGAGTTTGTTACGCCAAATGGCCGTGGATTCTTATGGCGTATTAATTGTTACTATCAATAGCCTCTTGCAGTACATGGCCCCGACCCAGTACATTCGTGCTAATAGTGTATTGCTTGAGGTCGGACAACAGTTAGATACGTCTAACCTACGGGAGTCACTAATAGACTCGGGTTACTGTCACGTCACTGAAGTAATGGAGCACGGTGAATTTGCTGTGCGTGGATCCATTATTGATCTATATCCAATGGGCAATTTAAATCCCTTTCGAATTGATCTGTTTGATAATGAAATTGAGAGTATCCGTACATTTGACCCTGAATCACAAATATCACTGGAAAAAATTCAATCAATAAATCTTTTACCAGCCCATGAATTTCCTCTTAATAAAGAATCAATCTCTTCGTTTAGAACACGTTACCGGCAACGCTTTGCGGGCAATCCCAACGAACAACCCCTTTATCGCGATATTTCGCAAGGCTTAAGCCCGGCAGGAATTGAATATTACTTGCCATTATTCTTTGAAAAACTTGCCACTTTATTCGATTACTTGCCTCAATCATTACTAGTATTACGTGAGCAAGATTGCTTTGATCAGTGTGAGCAGTTTCTATCTCAGGTAGAACAACGTTATGAACAGAGATCTCACGACACAGAACGCCCGATCTTAAAACCCGAGGAACTGTATTTTGATCTTAACAGATTAAAAAGTTGGCTTGGCCAGTACCCTAAAGTCATTCTGCACCGCTTTGAAGACATACCCAATCAATACGACGTTCCTGTCACTAATTGTTCTACGTCAGCACCACCGACATTATTAATCCATAATCGAGCCGAACAACCACTACTCAGTCTTACGCAATTTTTGGATTCCTGGGTAGGTCGTACTTTATTTATAGCGGACTCAAGTGGTCGTCGCGAATATATGCTCGATTTATTTAAACCTCATGGAATCACTCCAGTCGTAGTGGATGGGTGGCACGATTTCGTTAATCACAATACCACAATTGCAATATGCGTTTCACCCGTAGATCAGGGGCTCATGCTAAAAGAGTCTGATCTATGTATCATTACCGAGAATCAGCTATTTGGTGAACGGGCTCAACAAGCCCGTCGTCGTCATTCAGGGAAAACAGAACCTTCTACTATAATCCAAAACCTATCTGATTTAATGCCGGGTGCCCCGGTCGTCCATATCGAACATGGTGTTGGACGCTATCAAGGACTCAATATTCTAGAAATTAATGGGCAAAAGACCGAATTCTTAACTCTGGAGTATGCTGAAAATGACAAACTTTACGTTCCAGTGGCCTCATTGCATCTCATTTCGCGTTACAGCGGCGCTTCACCCGAAAATGCACCACTGCACAAATTGGGCAATGACCAATGGCAACGTATCAAACGCAAGGCGCGTGAGCGTGTTAATGATATTGCCGCCGAATTATTAGATATTTATGCCAAACGTGAGGCACGTAAGGGTCATGCCTACGCACTTGATGAGGCGGAATACAGTGCTTTTGCGGCGACCTTTCCTTTCGAGGAGACACCTGATCAAGCAAGTGCGATTGATGATGTTTTGCGTGATATGCAAAATGATAAACCGATGGATCGGGTGGTGTGTGGTGACGTAGGATTTGGTAAAACTGAGGTAGCATTACGCGCGACATTTGTTGCCGTACAAGATAATTATCAAGTCGCAGTATTAGTGCCTACCACCCTTCTTGCCCAACAACACTATACCAATTTTTGCGACCGATTTGCTGACTGGCCAATACGCGTTGCATTGTTGTCACGTTTTCAATCTAAAAAAGAAACAACAGAGATTCTAAAAGATCTCGCCAACGGCAAAATCGATATAGTGATTGGCACGCATAAACTTATCCAGAAAGGTATCAAGTTTGATAACCTGGGCTTAATGATTCTTGATGAAGAACATCGCTTCGGTGTCCAGCAAAAAGAACGATTAAAGGCAATGCGCTCGGATGTAGATGCGCTTACCATGACTGCTACGCCTATTCCACGAACCTTAAATATGTCCTTATCAGGATTACGCGATCTTTCAATAATCGCGACAGCCCCTGCCGGCAGAGTGGCCATTAAAACTTTTGTGAACCAATGGAATAGTAGTCTGATACAAGAATCAATTTTGCGAGAAATCAAACGAGGCGGACAAGTTTATTTCTTACATAATAATGTCTCTACTATCGAGAAACAAGTTTCTGATTTACAACAACTAGTGCCAGAAGCAATGATTGATTTTGCTCATGGACAAATGAGAGAACGGGATCTAGAGCAGGTGATGTTAAATTTCTATAAGCAGAAGTTTAATGTCCTCGTGTGCTCAACCATTATTGAAAGCGGTATTGATATCCCGACTGCGAATACCATTATAATTAATCGTGCGGATAAATTTGGCCTTGCGCAATTACATCAACTTCGTGGTCGAGTGGGACGGTCTAACCATAGAGCTTATGCTTACCTTATAGTCCCTGATCAACGAAACATAACTGCTGACGCAAAAAAACGCCTGGAAGTGATAGAATCCCTCGAAAATTTAGGGGCAGGTTTTATGCTGGCGACACATGACCTTGAAATACGAGGAGCGGGTGAATTGCTGGGTGAAGACCAAAGTGGTCAAATTCACGAAATAGGCTATACCCTTTATATGGATCTACTTGACCGCGCGGTGAAGTCTTTACGTGATGGAAAAACGGTTGATGTCGACTTCGATCAGGATCAAGGCCCGGAAATAGACATGTCGGTACCCGCATTAATTGACGAAGACTATATGCCTGATATTCACAATCGCTTAATCATGTATAAAAGGATTGCAAGTGCTTTATCTGATGAAGCATTACGAGAACTTAAAGTTGAAATGATCGACCGTTTTGGCTTACTCACATATGCAGTGAAAAATCTTTTTGATGTGACGGAATTAAAATTAGTCGCGAAAAAATTAGGCATTAAACGCATAAGCATGAACCAAAACGGTGGACGTCTGGATATAAGTGATCACCCGCAGCTGGACTTGGGCAAGCTAATTGAACTTATCCAAACACAACCACAGAAATATATATTACAAGGTCAGGACAAATTGAAGATCAAAACAGACCTTGAAGACCGCGATCATAGATTTAAAGAACTTAAAAGGTTACTTGATTCATTGACCCCGGACTGAGATAATCATTAAATTACCTGAATTATATGGAAGTATTGTAAAAACATGAACTTACATAGATTATTAGTGCCCACCAGCCTACTTTTAGGTCTTTTATTTAGTTTAAATACTCAAGCTGCTGACCAATGGTATCAAGTCGAGATAATTGTATTTGGCCAAAATCATAGCGCGACTACCGTCCGCGAGCCAATCCCTGAAAATACGTTCATACCTGATAGTCTGACTGCAGTGAAATTAAGCCCGGATGGTGTGCCACATATTAAGCGCGGTTCTAGCACAGCATTCAAGATGCTAGGCGATCACCAATTTTTACTCAAAAGTCATTACAGGAAATTGGTCGGAAACCCTGCTTACTCACCCATTATGCATGTGGCATGGCGACAACCTATTGGTTATCGCAAGAAAGGGTTTAAAGTAAAGATTGAAGGCGGTAAGGTTTTTATTTCGCAAGCTCAGAATTCGGATAGTGCTGACGATGAAAGCTCAGGGACTCAGGGTAATAAACAACTCAAAGAAATTTCAGGTATAGTCATCGTTAAGAGAACTCGATATTTTCATATCAAAACTGACCTGCTATATCGTCATCAAGAAGTGTCGGGAGGCCCCATTAAAGTCTACCGTATGAAAGGCAGTCGACGAATGAAATCAAAAGAGCTGCACTATATTGATCACCCTATGTTCGGACTACTGGTGTATATAAGAAAAATCTAAGCGCCTTTTTAACGATAAATACCTGGTGACTTACAATTTCTATCTTTCTTTAAAGTGACCATGAAAAAATCTTTCGCCACCAACGTTTTCTTGATTGAGATGAAAAAGTATATTCATCAAGCTTCTCCGGCTTAATCAAGCTTAAGATCCATCCTGGCAGAGGTGGATTATCACTAAACCCACAAGATACTCCTAAATTATTGGGATCATAAATTTTAATAAAATCCGGTTCTTGCCTATCATTGACATAAACAACACCACAATAATCTTCTTTATGTTCTTTTCGTAATAGTTTATCTATTTCTTTAATAAAGCTTAATAACTCTTTAGTGGTGACGGGATTGTCAGGCACTTCTTCACCAATGGCATAAATATACCAATGGTATTCTGCCTTACTTGTGAGTATCTCCCAGAACTCATCTAACTGTGGCCAACGTAATATTCCCGTGAAAGATCCGCGAAAACGTGTATAAAACTCTGATTGAATATTAGTTTTTTGTAGGTGCATAAAATTCGCCAAATGAACACCGCTAGAATAAGTCGGCCAATAAATAAGTGACGGATAATAAGAGCGTTACAACCATTAAATAAGTCACTAACTTTAAGATTTTTTGGCCTACCTCATCAAGTATTCCTGAATGAGTATAGCCTGACTGATAGACCAAACATCGAACGAGCAAAATACTCCATACAAAGGGAATGATTAATGCGACTATCCATTGACTTCCTATACGAACATTGATAATTCGTAAGTAAAAAATGGGTGCAGTCAATAATGCAAGCATAAAATTCCAAAGTAATATTTGCAACATAAAGGTCACAATTGAATTTTCAAAGACGTTATATCGCGCCAGATTAACGCCTAACCAATGTAATTTAGACGCCTTATTTAACAACAAATCCCAGTCAGGAATAACACTGACCAGTACAAACAATAAAGTAAAAATAATAGCAAACCATAAGCGACCGATTCCTTTAATGGAATCGTTTGTATTCATTTCTCTTTGCTTAGACTGATCAGTTTTAATAGTATTAGGCATATTCATTCTAAAATTATTGGAGTGATTTAATGAGAAGCTGATGTACATTTAGCATGCTTTGAGATAAATTATCCTGAATCTCTTGCATACTAATAGTACCAGCTCCTATGCCTGCTGCCCAGTTGGCCACCACCGCACAGCATATGTATTCAATTTCCGCTTCGCGCGCTAATGAAGCCTCAGGCATGCCCGTCATCCCTACCAGGTCGCAGCCATCGTTGGCCATTCTACGGATTTCTTGTGCGGTTTCCAGTCTCGGCCCTTGAACGGCCCCATACACCCCGCCATCAATTAGTGGTATATTGCATTCGGTAGAGGCATCCAGCAGTTTTTTACGTAAATCACTTTCATATGGATTGCTAAAATCAATATGCTCAATGCCTTCGTTCGATCCGTTATAAAACGTGTGCTCACGCCCCCAGGTATAATCAATAACTTGATCAGGTAACACTAAAGTTCCAGGCGACATTTGACTACTGATACCGCCCACTGCTGCTATCGCGATAATTTTTTTAATCCCGGCATTTTTTAGCGCCGAAATATTTGCACGATAATTGATTTTATGGGGAGGTATAGAATGAGAGGTACCATGGCGAGGAAGTAATAGTACTTCCTCGTTGCCGAGAGTAATTCGAACCAACGTCCCAGAAGGCTCTCCATAAAGGGTCGTTTCAAGTTTATCAGGACCACTACTATTTTTCAGTAACGATTGTCCTGTCCCTAACACTATTGCGATATTTGTCATATTTAATGTTGAGTCCTTACCGCAAAAATTCCTGCGGCATTTCTTAAGTACCCTTTATAGTCCATTCCATAACCGAATACATAATGATCATCCACTTCTAGCCCGATAAAATCGGCTTGTATTTTAGATTGTTTACGATTATGTTTCTTCTCTACCAGTACTGCTGTCATCACTTTAGATGCTCCACGACATTCGCAATATTCAACAATAGTTTGAAGTGTGACTCCTTCATCTAAAATATCATCGATAATTAAAACAGACCGCCCTCTCAAGTCTATAGTGGGCTCTGCTTTCCATAAAACATCTGTACCTGTTGTTTCATCTCGATAACGAGTTGCATGTAAATAATCGAGGTGTAGCAAAAAATTAAAGCGAGTAAGCAACTTACCTGTTGGAATCAGCCCCCCATTCATCACACACATAATGACGGGGCAAGTATCAATAAATTCGGCGTTAATTTTATCTGCCATATTATCTAATGCGTTCTCTACCTGCTCAACCTTAAATAAACATATAGCTTCTTGCTGTACTAACTTTATAGATTCATGAATTTTAGTCATATTAATAAGTAAACGTCACTGTTCCATCTGCCATTGCTTCACTTATTACGTAAGCAGCACCGACAGTTTCGTCAATTTCGGGTATTAAATCTTCACCCCATATTTCAAGAGTGGGTGTACAAATTTTAAATTTCGCACCCGCTTCATGCGCCTCACACATAAAATCATAAACTGAACGAGTACTTCCTTTAGGGACAAATATATTACTGGCAATTCCCTTTTTTGCTAATTCTCCGGAACGCCCAGTCAATACAATCTCAACATCAATACCCATAGAAGCTGCGACAGTGGCCTGAAAAAAAGGCGCGCCCAGTTCGCTCGGGTTTGAAGGATCAGTATTGACCATTACAATAATTAGTTTTTTTGACATACAGCCATTCTCTCTTTCTATTGCTATCGCCCTGGCAAATTTTCGAATCCATCTGAATTGAAATTGATTCCATCTGGAATATGTAAAGTAGAAGTCGGGAATGCAAATTCAGCCCCCTCACCTTCAATAATATCAATAATTTTTAGAAGTACGTCTTGTTTAATATTATGAAATTTTATCCAGTTTGTGGTTTTGGTAAACGTATACACAAAAAAATCAAGTGAAGAAGCTGCGAAGGAGTTAAAGTTGACAATCATAGTTTGCTGTTTATCAATATCGTCATGATTAATTAACATTTGTTTTACTTTTTCAACAATAATTTTTATTTTTGCTGCGTCGTCATAGCGAACACCAATAGTCTCATATATCCGACGGTTAGTCATACGAGAGGGGTTTTCGACTGCAATAGACGTAAATGTTGCATTGGGAATATATAACGGTCGCTTGTCGAACGTTCTGATCCGAGTAAGCCTCCAGCCAATTGCCTCGACTGTCCCTTCAATTTTTCTATCCGGTGAACGAACCCAGTCGCCTATTTTAAAAGGACGATCAAGGTATATCATCATTGCGCCAAAAAAATTGGCTAACAAATCTTTCGCTGCAAAACCCACCGCTATGCCTCCAACGCCACCAAACGCCACTACGCCTGAAACATTAAAGCCCATTCGCGCCAAGACGATTAACGCACCGGTAATAATAATCGACATCCGTATCAGCTTCACAACAACCTCAACCGTTGTGTGATCTATTTCTCGATGCTGCTTTTCTCGAATTTGTATAATATTTGTTTCTGCACGTTTCACCATACGCACTAAAAACCAAATCACCATCAAAATAACGCCTATATCACGAAGTTTTCCGATAGTCGTTACGGCTGCCTTCCAATCTTGAATTTGCGAGGGATACAATTCGGTAACCAGCACTTCAGCTGCAAAGGCAATACCGACAAACCAGATGAGAAATCGAATTGGTTTTCGCAACGCATCTATTACTGCATCATCCCAGGGATTTTCGGTACCTTGTAATTTTTTATGCAATCGATTAAGCAATCGGTAAACAAGATAATTAAAAAATAATACCAGAAAAACAATAAGAAACACCTTAAGAAACCACCCCTGGCCTATCATATAATCCAATATTGCTCTAGTTCGTTCCCACATTGCTTGTACTTCCCCATACTGACGATATTAAAAAAATTATTACTTTCTAGTTAATCAGCACTCCAAATCAATCGAATAATTTAAAGTGATTCCAGAACGCCTATTAAGTGCTCGATTCTATCATGAGCATGGCTCCAGAGTGAATGTTTCTTGAGTTCCGTAAATGAAATAGTAGCGTCTGTTTTAAGACTGGCAAAACCTCTATCTCGAATGGCAGACTGTATATTAATTGACGACATATCTAACTCATCAAGAATCAAATTCCGGCCTTCAGTATCGTTACAGGCAATGACGCAATCACAACCCGCCAGAATAGCGAGTCTGGCTCTCTGTACATGATCGCCAACACAAGCAGCTGCCTGCATAGTGATATCATCGCTAAACACAATCCCTTTGAAACCAAGAGAGTCGCGTAGTATATTTTTTACCCAATGTTCAGAAAATCCAGCAGGGGTAGAATCTTGATCTGGATAAATGACGTGTGACACCATCATAGCCTGAATATCAGCATTTATCAGTGCCTTAAAAGGGACTAAATCTTCTTTTTCTATTATTGAAAATGGTCTTTCATCGACAGGTAAAGCAACATGCGAATCAGCCTTAACAGACCCATGCCCAGGAAAATGTTTACCCGTCGCTGCCATTCCTGCCTTATTCATTCCTGTCACATAGGCTTTTGCCAAAGCAGAGACTGCGGTACTTCCAGCAGCAAATGCTCTCGATCCAATGACCTCACTAATGCTACGATCCAAATCGAGAACAGGCGCAAAACTTATGTCAATTCCAACTGATTTCATTTCTGCGGCCATCAACCATCCCAATGCTTCGGATGTTTCAAGTGCTCCTCCCTGATCAATTTCGTATAAATGGCCTAGTCCACGTAAAGCAGGTAACTCACTAAAATCACCGTGAAAACGTTGAACACGGCCGCCTTCTTGATCTACTGCAACAAATAAGCGAGGATCACGTACATTCCGGATTTGCGCAACCAATTCCGTTAATTGTTCGACAGATTCAAAATTGCGTGCAAACAATATTACGCCACTCACTAAAGGATGGCGTAACATCTCAACCTCTTCTATGGTCACTTGCAAACCTTCGATATCGACCATCAATGGGCCATTAATCATATTACTGTCCTCACTTACTATTGATGTAAACTTTATTAAATGATTTTTAGTCAGTTCTGGATTTAACATCTAGTTGATCACGTAACCAGTCCCCTGCCCGGTTCACTGCCAGAACCACCAGTATTAACATGAGTCCGGGGGCAAATACCATATGAGGCGCTACAAGCTTATACGAAGTTCCATCTTTTATCATGTTACCCCATGAAGCTGCCGGGGGCTGCACACCTAAACCCAAAAATGAAAGCCCTGCTTCAGCGACAATAACTGCCGCAATACCAAATGTAGCTTCAATAATAATAGGTGCCGCAATTAGAGGTAATAAGTGCTTACGCATTATAGTCAAAGAACTAACCCCTAAAGCAATTGCGGCTTGTACATGGTCGCGATACTTTAACGACAAGACTTGTGCCCTGGCCAAACGAGCAAATCCCACCCATCCCGCGACAGCCATTGCCAAAATAACATTATCGAGCCCTGGCCCTAACACTGCTGCTAAAGCGATGACCAATAATATTCCGGGGAAAGCGATAAATATATCAATAATTCTAACTAAAACGGCATCAACCCAACCACCAGTATAGGCACTATAAATTCCAATAAAAGTCCCCAGTGACATTGAAATTGCCACAACCGTAAATGAGACAAAAAACGAAATTCCGGCACCGACCACAAGACGATGCAATACAGGTCTGCCTAAGTCATCATAACCAAACCATGCCGACCATTGTGCACCTTGCAGCATAATATCCAAATTCACCTTATCAGCCTCTAATGGCAGAAATGAGCCTGCTATAGCCAGCAGCGCCCAAACCGCTAAGATGAGTAACGACCAGGGAATATCACGAAGTGATTTACGTAATAACATTAATGCACTCCCCCAATTCTTACGCGCGGGTCGATTCGTGCGTAAACAATATCGGTCATTATGTTCACTAACACATAAAATACGCTAATAAGTAAAATGCACGTTTGGGTAATGGGGTAATCACGACTCATAATGGAATCAATGGTTAACTTCCCCAAACCCGGCCAGGAGAAAACCGTTTCAGTAATCACTGCCCCTCCGAGTAACGCACCAAGCTGTAAACCGAGCAAAGTAATGACGGGTAATAAGGCATTACGTAATCCATGCTTTACAATTATCGTATACGAACTTAAGCCTTTGGCTTTTGCCGTTCTAATATAATCTTCGCCAAGCACTTCCAGTAAACTGCTGCGAACCATTCGCGCCAAAATAGCCGATAACGCTGTCCCTAATGTGATGGCAGGAAGGATTAATGAATCGAAACCGCTTCGACCACTCACAGGAAACCAGTCCATCCACAACGAGAAAACCATAATTAACATAGGACCGAGCCAAAAATTAGGAATAGACTGACCCAACAATGAAAAGAACATTGCGCCACGATCTATATAGGTATCTTTTTTGACGGCGGCGATCACTCCAAGCGGAAAAGCAATAACGACTGCCACAAAAAAACTAGCCAGAGTCAGTTCGATCGTGGCCGGTAGGCGCTCAAAAATTAGTTCGGAAACGGGCCGCTGGTAATGAAAAGAATCCCCAAAGTCAAACTGTAACGCGCCTGTAATGAAATTAAGATACTGCTGCCATAAAGGCAAGTTCAAGCCTAATTTGACACGTAAGGCCTCACGATCTGAAGAATGAGCATATTCCCCCAACATATAATCTATTGGGTCGCCGGGTACCATATGTAGAAGAAAAAAAACAATGGTCGCTACGCCCCATACGACTAATAGAGCACTCGCCAAGCGGGGTAATAACCATTGAGCGGTCTGCTGGATAGATGAAATAAAACTGTTCTGATTTTGTTTTTTTGTTATCACAGAAACACTAATCCTTATGCTCTAAATAGACAGAATTAAGCGAATCAAAACTACCATCATAAGCTATTCGATACCCCTTGATGTAAAGACGCATGGCAGCCATATGTTCGTCGTACCATAGTGGAATAACCGGCAGTAACTCTATTAGGCGTTCATGTATTTTTCGATAAAGAACGACCCTTTTTGTTTGGTCCAAAGTTTTTTCGGCTTGTTCAATATATTGATCGACTAACTTATCGCTAAAACGATTTCGGTTAGCTCCTTTAGATCTCTTTTTCGACCCTTTAATTTTCATTCCAGGAATGCTGTCACTGTGATAAACATAACGAAACATATCAGGTGACTTTACGGCTACCCAAGAGAGTGTATAAATATGAAAATTCCCTCTCTTTATATCGTTATAGAAAGTAGTCCACTCATAAGTTCTTAGCTTAACCTTAATGCCGACCTGACCAAGCTGATATTGCAAAATGGTCGCAATCCGAACCCGAAAAGGATTATTAGTTGTCTTGTACAATAGCTGCAGTGGGTTTTGTGGACCAAAACCAGCTTCTTTTAATAGCTGTTTTGCACGTATAGGATCATAAGGCCATGACTTTAATGTGGGATGCCCCGCCCAATGGTCTGGGGTAAATATCGCAGCGGCCAGACGCGTTTTACTGCCAAACATTTTATTAATGATTCGTTTACGATCTATTGCATACGCTATTGCAAGTCGTACTCGACGATCTTTTAAGTATTTATCTTTCAAATTAAATCCAAGATAACTAAAATTGGAACCTTCGCGATACATGATTTTAATTTTTTTGTTTTTACCTAAATATTTTATTAACTCTATAGGTAAATTATTCTGGACAATATCAATTTCACCACGAAGAAGTTTAAGTACACGTGTGGTCGCATTATTAACGTGAATAAAGGTAAATTGTTGCTTATCACGAATACGAATTAATTTAAGAATGTCTTGCTCAGGCCAACGTACAAAACGGAAACGCCCACTCCCCACTGGCTGACGATTAAAATCATGTCCTTTTATAAGTAAGGAAGCAGGCATTATCCCAATGACCAAATATCCTGGAAAAGCGGGGTCTACTCGTTCTAAATAAAAATCAACAGTATCAGAGTCAATTATTATGATTGACTTAATCAATTCAATCGACGTACGGTGTGGTGATAAACCTTGCCGTACATTAATTTTATGAGAAATATTTCGGCCCAATACCGCATCATAAGTCGCTTTAACATCTTTTGCCTCAAGCCTTGACCCGTCATGAAAGACTCGCCCGGTTTTTCCTAAAGTAAAGCGATAATGGGTTGGAGAAATTACTTTCCAACTGGCAAGGTCTGCCACAGGCCTAAGGTTTTTATCAAAATCAACAAGCTGTCTGTAAATTAACCTTATAATCCGGGTAGACGTTGCATCAGTTGAGTATCGGGGGTCGAGTTTCTGTACCACCGATGAAAGACCAAAACGAATCACTGATTTATCTAACTTTGTACAAGAAGTTAATAAAAGAAACATAAAAATCAGAAAAACCAATAACCTGAAAAATGATAGATTAACAAAAATAAAGGGGATCTTGATCAAGCCTGTATTCGCACTACCCCCTGTTATAATTATTGGTTTCAAACTTGCTTATCCCAATTTTTGAATGGATGATGTATTAAACAAACATTATAGTACCTTTTATCATCAGTGACCTCCCGACCTAGCCAATCTGGATAAGTAAACGCTTCGGTTTCTACCGTGAGTTCAATCTCCGCAACAATTAATCCTTCATTCTCACCATGGAACACATCTACTTCCCAGGTATGCTGCTCATAGGGAACTAAATGCCGTTCTTTTGTGATAAGTGGCTTATAGCATAGTTGCTCAAGCATCACTTGCGCATCCTCTAAAGGGACAGGATATTCAAATTCCAAACGACGCATTCCCAAGGTTGCACTTTTAAAGTTTATCCATGCCTGATCGCTTGAAGTTCTAACCCTAATCGAGTTCTTCTCCCCTTCGAGTGTCATATAGCCCTGACTATAACTAATCACCTTAGTGACTTCACTTTTCCAAGCATCATTTTTTAATAAAAATTTACGTTCAATTTCTACAGCCATTATGGGAATCTCATAATTATCGACACCAACAATCTGTCCGCCAGGTACTTCACCATTCAAATCTCGAGTCTAACAAGAAGTATTAAACGTCAAAAATTTGGTGAAACACAAGCTTAACATAAGCAATCACACAGAATAGGCACTAAAAGAAACCCACCATTGCCTTTAAAACAATACCTCCACCTTAAATATTGGGTACAATATAAGCAGTATAAATCAAACTTGACGAAATTTTTGATAACAACAAAAAAATCAACCATGAACTACGCAAGCTGCGCTAAAATTGTTAGTATAATTAGCGCGAATCTTATGTTGCATAAACAATCAACCTGACACGGATATAAATTTGTCTACATTAATCATCAGTTTGATCACAATACTGGCGGGGATTTATCTCGCGGCCTGTCTTTATATGCTTATATTTCAAGATAAGATTTTATTCATACCAACACCTGATGTTACCACCGACCCTGCTGCTTTAGGCCTTGAATTTACTGAGCACTGGATTACGACGAGTGACAACGAACGATTACATAGCTGGTATGTTCCTGCATCGAACGCACGCTATACATTTCTGTTCTTTCATGGCAATACAGGAAATCTCTCGACAAGAATGGATACCATTCAGATATTTAATCAACTTGGCATCAATTTGTTTATCATTGATTATCGTGGTTATGGAAAAAGCACGGGCACTCCTTCCGAAGAAGGGACTTATCTTGATGGTGATGCCTGCTGGCACTATCTAGTGCAAGAGCTAAAGGCTACACCAGAGACTATTGTCATCTTTGGGCGTTCTCTTGGTGGGGGTATCGCAACAGAGATAGCAACTCGATACGATTCAGCGGGGTTAATCCTGGAATCAACTTTCTCGAGTATGCCAGCTGTCGCTAAAGACGTTTACCCGCTAATACCAGTCAAGCTGATAATCCACACCCGATACGCCAATATCGATAAGCTGCGTGATATTAATTGCCCCTTACTAGTTATTCATAGTACCGAGGATGAATATATAGGTTTTCATCATGGACAAGCACTGTTTAACGCCTATAACCCCAGAGCTAATCAGGGGCAAAAACATTTTGTCGCCATTGCTGGCGCGCATAATGATGGCTTTTTTACCAGTATCAATCAATATAAACAAGGCATCAATGAATACATTGGAATTCTCGATAGTCGCGCTGCGATTAATGACATTAGCATGAGTAAAGCTGAGTGATGGTTCAATTGCACAAATATTCAAAACACTTAGGATATTTTTTACGCCTACTCCTTTTAACTAGCATTGTTCCAGAAGTGACCTATAGCGTAGCACCCGACTTAAAGACCCTAAAATTACCGCCGGGCTTTGTAATTTCAATTTACCATGACAATATTCCAGGCGCGAGATCGCTTACATTAGGTTCCCACGGCACCGTATTTGTCAGTACCCGAAGTGAAGGTAAGATATATGCCTTACGCGATACCACTAAAGATGGTACTGCAAACAAAATTTATGTCATTGCCTCAGACCTTAATGTCCCTAACGGCATTGCTTTCTACAAAAACAACTTATACGTCGCCGAAACAAATCGAATAATCCGCTACCCCAACATTGAAAACCGGCTTTCTAAGCCGTCTAACGCAATCGTTGTTTACACTAAATTAAATAGCAAACGTCACCACGGTTGGCGTTATATCGCGATTGATAAAAAAGGTAGTTTAACAATCTCGATCGGCGCGCCCTGTAATGTATGCACTGCTAATAACACGGCGATGATTAAAAAGATAAATCTAAAAACACTTAAAACTAAAATTCTTGCACGAGGCGTAAGGAATTCCGTCGGTTTTGACTGGCATCCGCTTACGGGTAAGTTATGGTTCACTGATAATGGAAGAGACCTAATGGGCGATGATATTCCTCCAGATGAACTGAACCTGGTCACGAAAATAGGACAACACTTCGGCTTCCCTGTGTGCCATGGCGGCAATATTCTGGACCCAATATTTGGTAAAAATAAAAACTGCAACAATTACCAAAAACCTGCATGGCGTTTCCGGGCACATGTGGCACCTCTTGGTATCCGTTTTTACACTGGAACGATGTTTCCGAAAAACTATCGTCAGCAACTTTTTGTTGCACAGCATGGCTCATGGAATCGTAGTAAAAAAGTAGGCTACAGAATTATGTTGCTTCAACTCGATAGACGTCATAAAACAGTAAAGTCTGCTATACCGTTTGTGTCAGGTTGGTTGAAAAATGAAAAATCGAGTGGGCGTCCAGTGGATTTATTGGTAATGCCGGATGGCAGCCTTTTAATATCAGACGATAAAGCAGGGGTGGTCTATCGTATAATTTATAATGAGAAACTAGTGAAGTAAAACCTTGTAGGGGTGTGAAAATTTTCACGTGTTCATTCAATCTACTCTGGCTTAGCCCCTCCTAATTAATAAAGATTACTCTTTAAATGCTATATTAGTCACGTGACAACGAAGCACTTCAGAGACCTTCATACGTAACTCATGTTTCTTAATTTTTAAGCCAAGTTGATTTTGGTTTTCAAGATAGATAACAATACTAGCTTTGTCCTCACTACGCGGCACGGATAACACTTCAACATGATCTATACTTGACCAATCGATACTCTCGCCAGGAATAATTATCCCTCTATCTGTGAAAATGTATTTAGGTAAAAATATTTTATTAGCTCTAAAGGCACCAAAAATTAGAAATATGAAACCAAGACCACCTGTTATCATAAGCCCCCTAAAGACATCAGCCGACAAACTACTTGAAAAATATTTTGCCCCGATGATCATTACTGCGGCGAACAGGATAGGAAGAATCAAGTACACAATAACGGCCTTAAATTTTGCTCCGGCGCCATAAGATAAGGTCACTAATTGATCAGGGACCTCGTCAATTGCGGCAATCATAGAATCAGACAGGTTCACTCCGTAGGCGCTAGACATCAACGAGACTCCATTAATATTATTTTCATAAAACTATTCTAACCCTTTGTTTTCACGAATAATGCGATAGACTCGACATGTGCAGTATGAGGAAACATATCCAATACAGTCGCTTTTTTAAGTACGTAACCGTGTTCCTTGACTAAGATTCCCGCATCCCTTGCTAATGAGCCAGGATGACAAGAAATATAAACGATAAGCTCCGGACTTAACTTGGCAATATTAGGCAGGATTTCCTGAGCGCCTGATCGAGGCGGATCGATTAACACTTTATTAAATTTCTGCTCTAGCCACTCTGCAGATAAGTCCTCATCCGCAAGATTGCAGGCTTCAAATTCAACATTATTCAGATCATTAATCTTCGCGTTATGTCGCGCCTTATCTACCATAACGACTGACCCTTCAACACCTAAAACATAAGACGCTGATCGAGCCAGAGGCATAGTAAAATTACCTATACCACAAAATAAATCCAATACTCGATCGTCTTTGCCAGGATTTAACCACTGCATGGCTTTAGCAATCATTTTATAATTTATTTCAAAATTGACTTGAGTAAAATCACCCGGCTCGTAATCCAGGCAAACGTTATACTCATCAAGCGAATAATTTAATACTACTTGTTCAGGAATTAACGCCTTAACTGTGTCGGGTCCGCCAGACTGTAAATAAATAGCAAAGTTATTTTCGATTGCATAAGTTTTGACTTTGGTAATATCTTCATCGCTGAGAGGCTCAAGATTTCTAAACACCAATGCATTAACCTTATCTGAAATTGCCACTTCGATTTGCGCAATGCGATTATATACAGTTAATGAGGCAACTAGTTCAGCTAAAGACTCGAGTTTTTCACCCACCACCGGGTGCAAAATTTCACACCGAGGCATTTGCGCGATAAAACTGCTTTGCAGTTCGCGAAAACCCACCAACACTTTCTCTTTTTTATGCACATAACGAACACCAAGACGTGCTCTACGCCTATAACCCCAACTTTCAGCAGTTACTGGCTCATCAACGATTTCTGGTTCTACTTCGCCCAAACGTTTAAAATTCTCCAATAAAGTAGTAAGTTTGAACTCAATCTGTTTTTTAGAGTTTAAGTGCTGCAAAACACATCCTCCACACAAACCAAAGCTATCACACCCAGGCTTAACTCTGTCAGGAGACTCTAATAATATATTTTCGGCAACCGCTTCATCAAAATGACGTTTTCGACGAAGGTACTTTGCACTGACTTTTTCACCAGGCAAAGCACCCACTACAAAAACAGATTTTCCATCAATATGAGTGACTCCGCGACCATCTGAACTGAGCGACTCAATTTCGCATTCAAAAGCAGGCAAATCTATTGGGCGTGGCGTGCCTCTTCTATTTCGACGTCTACCCATAACTATTCCGTTGGAAAAACTCCGGTTGATAAGTAACGATCACCACGATCGCATATAATACTAACGATAACTGCATTTTCTATATTCTCCGCAAGTGTCAATGCCGCAGCGACAGCACCACCGGATGAAATTCCTGCAAAGATCCCCTCTTGCGAGGTTAAACGTCGAGTCATATCTTCAGCTGCTTGTTGAGAAATATCAATGATAGTATCGACTGATTCTGCATTATAAATAGAAGGCAAATATTCTTTAGGCCAGCGCCTAATACCGGGAATACTAGCGCCTTCCTCGGGTTGAACGCCGACAACTTCTATACGGTTATTTTTTTCTTTTAAATATTGAGAGACCCCCATTATGGTCCCGGTGGTCCCCATAGAACTCACAAAGTGTGTCACTGTCTCATTAGTATCTCGCCAAATCTCAGGACCTGTTGTTTTGTAATGCGCACCAGGATTATCTGGATTAGCAAACTGATCCAGTACAATTCCTTTACCTTGTTTGGCCATGTCAGTCGCCAGATCACGTGCCTCTTCCATTCCGCCTTTCTTAGATACCAGAACTAACTCTGCTCCGTAGGCCTTCATGACTGAACGACGCTCAATACTCATGTGTTCTGGCATAATGAGAACCATTTTATAGCCTTTAATCGCGGCCGCCATCGCTAACGCAATTCCAGTATTACCACTGGTCGCTTCAATTAGCGTATCACCACTTTTAAGCTCACCACGACACTCGGCCTGATGAATCATATTTATCGCGGGGCGATCCTTGACCGATCCGGCAGGATTATTTCCTTCAAGCTTAACCAGAATAGTATTATTTTTACCTGCGGAAATCCTCTGTAGGCGAACGAGAGGCGTATTACCAATAAACGACTCTATAGTCGGGAATGACATGTTATACCCTTTCAAACGATCGACTTGAGACTCTAATTTGGGGATTTTAGTGCGTTAGCACTAAATAATACCGAAAATTTGTCCTTACTTGAGCCTTCGTAAATAAATAACGGTTTAAAGCTAAGATAATAACAGATATTATCACTCCAGGGAGTGATTGATTCATGCTATAAAATGTAACCTATAATAACATACATTAATTGCGTAAATAGCAACCGTCCTACCAAGATTTGCAATATCTGACGCGGTCACGGCATAAAATGGAACAAGAATGAAAAAGAACCTAAGTAAGGTCTGGAACAAGTTAGGGACAACACTAAAAGCGGCCTATCAACATGAATGGAGCATCCGTTCCCGACTATTACTATTAGTCTTGATTCCTGCCACCGCTACCGCTCTAGCATTGACAACCTATTTTGTCTCTTCTCAAATAGACGACCTCGAAAACTCGTTGCAAACCCGCGCGCGAATACTGATTAATCAATTAGCAAAAAGCATCTCGCATTACGATATGGGAAAATCGGTGGCGCGTATACGTGAATTATCCAGTACAGCACTTTCAGAAAACGATGTTATTTCGATAGTAGTCAGTAGTACAAAAGCGGCTACCCTGGTTAAGGTCAACAACCCCTCCGACACCAAAATTCACGCAGCTGGAAGTTTTTCTTACCAAGCAGCTATCATTAGAACGTTAAAGCCTCCTCGTAAAAGCAAAGCGGCTTTACTCAATCCAGGAAAAACAATTGGCTGGGTCTCAGGTTCTTTTAGCTATAAGGCAACCCGCGAAAGAGAAAATATTCTTATTTTGGAAGCATTTTTTATTGCTATTACCGGATTATTTATCAGCACCCTGCTCGCGTTAAGAATGGGCAAAAGTGTCACAGAACCCATTATTAGACTCACCGAAACAGTCAACAATATGGCTGAAGGAAAACTCGATACACGTGTTAATGAACAATCAAGAGGAGAACTCGGTACACTTGAGCAAGATATTAATACCATGGGCTCAGCCCTGCAAGAAACACAAGAATATCTCACCGCGAAAATTAACTCAGCAACGTCACAGTTACGAAATGCCCTGTCAGAAATGGAACTTCAAAATGAAGAACTAGAAAAAGCTCGTCAGCAAGCCCTCGACACAAGCTTAATTAAAACTGAATTTCTCGCCAATATGAGCCACGAGATTCGTACTCCTCTCAACGGCATTCTCGGCTTTACTAACTTACTACTCAAGTCCAAACTAGACGACAATCAACAAAGCCAGCTTGAAACTATCCAACAATCTACACAGGCCCTGCTAACAGTCATCAATGACACACTCGATTTCTCTCGTATTGAGGCAGGTGACTTTAGAATGGAGAATATTTCATTCGATATTCGCGAAAACCTTGAAGACTCAATTACACTGATGACCCAGCAAGCGTACGACAAGGGCCTCGATCTAATTTTGATGATTTACTCAGATGTTCCGCAGAGAATCAACAGCGACCCGGTCCGCATTCGGCAAATCATCACTAACCTGGTAAGTAACGCTATTAGGTATACGGATAAAGGCAGTATCACTATCCGCGTCATGCTCGAAGATACTAAAAATAAGAAAGTCCTCTTAAAATTTAGTGTTCAAGACACCGGCCGCGGCATTAACAAAAAACAGCAAAAAGCCCTATTTGACCCCTATGTTCAGTCTCAAAAACCGGGCAAGGGCTCTTATAGTAATGTTCGATTGGGCCTCGTCATTTGCAAAAAGCTCGTCGAAACAATGAAGGGTGAAATTGGCGTTGAAAGTAAACCGAAAAATGGTTCGACTTTCTGGTTTACTTGTCAAGCAGCAATCGATAAGGGTAAGAAACAAAATCAAAGAATAGACAACCCACTACAACAATACAACTGCATACTTTTTGATAGTAATGAACTATCAAGGTTGGCGATAGTTCATCAACTCACCGAATGGGGCATGGACACCACGCAAACTCATGATTTTAAGTCCGTTGAAAAGGCGTTAGCAGAAAACAGCCCTAAGCACTGCTCTTTTGCGTTAATCATTATTTCACTTTCAAATGAGCAGCTAGAAGCAAATGTATTTCCCGGCTTTATGAAAACTATTAGAAAAGCCAATATTCATAAAACTCCCATTCTGGTTTTAGCAAGTACTGTGAATCGTAAAGCTCTTGTCAATTTGAAAACTCAAGGGGCTTCGCTCGCCATTCCTAAAACACAACGTGCGCATCAGCTTTATAATAACGTGAGCACGTTGCTAACCCAAGCCAGTTCACCTAACAAAAATCAACACCCGGAAATACCAAATTTGGCAATGGGTGGCAGTAAACAGAATTTGAATGGGCTAAGCATTTTAGTCGTAGACGATAATAAAATTAACCGTAAATTGATACAAGCTTTACTTGAAGAACAAGGGGCTCGAATCTTTGAGGCAAGTAACGGTAAACAGGCCGTTGAAATATTTGCAACTCAACACATTGATTTTATAGTTATGGATATCCAGATGCCAGTGATGTCTGGCACTGAAGCAACACGAAAGATTAGATCAATGGAGCAAGGCCGACAACGAACTCCTATCATCGCTTTAACGGCTAACGCACTTGATGGTGATCAGGAAAGATTTGTACGGGCCGGTTTTGATGATTTTCTAATTAAACCCATACAAGACAACAATCTTTACGATATTATTGAGCAATGGATAACGCCAAGACAAGTTGAACCAGACGCTCTTGAGAAAAAAGAAACCAAACCATCACCAACAGTTAAAAAGAAGAAAAAAAATAACGACCCTGTATCCACCATGTTTGATCGTAAACAGGCGTTACGCCTCACCGGAGGAAATATGCAATTGGCCAACGAACTCTTTTATATGCTGGTTGAAGATCTTCCCAACATGAAAAATGTGCTAAATCAGGCATTAAATCCTTTGAGCTGTGAAAAACTCGAGAATATCTCACACAAAATTCATGGTGCGGCTTCTTATTGCGCGGTGAATGTCATAAAAGAATCAGCAGATGCCGTAGAAAAAGCAGCTCGTTCAAGGAACGAGCGCGATATATATAAGCAAGTGCGGCAACTCAATAAAGATATTGATACACTACTTGAAGAGCAGACAAAGACTTCAACGATCTCTGATTAAACCACCCACTATTTAGTCATCCTCGGTTTCAACTACAATGACACCACAAGCCACTGGCAGACTTGCTCTGTATTGACCATTAACAGTCATTCCGTGCAATACAATAGTACGATTTTGCAAAGGCAAAATACTAACCGGATTAGTGGTAAATTCAGCTTTATATTTAAGTTGTCCTGTACTTTTGACCAAATCGAATGGTACTAAAGGCAATACAATAGGTCCGTAAAATGGAAAGCCTTCTCCTACTGATACTAATCCATCAGCATTTATGTCGGCCGCGACAGTAGGACAGGTAGCCTGAATGGATGAATCTGTCTGTCCGTGAATATGCTGAGGGTGAATATTATTTGCCTCAAGTCCGTTAGCCTCAAGTTTTATTTTTAGTATAATCCCATTCTTAATTTCCAGCTTAACTCTACCGGAGACTCCTGAGTTATTGAGGGAAGATAATTTCACTACAAATTTTTGCTCACTTTTATTATCGTCACTTGCAAATGCAAGGGTCGAGATAATACTTAATGCCATTAATCCAAATAATTTGTTGATGACTGCTCTCATAATTATTCCTTATGTAAATTAGATAGGGTAATTTATACAAAGAACGTAAATGACGTTTAAGTTCTTTGACGACATAGAGTTTAATAGGGAGTGATCACAAAAATGTCACAGACGTAGGTCAAATTATTACGATGTACTTGAGCACTCTTTAATCAAGCATCAGTTAAGTGAATTATATTAATCCTGTACTATTATAATGAGGGTTGATGTAGTATAGTCCGACTCTTGGAAAGATGATATTGTGCGCCCGTAGCTCAACTGGATAGAGTACCAGGCTTCGAACCTGGGTGTTGGGGGTTCGAGTCCCTCCGGGCGCACCATTTACTACGTAAGAAATAGTCGTTTGCCATCCCTGGCGTGACTGAATAATTTTTAGGACTTTACGCTTCAAAGACTTGATGAAGCACTTACAACCACTTCATGCTTCTCCATTGAACCCCCTTCTAAAAAAGCCTCTTTTGGCATTGGATTCTGATGCGCAATCTTAAAATCCTCGCTACCCACCCAATTTTTAAATGCAGACTCATCTTGCCAATAGGTTAGAACCACATAAGGCGTCTCACTTGAAACAGGCTTTAATACTTCCATGCGCACAAACCCTTTTTGTTTGTCAATCTCACCAGCACGATTTTTAAATCGTTGTTCAAATTGTTCACAATATTCAGGCTTAACAAATACTCTATTTGCAACTATGTAATCCATTCAATACTCCATTCCAGTTCATTATTAATATAGCACGTAAGCGAAGATATTTAATGTTCTTAACAGTAGATTAGCACATACAATACCCTCAACGAGCGATATGACTGAACTTTCTAATAGAGGCCCTTTACAGTTGAGACTATTTTATCAATTTCGCGGAGCGCATTAATAGTCTCGTCCTGATCAATAACACATTTTGACAAATCACCATAATGTTGTTCCAGGCACTGTAATAGCAGAGTCTGAATTCTACTTTCATCTGGCTTATGGGGTAGCTTGCTCGTGGTGTACAAATTTTCAAGCTCCTTTTCTTTTGAAGCAAAGTACTCTTCAATTTCTACCACTGCCCACTCCCCTCTACGGATCGCCTTAAGTTGTTCTCTATTGCGCTCCAAATCTATATCGTGCTCAGTCAGGATCTGTTCTACTTCATCCAATAAACGAACGACATGGTACGCAAATTTGACATCATAGCCATACTGATCAATCATTTCCTTACGCTTGCCTTGAGGGTTTTTAGTCTTCAACTTACGCATCTGAGAAAAAGCGTAACCTTTAAATTTATGCCATGCGCCTTTATGTAGAAACTCCTTTCTTTTTTCACGGACCATGTCGCCAATGACCGTAGAGTGCAACACACAGCGTCGTGGTACAAATAAACTGTCAATCATATTGGGGTTATTTTCCATGCAGAGTTTAAAATATTTTACGATTGAATAGATTGTCAAATCATACTCTCTACCTTCCCCCCCCATCGCAGACTCGTCAATAATATGATGTTCTTGATATTGATGAAACTGCATTCCAGGCGTAGAAAAACCGGTAATTTCGCCACGTAAATGAGGAAACACATAATCACGTGGTGGAATACAGAACCCATAGATGTCCATATCAGAGTTATCGTTATTCACCCCATAAGCCATAGAACCCATAATTACCTCATATTGCGTACCGCCTGAGACGAAATTAGGGGCTGACTTGGTTAAGCCTTTTTTCTGTAGATCATTAGTCACACTACTCACAATTAATCTCCATCACAATCGTGTAAATCATTCTATTACACCAACCCGTTCAAATCTATTCGGATACTACCTCTGTTATTCTCATAGATAGCCAGGCACTTAAACGAGTCTCTGCCGAAGAAAATCCTATACCTGTTAAGTGTGTGGGTTGACTATTCACCACCATTTGTCATCGCTAAAAATTACAGACGGAATCATCTATCCACCTCACCCCTTACTTTCTGAAGTGAACTACAAGTTTGGTCGCGGGAATCAGATTTGAACTGACGTTTCCTGAATATGAGACAAGCGTGCTGCCCACTACACTATCCCACATTTGGCGGAGAACAGAGGTCTCGATCCCCAAGCCTTTTCAGGCTCCTGCTAATTAGCAATCAGCGTCGTACCCTGTACGATTCATTCTCCTTTTTTGGCAGAAGGCAGGAAGGACTTGCACCCCAAACCCGTTAGGGTTCCCACTGTTTTAAAAACAATGCCGACACGCTTGTTCGGCTTACCTTCTATAATGTGGTCACCCTGGATGGTAGCGATCCAACGACCTCACTCTTATCAAGAGTGAGGTCTATCATTGAGCTACAGGGCAAAATCGATGCTTCGCATCAAATACCTCTCTAGCTATTTGCAATCTTTATCGCTAGTTGCGTGACTCGCTCAAAGTACTGATGCGAAAGATTACAAATACCTCCATTTCGTAAATACCATAACGCATTTTCAATAGTCCCTTGCCTGCGAGATTCAGGGACATCCATGGTCCTGACCAATTTCTCGAAATCTTGTTGAATACTCATACCACCCTCCTCTCATCATTTAAAAATGGGAGCGCACTCCTGCACCCACCATACAAACCTGATGCATATCCCAGGAATCGAACCCAGTCCTGTTGTGCTTCAAACAACTGCGCAGACCACTTACGCCAAATATGCTAAAACTCACTAATCACTTTCTCTCTATCATTTCATCAGAACACAAAAAACCCCACCAAACTTTGCCTGGCAGGGTTATTTTGTCCCGCAGAAGGTATCTTATCAATACTCTCTACCGTTAATTCCTAGAAGGCTAGATCATTATTTCTTTGCTGAAAATACTAATTTCATTAAACATCGGACACGTGAGCTCATTCCATATCGACCCAAAGTAACTATTGTTCGCCTCTCTTATGGAAATCAACTTGATTACTGTCCTGTCTGAATTCATAAACGCTTTCCCAAAATAATATCTGATTTGATGGATATCAGTATAATCAAATAAAACAAGTTTGCAAGTAAAATAACAAGATACTTGTTATATATTTTTAACGATTTAGAAAGTATTCCCAAACTATTAATGTGTTCTCAAAAAAATAGTATTTTTAGTACATTGGCAAATAGCATTAGCGCCAACACATATATAAGGATCCGCCTAATAAAACTTGCCCCACCTCTAATAGCGTAATGCGATCCAATAGCAGCGCCAAGCGCATTAGCAGCCAACATTGGAATAGCTACTAACCAAATAACTTTCCCCGCAAGTAAAAATGCAATACCAGCACCTATATTAGTAGCAAGATTTAATGGCTTGGTAATCGCAGTGGCATTTAAATAATTAATGTTAAGGCTTTGATGTAATGCTATTGTCATATAACTCCCTGTTCCTGGCCCTAAATATCCGTCATAAAAACCAACAGGAGTCGTAGTCACTAATGTTCGGACAACACCCTTATTCATTTGCGGGTGCGCTTCTTTAGGTCGGTTTTTTAACATAAAATAGAGCGCCACTGGAATACTAATTATAATCAGCCATTCCAGCACCCAACCAGGAGTCATAATCGCTAAGATACCGCCAAAATAAGAAGCGAATAAGCAAGGAATAATGGCAATCTTGACATAAGACCACAATACTATTTTGTGCTTGTGATATCGAATAATCGCCACCAGAGTACCAAACATAGATACAATTTTATTGGTGGCCAACGCGAACACTGGTGGAAGCCCGCCAAGCAATAGCACTGGTAACTGTATCATTCCACCACCACCTGCTATTGCATCGACATAACCAGCAATAAAAGCTGTCGCGACAAATATTACGATCCAAACCGATGATATGTTAGACAGGTTTTCCAATAGCCTTTAGCAATCCCATTTAACGAGTTCTAAATATTATATCCCAAAATGAAGTCGTAACACCGAAATACTTGCCCGGTTCTTGGTGATGTAATTCGTGATAAGCTTTAAGCCTGTCTAAAAAATAGCTGCCTCGCTCCACGTGATGTATCGCCAAATGGATTAGCCCGTAATAGAAATAGCCAGCAACAATAACATTCGTGATTAGTAACGCTATATGTGTAGCAACAACTAAATGCAAGCCATAAGCCACTGCCGTAAATACAAGTGCCGGCAGAAAAAAAGGCAATGCATCAAAGCCTTTCGGTTCTACGTGATGCTTGCCGTGACCTCGCCGAAATGCTTTGAAAGGACTCTTGTGAAATAACCAGTAATGAAAAAAGTACTCTATTAACGTCCATAGCACAATACCGACAGAAATGCCAATTACCATTTCCATCAGTGTAAATTCATAACTAATAATAGTATAGCTCAACAGACCAGCCAGAAACACGACATCAAATACGAGTTCCAGCCAATAGTTAAGGCGTGTCGAAAAAAAAGAGGATGCATTATTATTGTTCAATCTCATTTACTCCCAGCATAAAATACATTTGATTCAAATTACCTTTGCACGAGGCATTGACTCCTGCAACTAACTACTTCTCAAAGTAACTACAATTTGACTCTATTATAAAGAATTGAACAATGTATTCTATAGTCCGAAATCACTAAAGTTCTGAGGCCTGCGCCTTAATCCTTTACTCCAGCATTACGCATTGCGGTCACTACCTTTGCTTTACCACGGATAGTCGCAATCATCATTGCTGTGAGTCCTTTTTTATTGCGAAAGCTTGCATTGGCCTTATAACGCAACAAAGCTTTTACAGTTGCTGTATTCCCGTGAATCGCAGCCACCATTAAAGGGCTCACACCATCTTCCCCGATAGCATTAACCTCGACTCCATTTTTAACCAAAAGTCTAATCATTTGAACACTGCTATAGCGTGCAGCAACATTCATAATATTGTATTTAATAAACTGCCGCTTAATTCTATTGCCTCGATTGAATAACTTTTGTGTTAGTTTTAGCTGATTAGTGATCACACTATAAGTTAACACTTTGCGCAAAGTTAAACTTCCAAGATTAAAAACCGCACCCTTGTCAATCAGGAACCCGGCTATCTTAGGGTGTCGCTGTTTTAACGCCAAAGACAAAGGACTATCGCCATTCTGATTAGTCACGTTAATTTTAGCCCCGATAGCCACTAACGATCTGACTGACGCATTGTGCCCCGCTACCGCCGCAATCATCAGCGCCGTACTTTGTGAGCTGTTGCGCGCGTTGACATTTGCTTTTTTACTGACAAGAAAACGTATCACTTTTGGCTGGTTTCCCATAGCCGCGAACATTAACGCTGTGGTACCATTAGGCGATTTTTTTTGTAAATCTGCTCCCAGCTTAATCAGCGTTAACACTGATTTATAATTCCCGTATCTCACCGCTATCATTAAAGGGGTAACTCCTTTTAGATTGCCATTTCTAATTTTTAAACCTCGCCGATTAAAATAGTGAATTATTTCGGTGTTTTTTCCTATCGCGGCGTGTGCCATTAGGGAGTTGCCTTGGCTGTCACGATAGTGGATACTAACCCCCTTGCGTATAAGTAGTTTTGTCGTCTTTATATCGCCTACATGAATTGCATAGATAACAGCAGTACGCCCAGTGCGGTCAGTATAATGAATATCATATTCGCGCTCAATGAGCGCACGAGCGACTTTATTTTCGCGCAACACTATTGCGGTCATTAATGCGTTTCGATTCCCGAGCTTTGACATGCCACTGTGATTGAGCGCCCTTTCGATTCGAATAATCTCTGCGACATTCCCTGCTCTAATTGCTTTTCTCAACAACCACAACTTTAGATTTTCCTTATGAAGTTTATTTCGACTAGAGCGGTGATTGATCTCTTTCGTTAGACGTTTTTTTGAGTAGCCTAATTTTTCTTTCGTCACATTATTGAGATGCCTTGAGTGAGCGACTTTGAATTTTGTCGCCAAGTAAGACATCGCCTTTTTAATTGCGATATAATTTGAAGAGGTATTGGCATGTAGAGGCTCATAGCGCCAAACCAAAGCCCTGGTCAGTTCCACTTCAAGATAACCTGTCTTATAGCCGTACGACGAACATCTCATCCCGGTTAATATCTTACTTTTTTCCCAATAAGTATAAGCAGTCATTGAAGTACAATAAGACTTCTTAACTGGTTTAAGAATTCGCCGTTCATCGAGTAAACTTATTATATGGCCCCCGCGCCTGGCCGCTTCATGAGTTAATGCCGATCTTGAGGGAATTCGATTCGATATTTGTATGCATCTCACATTAGGGTAACACTCTCTAATATTTCTTTTAAGATCCACGTAACCAATGAGCAGGTAACCACTTTTCAGTAATTTAGTCGTACTAATTTTTTGAAGCTTAGCAGCGTTGTTAACGGGTTTAAAATTATGCTCACTAAAAGACTCATAGACCAATACTCTCTTTGAAGAACACGCAGCTAACAGCAACGTTGTTCCTAGAGCAGTGATTAATATAAAACCACGGAAAAAGTGTTTGCGAGTTGGCAATAGTTTCATTGACGTATTTCTCATTTTATAGTTATTTATATAGAAAACATCACTTACCTAAATAAGTCCGAAATGATATTCTACTTAAACATTTCACTGAATGATAGACACATATGACGTCAGAAAAATCCAGGAAATCGACATTTCATGACAAACAAACATTATTGTTTTTAATGTTTATCACTCTCGTCGGCTTATCTTCTTGCCAGAGAGAGATATCCCAATCAAGGGCGGGGACTTTAACGGTAAAGGCTGATAATCAAAAGGCCGAAGAAATCCATCTCGCCAGAATTGAGGCAGATACCTTACACAAAAAACTTTTGCGTTACTTTCCGCTCGTGCAAAAACCTTTACTTAATGGGTATATTGATCGAGTCGGGAAAAATCTTATTCGAAAGATAATTGCTGATAGATTTTGTTGTCGCTTCTACCTCATAGACATGGATTCAATCAATGCTTTTTCGCTACCAAACGGAAATATTTATGTCACCATCCAACTACTCAGTTTGCTTGACAACGAAGCAGAACTGGCGGCAATATTAAGCCATGAAATAGCGCATATTGTAGCGAAACACTCAGTTAAGAAAATCCATCATCAATTCATCAGCACCCAAGTGCATCAAGCACTTCAGCGCGGACACGCGCCCAGGATAAGTGATATTAGCACTACATTAAAACGTGTCTATGAAAAAGGATATAAAAGAGAGATCGAAACTGAAGCAGATAATCTTGGCTTACAATACATGACTATTGCCGGATATCACCCAGTAGCGATGATAAATTTGTTTAAAAAAATCGAGGATCATTTCAAAAAAAAACCTATCCATCAAAAATATATTGAACTAGTCTACACTCGCGATCACGGTATATTTGCCAGTTATCCAAGCTTTAAAGATCGTATTAAACTTGTTCGTATTTTTATTAAAAATAAAATGGCTTCTAATATTTCGAATTTTGCCGCAGGTCTTATTCTAGATCAAAAGAACTTTGCACCGATAAAAATACTAATCAATAATCTTCCCCATAAGAAATAGGGGTAGTAAAAGTAGTACCTCAAGCGCCGTGTTCAATGCTTGACTCCAAACGTACAATACTATTTTTCAAGAACTAGTTCACAATTTCGCATTTCCCTCTACGACACTTCCTTTATAAATTTAGTAGTGAGCCGTTAACTTAATTGGGAGAAGGGCTTTTATTCACAAATTCCAGACACTGGAGGAATATATGCGCCTTACTAAAAATATAGTAATTATAATATTATTTTCATTACTCAGTACCGGTACTGCGATTGCTGAACCTTATTGGGATGATGAACATCACTTGTCTTATGGTCATCATTACGATACGCACCACAATTATGAGCCGCGTTATACACATGAAGCATACAATGACTATCGATATACTAATTATTATCATGGCAATAAAGCCCAGTCCTATACCCAAGAAAGAAAACCATATACCGGTGTGATGCAGAATCGTACTCAAAGTTATTATAAAGATAACGAATCAGGCAATACTGATTTCTACTATTTTAAGCAAGATCAGCCGCGCACAACACATAAGCACCTTCCCATAAAAAAATTACGTCCCGTGAAAAAGCGGGTGCTTAGTAGTCTAGACCTTGAAGACAAGCTTAAGACAAAAAATGATAGTCCGAATATACCTACCATTACGACCACCAATATCCTTCAAGCAAAAAAATCTTTATCGTTGAATAAACCACAATGCTATAAAAAATTACGCAAGCATAACATTCGCTTCGCTTCGATGCCTTCGACCTCGGGAATTAAATATCCGGTTAAAATTCATTCTACAATAGGAGGGGTCCGCTATCGCAACGCGTCTAATCGCTCCAGTTTTTCAATTATGGACTGTCGTCTTGCCGCAGCACTTATTGGATGGTCTAAAATACTCAAACAATATAGTATTTACGAAGTCGTTCATATGAGAACGTACTCTCGTGGTGCCACCGTTAAAAATACAAACAAACCTAGCGGTCATAGCTGGGGACTTGCCATCGATGTAGCAAAGTTCAAGAGCCACAAGTATGGCGAGCTCAATATAAAATACGACTGGAGTGATCAGAGGGCTAAAATTTCACCGTGTATCAAATCACTAGAAAGTGCACAACCGCTTAAACTACTACGCGCCATAGTCTGCAGTACCGCGAACAAACAATTGTTCACGATGATTCTGACACCTCATTATAATCGCGCACACCATGATCATTTACACATAGAACTCCGCCCTCGTTTACGTAAACTGGTATTACGTTAAGTCTCTATACAGCCAATAAGACTCTTTGTTATAAGCACCCTGCAAACAACAAAGAGCCCGCCTCTGTTTTCATATACGGCTCTTTTCTGCTAAAATAGGTAATTGTCTCAAAGACATAGAATTACTGATCATTTTCGCTATATTGCTTAAATCCCTGGCGCAAAATTACCCGATTATCTATTCAATCAACTCTCTGACGGGCGGACATGGGCGTACTAAGCTACTTATTATTAATCCCTGTACTAGGGGCGTTAATAATCCTGATGACTCCAGTCAAACAGGAAAGTCTCATTCGTCCTATAGCGATCATTCATGCTATAGGTGCATTAGTATTGGCGTGGAGCTTGATTCCGTCATTTAACACTAGCGTAAGTACCATTCAATTTGTTGAGCATGCTGTCTGGAACCACCGACTAGGCACCGCCTACTCAGTCGGGATCGATGGTTTTTCTTTCCCGATGATCTTATTAGCGACTTTACTGTGTTTTATCTCAATTCTTGCGTCAAAAGGAATTAAACAACGCACTAAAGGCTATTACACACTAATTCTATTGCTTGAAGCCGCTATTCTAGGAGTATTTGTCGCACGAGACTGGTCACTTTTCTATGTATTTTGGGAACTGACTTTACTTCCTTTGTTCTTTTTAATTGACCGCTGGGGTGGACGTAGACGGCATCAAGCTTCCTTTAACTTTATCTTATATACAATGGGTGGCTCCGTGTTTATGTTAATTAGTTTGCTGGTAGTCTTTGATAGCATACCAGGACATACCTTCAGTATGCAGGCTATGATGGAAGGCGCACGAAATTTACCACCCGACAAGCAGATTCTGATATTTCTAGGGTTTTTGATCGGCTTTGGTGTGAAAATGCCAATATTCCCCCTTCATGGCTGGCTTCCTCTTGCTGATGTTGAAGCCCCTAGTCCCATTACAATATTACTCTCGGGAATATTACTGAAGATGGGCGCTTACGGGTTAATCCTGGCTGCAACGATGTTACCTGCTGCGATTGACAGTTTAAAAGGAGTACTCGCAGGACTTGCCCTTTTTGGCGTCATTTATGGTGGCTTGCTCGCTTGGCGGCAAACTGATCTTAAAGCAATGATTGCCTACTCCTCCATTAGTCATATGGGAGTCGTCTTACTTGGCATAGCAACGATGAATATCGCGGGATTAACTGGTGCGGTTATGCAGATGGTCGTTCATGGACTCGTCGCGGCATTATTATTTTTGCTTATCGGGCTTTTAGAAGAACGTACATACTCCCGTAATGTTAATTATTACAGCTCATTAATTCGTACCACTCCACGTTTTGCTTTCTTTACAATCCTGGCGTTTGTAGCTGCTGTCGGTTTTCCTGGTACTGCTTCCTTTATTGCTGAACTTCATACGCTTATAGGAGGCTTTGAACGTTGGGGATGGATTATCGCCCTCTTGTCTCTAGGCGTAATGATTAGTGCTGCGTATGCCATTCGAACCGTAGGTCGTTTATTTACGGGGCCCGTTAGACCTCAGATGCTAGTGATCACTGATCTTACCCCTGTTGAATTACTGGCCGCTAGCATACTCGCATTTGGAATTATTATTTTGGGAGTATTCCCATCATTGGCACTCGACTTATTTTCTGCATCTGTTTCCCATTTGGGACAGAGTTTTCAGGATAAATAGTCCTATGAATAAACAAATAGACACGACAAGCAACGATAAGGATATTCGTGATCTAATACATGAAGCAATAGAGAAATTCGATCATTTTCTACCGGCACAAGCCCCTATAAAAGACTTTGTGCATCACAATACACTTCATGGTTTTGAACATCTCGATTTCCCAGATGCGCTAAAAGCAGCAGAAAAAGTTACTGGTGTTCACGGATATCTTGATTTAGACGAGTTTAGAAAGCTTTACTCTCAAGGTCGAATCACTCTGCCAGAAATAGAGCAAGTAGTCCATGAACAGGAAAACATCGAAACAAACACCACTATTGTCGAGTGTTCTGAACTAGAGATAACGCAACATGATATCTATATCCAATCATTACTTCACGATTATGATGCCGTTACAGGGCTTCAGTTATTGTGGCAGATAAATGAGCAGAAGGCCTTAAGCACGTTTCAGAAAGACGTCACTAAAAACAGTCGACAATTACTACTAGAACGTTGCGGCCCAAAAACAAAAGAACCGTTTGCCATAAACGATTTATGGGCTGCATGCCTTGAATCACAACAACTAGAACATTTTATTTTCCATCCCGAAGATATTATGAATTTGAATCCAGATAATGCCGAAAAAATGTTATCCGACACATTATCAGGTAACGAAGACAATAACGGCCAACCTGTCGTGGAACGACTGGTTTTAAAAGAAGCAGATCATTTACTAAAACGTTTGATTAATAGCGCAGGCGCTTCTACTACTCTGAACGGAATATTACATACATTAACCGGTGAAAATCTATTAGATGAGATTCGACCACTGACAATTCGCTTTATCTCCTCCTATATTGATCAAGGTTCTGCTGCTTGGCATCATAGCTCTCGGGATCAAGGATTTTATAAATTCTGGAGGGGCTGTTCAGCGATCGACACTCTCTGGAGTTTCGAAAATATGTCAGAGTATGTCGAGGATATTGCATCCCTCCCCGACAGTGCTATTGAGACGGTAGTGAGTGAACTACGAAAAATGGGAATTCCAAAAGGTCAGTGGATTTCATATCTAAAGCAAATTGCACTCGAAATTCCGGGTTGGTCCGGAATGATAATGTGGCGTCAGCAACATCCCGCCTATGATAAAAATTTGCCAGCAGACGTAAGCATGATTGATTACCTTGCAATGCGTTTGGTGCTGGAACGCTTATTCTGTCGAAGATTATGTCGTGACTTATGGGGCATTGATGCATCGCTCGATATGCTTCGTTGGTACTTTAAAAATAATCGTCATCAGTTTCAGGTGCGTAATTTACTGTACACTACCCGCTTGCCAGAGTATCTCACCACCCAGGCGCAACATCTAATTCATGGATTTGTACACGATTCAGATAATCCAGCTCAATGGCAACATTTAGCACACATGATATGGACCTGGAGACAAAACCCAACCACTGATCGTCCTGGCATCCCTAGCGTGAACCGAACTGTGTGGCGATTGTTTAGGTTATCACAACACTTGGCAATCCCTGCCAAGATTATCCGTGAGTGCGATAAACAGCAAATTGATTCAATCCTGACTGCACTGGATTTTCTTGATAAAGATCAAAAAGCCTTTATATGGTTACAAGCATATGAAAACCATTATCGCGATCAATTTTTTAATGCCGTCAGTAACAATCACCAGCGAGGCAGATGGTCTGAACGTAATCAACGACCGCAAGCACAAATTGTTTTTTGTATGGACGACCGCGAAGAAAGCATCCGACGTCATCTGGAAGAATTGAATCCTAAAGTTGAGACTATGGGCGCAGCCGGATTCTTTGGCGTAGCGATTAATTGGTTGGGATTAGACGATGATCAAGTGTCCCCCTTGTGCCCCGTAGTCGTTAACCCGGTTCATGAGATTCATGAGCAAGCAGCACCAGGAGAAGATGCTCTCCATAAAAAACATAATAGACGGCTTGGATTACGCAATACGATTACCAATTTAATATTTCACGAAACTCGTCGCAATCTCGGCACAACGACTATTCAAGTGATGCTCAATGCCCTGGTGTCTTTACCTGTTTTACTTGGGAAGTTATTTGCGCCAAAATTCACGGGGCGTTTTGCTCAAAACCTACGAACTAAATTTGATGTAGACGTCCCTACACGGGTAATGACTAATGCTGACTCTGATCATGAAGCGACTCTCGACAATCCGCGCATGGGTTTTACAGATAAAGAACAAGCTGATCGTGTACAGGGTTTTTTAAGAATGATCGGGTTGCAAAAAGGATTAGGTCAAATAGTCATTCTAATGGGTCATGGTTCCAGCAGCCAGAACAACCCCCATCTAGCGGCCTATGATTGTGGCGCGTGCAGTGGGCGCCACGGCGGACCCAACGCACGCATATTTTCCAGTATAGCGAACCGCCCGAAAATACGAGCAATGCTCGCTGAACGAGGATTACAAATACCCGATGATACATGGTTTGTAGGTGCAGAACATAATACCTGCGACGACGTTATCACATGGTATGACGACGATTTAATTCCTAAAACATCACGCTCTGAATTCAACAAAGTAAAGCATGACTTGCAAGTGTCGACGCTATATTCAGCCCATGAACGTTCCAGGCGCTTTGTATCAGCCCCAAAAAAACCTTCGCTAAAAAAAGCAATGAAACATGTTATAGGTCGCTCTCTGGATTTTAGCCAACCTCGTCCGGAACTGGGTCATGCTAACAATGCAGCAGCGATCATCGGTCGACGATCATTAAGTCAAGGGGCCTTTTTTGATCGACGAGTGTTCTTGATTTCATATGACCCTCATCAAGATCCAGACGGTACTATTCTTGAAGCAATATTACTCGCTGCAGGACCAGTAGGTGCAGGTATCAACCTGGAGTATTATTTTTCAACTGTTGATAATGACCAGTTCGGCTGCGGGACTAAAGTCACGCAAAATATCTCTGGATTACTTGGAGTGATGGAAGGAACCTCTGGAGACTTACGTACAGGCCTGCCCCGGCAAATGATAGAAGTACATGAAGCAATGCGCTTACAAGTATTACTAGATACTGATATCGAAACGGTGACCAAAATTTATGAGCGACAACCACCACTACAACAATTAATAGGCAACGGCTGGTTGCTGGTCAGTATTAAAGACCCGCATACTGGCGTAATTAGCATATTCAAACCAAAACAAGGGTTTGTCGAGTGGAATAATGTAAAAGACTTACCAACAGTTGACTGTTCCACCGATTGGTACAACGGGCATCTTAATCCTTTGACCCCGGTGCTTATTAAGCAGGAGAAAACTGATGCTTAACCAGTGGATTTTCCTAGTACCCTTACTTCCATGGTTCGCTTCGGCCTGGGTAATATTGGGAGTCATTAGCGGTTTGAACAATGGTGAAACTGGTGAAAAGCAAACCGCTCGTGTAATGCTTTTATCTTCATTTGCTTCATTTGCCATTATACTGCTAATAGCAATATTCTATTTGTTGACCCAGTCATCTGATAAGCTTATTAGTTATGGAACCTGGTTAAAGTCCGGTGAATACTCGGTAAACCTAAACCTGATTTTAGATAAGCTAAGTCTTGGTATTGGTACAGTCGTTTCCTTGATTACATTCTTAACTATTCGTTTTTCTGTCAATTACATGCATCGCGAAAAAGGATTCCAAAGATTTTTTATCATCCTTGGCCTCTTTAATGGCGCAATGCTACTCATAATTTTTGCGGGCAACAGCCTGTTAAGTTTTATTGGCTGGGAGGTCGCAGGCTTAAGCTCTTATTTACTCATCGCGTATGCCTGGAATCGAAAAACGGCTACCCACAATGCAAACTGGGCATTTGTGACTAATCGAATCGGCGATACCGGATTTATTGTCGCGATTACCTTTAGTTTTATTTGGGTAGGGGACCTAAATTGGTCCTCACTCAACTCCATCAATACACAAAACTTAAATATCGCCCTTATTATTGGCGGCTTCTTATTGGCGGCCATGGCAAAGTCTGCATTATTCCCTTTTGGCTCATGGATCTCAAAAGCACTTGAAGGCCCCACGCCATCAAGTGCGGTGTTCTACGGTTCTATTATGGTACACGCAGGTGTTTACCTAATGTTACGCTTACAACCGCTATTAGAACAAAGCCCGGTAATGATGTTTATTATTCTCTTAATCGGGGTGCTTACGGCTGCTTACTCTTATTTTACTGGTTTGGTTCAATCCGATATAAAGAGCAGTCTCATCTACTCTACCTCGGGGCAAATAGGCTTGATGTTTATTTTCATCGGATTGGGGTGGTTTACCTTAGTAGCCTGGCACCTTGCATTACATGCAATATGGCGTGCTTATCATTTCCTTAATGCCCCCATGATGATGCGACTCATGAACAAAACCATGCGCCCTGTCCCCCGTTGGCTGGTAAACAATCGCGGATTATATACCGCTTGCTTGCAACGATTCTGGCTAGATAATATGACACACTCGATGTTGGTGCGTCCCACGCAACGCATGGCAAAAGATATCGAGAATTTTGATGAGGAATTTATTAATCGCTTGGTAGGACTTCCCGGTTCAGCCAGTGCAATCTCGTCATTAGCGCAGTGGGAAGAGTACAAGGATGACGCAGCAGGCCGTATTGACGGGGATAGTGGAAACATTGGTAAAGGTCATGGCATCATGGGTAAAAGCATGCAGTGGCTAGCCGCAGCATTTGATTGGTTTGAACAGAAATTAGTGCTAAAAGAAGGCGACTCGGCACTACTCACTTTAATCCAGAAGATCGGCTCTTACCTCGCCAGAATCGAACTTCTACTCAGCCAGCCTCGTTATCTTATTTTAATGATACTGGTCACTTTTGTGGTAATAATTTAAAGCATGCTAATCCCTGTAAACGAAATATTGTGGACTGAACAATCTGCTTACCCGGTATTAACGGTATTGCAGTTATTACCTGTCGTTTCCATGATTCTAATGATTTTACTCCGTCACTCTCGAATTGTCGTTGGCCTTGCGATCGTGCTAATACTACTTGAGTTTGGGGTTGCACTTGATCTCTATTATGGATACCAACAGGATAAAACCCCACTTCAATTCGCGGAGCATATAAATCTCTTTGGAATCTTGAAGTGGCGCGTTGCCGTTGATGGGATTGGCGTTCTTTTTATTCTACTCAGCTCACTGCTATCCTTGCTTTTGATTATTTATAGCCGAATTCGCAAGCTAGACCCGCCAGGCGCTTTTCTTGCTGTACTTTTTCTCATTTTGGCGAGCGTACAAAATATGTTCGTTACTCAAAATTTGATGATGTTTAGTCTGATGTCATCATTTGAATTACTTCTTATAGGCTATGTACTACGTCGCTGGTCAACTTACTCCTTGGGCGGGCCAAGAATAAAACTGTATTCTCAGTTTATGGGTACCGGGATAATATTATTACTAATCGGAACATTAATGCTCGGATGGAATTACTCAAACGTACACAACGGAATATGGAGCTTCGATTTACATGATCTGATGTATACCAAAGTAGCCATTGAAGTTCAAACAATTATTTTCTTTATGCTATTTTACGGATTAGCGGTTCGCATACCCCTCTTCCCTTTGCATGGTTGGCTACCGACTATTGCTGAACATGGTACCTTAGCGGTGACGGGTGTATTTTTATTAGGAATTAAAACGGGGGTTTATGGTTTAATGCACTTTGTTTTACCATTGTTCCCTGAAGTAGTCATTGATTGGCAGCAATATATTGTCGCCTTCGCAGTAGTCGGAATATTTTATGCCGCAGGGCTGGCATTGATGCAGACTGACCTCAGAAGACTCTTGGCTTTTGCGGTTATCAGTCATACCAGTGTAATGGTCATTGGCCTCTTTACGCTGAACCACCAAGCGATTCAGGGCAGTGTTTTATTGGCCGTGAACCTTGGTATAGCCACCACCTTGCTTCTCTTTATGTCTGGCTTAATCTTTCATCGAACGGGTACTGCTAAGTTCTCTCGACTTGGAGGACTATTTGATAAAATTCCACTAATCGGTATCGCCTTTTTAATTGCAGGACTAAGCATAATCGGCATGCCAGGAACGCCTGGGTTTGACGCAGCTCACTTAATGCTTGAAGCTTCAATCGAACGTTTTGGCGCTTTATTAACAATTGCCGCAGCTATGGGTAATGTAATCGCAGCGGGATTTTTGTTATGGGCGTTTCAACGCGCTTTTCTCGCTCCGCATGATGACAAAGAGAAAAAATATGTCGTTAATCCAGTCAATCGTAAAGAATTTTTTCTAGCCACGAGCATGGTCCTTATTATTCTCGTCGCAGGTTTCTATTCTGAGCCTTGGCTTAACTTAATCGAGAATACAGTCAAGAGTTTGGAAAATCGATTTACGGCCTCTGCCTTTTGGCCTGGAGTTTAATATGCTTGACTATCCCCTGATTAGTCTGATGGTCTTGGTACTCCCCGCTGGAGTTTTATTAACATGGCTTCTTCCCTCACATTTTGCTCGCTGGATTGCTCTCTTCGCAGCAGTCGTTAGCTTATTAATATCTATCATTATCTTATTTAATTTTGACGCGCTAAATGCCGAATTTCAATTCAAAGAAAGTGCGAGCTGGATACCTTCACTCAATATACATTACAAAGTAGGAGTGGATGGTATATCAATCCTTTTCCTACCGACTACTAGCCTGTTATTTTGCGCCATAATATTATTGTCATGGAATAATATCAGACATCTTAATCGGCTATATTATTCACTTTTGCTGTTGCTATTCGCTTGTACCCTAGGGATCTTTACCGCCTTAGACACGATACTATTTTTCTTATACTGGGAATTAACGTTAATCCCTTTATATTTCTTAATCAGCCTTTGGGGAATAGGCCCTCACAGACGTTACGCTGCAGTTAAATACACACTGTTTATGTTAGCAGGAGGTATTCCGTTGCTTTTCGGATTTATTGTTCTTGCTTTCAACCATGCCGACGTTGTCAATAGCACCATCCCCGCGGGCTTGAGTTTTGACTATGAAGTCCTTATAAAGACTAAAATTAGTTCTGGGCTACAAATTACCGTCTTCTTTTTATTACTGTTTGGGTTTTCCGTAAAAACTCCCATTTTTCCTTTTCATACCTGGTTACCTACCATTTCAATGGAAGGCCCAGTCGGAATCACCGCCTTCCTGGTTGGGTTAAAACTAGGTGCCTTTGGCTTAATTAGGTTTGTGGTTCCTATGGCCCCGGAAGCGGCTCACAGTTTCCATTGGCTACTTGCGGGCTTGGGAATTACCGGGATGATTTATGGGGCACTTGCCGCAATTGCGCAAACTAATCTGCGCCGTATGCTTGCTTTTGCCAGTATTAGCCATGTTGGTCTAATTGTTCTGGGAATTGCTTCTTTTAATATTCAAGGAATTCAAGGAGCAATTTATCAGCTCTTAAATTTCACCGTAGTGTCTGCAGGAATGTTTTTGTTAGCCGGTACATTACAACAACGAATTGGCTCGACTGACCAGGTAAATCTCGGTGGAATAGCCTCCAGCATGCCTATGCTTACCTCCCTCTTCTTTTTGTTCGGTATCGCCAGTATGGGAATTCCGGGGACTAACGGTTTCGTTGCGGAATTTTTGCTACTACTCAGTGTCCTCAAAACACACACAGGGGCAGGTCTCGCAGCACTAGCCGGAGTAGTGTTAGGGGCAGCCTACTTTGTTAGCTTTTATCGGAAAGCTTTTCTTGGACCACTTAAAAACCCTGTCGTGGCACAGTGTCAGGACCTTAAGCCGAGAGAACTTAGTATCTTTTTAGTCTTTGCGGTAATAATATTATTTACCGGCTTCTACCCGCAAGCCATACTGGATATTATTAATAGCTCGACACAACAGTGGATTGGCAATCTAAAGAGTCATTAATTGCGTTAAGGCCACTTACCATAGAGGAGTCAGAGTCAGATTCAATTACTTATCAAAATAATAGAATCTGACTGCCAACAAAACCGATAATATTTTAGCTTCCTTCTACCGGACACACTACACTGACCTACTGAATATCTCGCTAAGGAAATCTTGCACCTTTATTCATCCCGTGATTCGTCACACGATCATATTCACGCTCTAAATATTTGTATTTTTTCATCACTGAACGTATCACCCTGTTAGCATTAGATGAGAGAACTTGACAATTGCGACTTGCAGGTAAAGTCATTATCCTGATTTCTATTTCATTCGCTGCTCTCACCCCATATTCTTTATGCCCCTGCTCATGACGAAATAGAGCCCTCACATAAAAGCGCCATCGTTGAAGTACATTTTTTGTAGTGATTCTGATATTGACTAATTTTGGCATCGTATATTTAACATCAAGGAACGTTTGTATCCCAGTCATTACACACATACCATTTTGCCTATTAACTCGATATTTCCAACGAGCCTTAATATACCAAAGAGTCCGTGCATCGTATTTTTGCCCCTTATCAATTATAGGCGATCTATAATTCAGACTACGTCTAATTTCAGCGATATTAGCGCCACTCACCGAATAATATTTTTGACTGATTTTAACAATAGGCTCAGAGGAGGCGATACCCGGCAAGAGAATCAAAATGATTCCTGCAGATGAAATAATATTGTAATGACTCAAAACCCACTCCTTATAACCATACAAATCCAGCCCTTTTGTTTATCGTCGAATTTAGGCTTATCAAGTAATATATCAATTAAAAAATCATTCATCATTCAATACCAGGTTGAACCACATCTTCTTTTCGATTAACCTGGATGGCACCATTTTTAAAGCCAATACTCACATGATACAGTTTATCACTTTCCCGTATAAGTTTGAGCAACAACAATTTATCGACAATTTTAGTAACAGAAATATTTTCTTGTTCTTGTATGAGTGGTATTTCAAGTGGTGCCGCAGGAACTGAACTTGCGGTCGATTTATCTTTGATATTTTCAACCCCTATATTGATATCCAGAAGTCTACTCTTTATAAATGGATAGACTATAGAAGGAACATTGATCGCAGGGACTAAATTTGTAGTACCCTTAAACTCTTGCCATATCTTAAGTACTTCAACAAACGCCTTCTTATCGGAACTCGCATTCAATTTAATATGACTATTGGTTATAAACGCCAAAATATATTTTTGCGTAGAACCTCTAAATAGAATTGGTTTCGACTTTACGCTAAATGCTATGTCGAGTTTCCCTGCAGGGAAGCTAGCAGTCATGGCTATTTTAGCGCTCGGGCTTGTAGAGAAAAATCTCGTCAGAACTTTAGCAATCAATTTCTTAAAAGCGGGTGTATTTTTTTTCAACGGAGAGTGATGCAGCTTATCCTCTAAATTAATCAATGTCGATATTGCCTGATCCTCTAAATTATTTAGACTAAGAGAGTAGATCGAACTCTTAATTTTATGCTTGTTAATTTCTATCTGACCAGCCTTCAATGTAATCCTATACTGAATTAAAGCATCGACCAGCTCAGCTACCCCGGTATATTTAAGGTCGTTAAATTCCACGCGTAGGTTCGACGAATTATTTAATAATAGATTATTTAAGGAGAAATGATCCACACGTACCTGCAATCCATTTTTTAGAAAGCGATAAATGGAATTGTAGTTGAACTTAGTAAGGTCAACTTTAAGCTTACCGATGTTAACACCAACTCTATCAGTGCTAATTTTGACGCTCTTTAATTCACCATTATCTGAAACAGGGACCACTAAATCCATATTCACAATATTTAGCGTCAATCGTTTTTTAGACTTTAACGATGTTATGCCAGAAGTATAATCCGCTTGTATCTTTTTCACCTTAAAACTAACAACAGAATCATCGAAGAAAGGAAATATTATTTTTGCCTTGATATCACTTGACCAAGACACACTCGCTTCAGGAAACAAAGCTCTCAACTCTGTTGTATCATAATCGACGTAAGCCAGTGCAAACTGAAACCCTTCAGATGTCAATATTAAGGGGCCATGTTTTACCTTGATAGTGAATAGTTGACCTGTGTGGTGTTTGAACCTGAGATGGGTATATAGCCATTTAATCTTATATTCTTCTAGCTTGACTGTGTGATGTGTTAATTTTAGAATTTTAGCGATCACAAAATGAATTCGCTTCTTAGCCAAGTGACCATGGATATAAGGTAATGCAGCAAGAATAATTACTGCTACTGTTATTGTAATTGTCTTTCTAAATTTCACCGCTGGACTCCATACGCGGCTTGCCAAGTATTTACCGCACTCCAAGATCCAGCTTATCCTATAGGAGCCGCTAAATATTTACAATGTAGCACTCCTCACTCTATGGATTTAGAGCCAGACCTGTCTCGCAACGTACTTATACTGCATAAACTTTGCTCAATATGATTAGAATACCCCAAGCCATGATCACCGACACTTCGTGATTGGCGCTAGCAAGTAATAACCCTAAAAATATATAAAATCTTATATACGGTTCACATCCTATTTATTGACAAGCACTGTCACATACCATCAAACAATCCTCTTCCTCTTTTGGGTGAACTATTATTAGTGGGTCTGGCAGTACGATTAATACGCTTAAGATCAGCAGCAGCACGCTTGGAGCCATTGGCGAGTGCCTTGTTATACCATGTACGTGCAGTACTAATATTTACTATAACACTCTGCCCTTTTTCATACATTAGGCCTATTGCTCTCTGCGCAAAAGTGAGCCTCTGCGCCGCCGCCAGACGATACCAACGCATCGCCTGTTGATAGTCTTTAACAACACCGCGCCCACTATGATACATAGAGCCAGTGTAATATTGACCTTTCGCGTCATTTTGATCAGCAGACTTACGATACCATTTAACAGCTAAACTATAGTTTTTAGCGGTACCCGTACCAAACTCATGCATAATACCGAGCTTGTTCTGTGCTAGCGCGATACCCCCGGTTGCGGCCTTGCTATACCATTTAAACGCTTCCACATAATCTTTCTTAACACCATACCCACTTGAGTACATTACTCCAAGGTTGTATTGCCCCATCCCATTGCCTTGCATAGCCGCTTTACGATACCAACTCACCGCTCGAGTATAATTTTTCTGAGTTCCGAATCCCTGTCCGTACATAAATCCCAAATTAACCTGGGCAGCGCTATAACCCTGTTGAGCAGCTTTATGATACCAGCTGAGAGCCTGCGTTTGATCCTTAGTTACACCATAGCCATAAAAGTACATATATCCCAAATTATATTGCCCTGCTGAATTATTGGATTGAACCGATTTTCTAAACCACTTGATTGCAGTATTGTAATCCTTAGCAGCACCCAAGCCTAAACGCTGCATCCAGCCAAGTCTAACTTGTGCAACTGGAAAACCCGATTCGGCTGCTTTTAAAAACCAGTTCATGGCCTGAGTATAATCCCTTTTTAGACCTAGTCCCAATTGGTACATTGTCCCTAATTGAAAGTAAGCGTCGATATTTTTTTGTTTGACAGCCTTACGGAACAACACTAACGCCTGACTATAATCTTTAGTCACGGCCAACCCCAGCTTATACATCTTGCCTAAATTACTCTGCGCGTTCGCATTGTTTTTAGCCGCAGATCGTCTAAATAATGACAAAGCTTTAGCGTAATCTTTTTTTACCCCGATACCCTGATAATACATAACACCCAGATTATTCATTCCGCGGGTACTGCCATTAACCACTGACTTTTTAAACCAACGAAGTGACTGGTTATAATCTTTAGAAACACCAGTCCCCCGAAAATACATTAACGCCAGGATAGATTGGTAGTCGGCAACATTTTTGCGCGCTTTATCTTTTAATTGCGTTATTAGTCCGTGTGAGATTGCTCGGTTAATCCAATACTGTTGATTTTCTTTAGTCTTATTTTTATTGGTTGAGAGCTGCTCCATTTCACTCAAATAATATTCGCTAAATGCGTGCTTTTTACTGGCCAATTTTTCAAATAGCGGGCGCGCTTTATTGTATTGCCGGGTATCGTAATATGACTTAGCAATTGTGTAGTGACTGGATTGACTTTTCTTTCCGAAAAAACCACCAAACACCAGTACCCCTATTACGACAAGCGTGAAGAGTAATGATACTCCGATAATAATAGGCTTTCGATTTCTGCTCCCTAAAGTGACAATCGGTTTTGGCGCTACTCCTGCCAAACTAAAATCATCAAAGTCTTGGCCCCGTGGTTCATTTATCGACTCATCAACAGCCTCATCATTGTCCTTATTATCAGGAGCAAGTGCCAAGTCAATAAAAACTTCTATAATTTCGTTTACGCTTTGTGGGCGATCTTTTGCAAGTGGTTCTAGCATCCATGCCAAACCTTTATGGATCTGTGCACTATACGACTGCGCAGCTAAATCCTTTATCGTCACCAGCGGATCAGGCTCATCGTTATGTATCGCACTAATTCGCTCTGTTGCTTCTACTGGTGTATGTGTAGTAATACACTTGTATAACGTTGCTCCCAATGAATATAAATCCGCCGCTGCCGTTAAACTAGAGCGAGTACTGTATTGTTCGAATGGGGCAAAACCAGCCGTAAGAATACCGGTAATAGATTGGCTATGATCACCAAGTGCCTGGCGGGCGGCTCCAAAATCCAGTAATATTGGCGTACCATTTTTCCTCAAATAAATATTAGCCGGCTTAATGTCTCGATGTAAAAATCCTTCAACATGAATAGCACGTAGACCATCCAGTATTGGAAACAGAATGCTCCGTAACTGTTCTTCATCAAGAACGCCTTGGCGTTTCAAATATTCTTCTAAGGATTCTCCGTCTTCATACTGCATCACCATATAGGCAGTACCGTTCGCAGGAAGAAAGCTCTCTACTCTTACAATATTAGGCTCTGTCTTAAATCGTGAAAGCGTCCGCGCCTCATCCAGAAAACGATCCAAACCCCATTGGTAATCTTGTAGTTGGGTACTTGTCCGTGGTATTACGGTAGCACCGTCTTTTTTTCGAAGTGCAAGATCGAGAGGTAAATATTCCTTTATCGCAACATCCGACTGTAATAAATGATCCCGAGCTTTGTAAGTAATACCAAAACCCCCAGCCCCTAAAACTGAAAGTATTTCATACTGCTCTATCTGAGTGCCATTAAGTTTGCTACCCACTGGCAGTGCATTTTCACATTCTATCGACATAAACTAGCACTTATCAGAATAACTTTTACCAACCCCATACGACATTCCCCCTCGATCAAGCGACATTTAACGATACTTTTCATAATCCCGAATGTACTTCACTCATTATTTTTCAATCAAACGAAATCCATTTTCGGGTTCGGCCAGATAAAAACTTTCCCCGAATTTTAGAAATGCTTTCTCGCCTGGATTAACCTGATCTCCATTTTCCAAAAATGTACCATTAGTCGAGTTTAAGTCTTCGATCCAAATAACACTCATATGTGCTTGCCAGTATAAGCATGCATGTTTACGGCCAATTGAATCGACAGGAACTACAAGTCCCACATTATCTCGTCCAATAACCACTTCGCCTTCACCACTAAGCTCATACTTAATTCCTGCTAGGGTACCGTACCCCTCCAATACCGCCAATAGCTCGGTCTTTCTGGAAGCCTCTTGGTTCTTGTCATCATTACAGTCACTCGTCCTACTGCTACCCTTAAAATACCGACTCATTTCACGACGCATAAACTTGGTTAAGCCTTCAGGTTTAGCATTACGTTTTTTATAGAGCCATACCACCATTGTAGTCAGGAGCAATAGCAGTGCAATCACAAAGTAATTTAGAATAGAGCTGGTGCTCGCAGGCCCAGAAGTATAATAAGGACATATTTTAGAAGATGATTTGAATTGAATTCCATTAGCCTTTAGTCCATCCACTACATGTTTGATATGAACCGACCAACCGATACCTTGCCCCCGCTTAATACTTGGCACCGATTGATTTACTCCCAGCACTTTACCGCAGTGGTCGACTAAAGGGCCTCCACTATTGCCGGAATTAATATAGGCACTGTGTTCTATAGTACTAGTCGAAACAGTTTTATTGCCCATCAAATAACGTTGCTCGGGCTTGGCGCGTATTACCCCTTTATCAGATTTTGCCTGAAATGAAATTAAATTTACCGCTGAAGTATTTGACACACCAGGATACCCTAACGACCAGACGTCAGAGTCCACCAATTTATTAATAAGGCTTGGACTCGCCAAAATAAGCGGCTTACGTGCAGTGCTTAAACCACTCACTTTTAATATCGCCAAGTCGTGGTCTTTACTGCTCCACACCACTTTCGCAATTTTTGCATTCGCGCCAGACTCATTAGCGTCAAACACCACAATATTGGGATAATTACCTACAACATGGTAATTAGTGATCAAATTACCTTTTCTATTAACCAAAAATGATGAACCCGTACTACGGAGTCTATAAAAATACATTTTTTTATTGGTTCTAAATTGTTTGCAGTACGGCTGCAGTCGTTTGGCATGCTTAAGCTTGGCCAGTGCAACCGTGTACTTCGCTTTCCCAAATTTTCTTATGATTGCTTCTTTGGTTGCAACGGATAATAACGATAAATCGATTTGCTTAACACACACCCCTACCAACAACACTCCGGATTTCACGGTGCTGTACATTTTTTTATCAATTGAATAGAGCGGAAGCTGGAAAAGCAAAAGACCGAACAGAACAAGGAAAACCCGCATTTGATTTTTAACAATCATTACTACGCTCACTTATTTTTATAAGTTATATATGACTCTTTAGCGTTTAGTATATCACCAATAAAATTATAATAAATCAATCAAAACATGTTAATTAGCGATGAACTTAAGCCGCTTTTAACTATATTACCTGTGTAAGACATGAACGTCGCTAAATCTAGGCTTCGTCCCGCTCAATGATTTCAGTTTCCTGCGAACCTGCTTTAATCCAGTCGATCATATCAGCTTGCTTGAGAACGGTATCGATATAGCTATTTCCTGTTTGATCTAATACTATATTATAGCCATAAAATCTTAGCACCATAGGCGCAAACATAGCATCCGCAATAGAATAATCTCCAAACAACCAATCACCGCCCTGGCCGTATTGCTCTCGGGCCTGAACCCAAAGGTGTTGTATACGTTCAATTTCTCGTAAGGCTGCTTTTGAGGGGGTGATATTGCTAAACTGTTTACGACAGTTCATAGGAAATTCATTTCGTACATTTGTGAAACTTGAATGCATTTCATGACTGATTGACCTTGCCATCACTCTCGCTGAAGGATCTTGTGGCCACCCATTGAACTCAAGAAACGTCTCTGAAATATATTCCAATATTGATAATGAGTCCCAAACCAAGAGCTCACCATTCTTCAAAATGGGCACTTTATAATCGGAATTGTAGTTTTCAAGCTCTCCATTGGTCGTTTCTTTGAAAAGAGCGACACGCACTTCACGAAAACTGATTTTATAGTACTTCATCAATATCCAGGGCCGTAACGACCATGATGAGTAGTTTTTATTACCGATAATTAAGATTAAATCACTCATGTTCAGCTCTCACCGCTAAAAACTCTAATCATATAGAGTGGTGATTACACTTAAAACTACTTATATCGATTATTGTGATGAAGCGCTTCTTTGTGCTTTGATATGTTGAGTATGTTTACCTCATTACGGTCGCCTCATATAACAGATTACCATTATCGTAAACCCTATTTAAATTACACTCTCAATTAACCCTATTTTCAAACGAAGCCGTTACAATGCCATGCGATAAATTTTAACGGCCTGTCAGAAGCAGCGTAAAGATTGCGGATTACTAATATCGGGTGCTTTTAACCCATGTTATTAGTAGGTCATATGAAGGAGATTAAGTTGAAAAGCTCAAACACATACACTCGCCTCGCGTTATTCTGCGTAACCCTTATTCTAGTCTTGGCCAATACTGGCTGTAGCACGCCAGGAGGCCCCAAAGAACGTACTGGGCGCACAGTGGGCTCCGTTGTAGGCAACGTAATAGGCGCCGCATCTGGCACTAATTACGCAGCAGCAAGGGTTATTGGTGGCGCAGTAGTCGGTTCTTATATTGGGGGTAATGTGGGTCGATCAATGGATAATAAAGATCGTGAGCGCGCATATTATGCACTGCAAAATAATCGCAATAATCACGCTTATCAATGGACAAATCGTAGTAGTGGAACTCGATATGTCATTACACCTTCTCGAGCAAACCGTCAGATCACCAATAGATACTGCCGAGAATATGCATCTGAATCCTACATAAATGGGCGAAAAGAAGTCTATTATGGATATGCTTGCCGTGATCGAGACGGCTATTGGCGCGATGCACGTCGATAAACTACTACGGCATTTGAGCCTATATCATTTTCTCAAGCTCATGCCAAACTTGATTATTAAGTTGACAAGAAGAAATCAACTCTATTCGATTAGAGGTCAATGTCTTCAACGGTGAAATTGAGATTTGATCATCGACGCAATTAAAGAGCGACGCGCCTTTTTCAGTTTGCACGATGGCTTTTACGCGTTCTATTTTAAGCTGTTTTATCCAGTGACACAAAATTTTCTCATTAAAAATAGTGTCATCTGAAAAGCAACGGCTCAATGTAAAATATTCTATTGGTTGAGCCTTTGTACTAACAAAAGTATAGTGGCGTTCATGATGATCCCAATCAAGCCATTGTCTATCAATCTGACCAAACGTGGTCTTTTTAATATGTTCAGATGAGATTCCTGATTGAAGTGCAAATTGATCAAATACCATTTCATCACTTGCACTACAGCTATCAATCTTATTGGCGACCAAAATATCAGCCACAGAAATTTGATCCTGAAACATCTGGCTATCGGTATAGCGGGAATCACTTAGATGACGTGGGTCTAACAAACACAGATTGGCTTTAATTTGCAATACACCATCATACTCAGGAATGCAAAGTGTTTTTTGTATCTTTATAGGATGCCCAATTCCACTGGGCTCTATGATTAAGCGATGAGGTCTTGATTCTCTCAAGAGATTAGTAATAGCCGCTTGCATGGGTAGACCCGAGGCACAACACATACACCCGCCTGATATTTGTTTGGTATAAATGCCTGTTTGACTAATAACACTGCCATCAACCCCGACCTTCCCCGCCTCATTAATCAGAATAGCCCATCGCTCGTCTTTGGGTTTAGTACTAATTAGATTTAATATTGCCGTAGTTTTACCGACGCCTAAAAATCCCGTGATAATATTAGTGGCAACATTTTTGATTGGTGTTTTCATAAGCAATAATTATTATTTCAAAAAAATACTAATACAACAGGCATTCGAAGCTACTAGCATGCTAACCAGGCTTGGTTTGACCCAGGGTACTAATAATAGGGCATGAGTACCCCACTCTATTACTACTGCAACTGTCAATCAGTTCATCCAGAGTTTTAAGTAAACGCTTCAAGTCAGAAATTTGCTTTTTGATATGCCCTCGTTTTTCAATTGCCTTGGTTTGGACATCATGACAGCGGCCGTCTCCCATACTTAGCAAGTCTTTAATTTCGTTCAAGCTAAATCCATAACTTTGGGCCTGCTTGATAAATCTAATTCTGTTAACGAATTCATCAGGGTATTGTCGATAGCCCGACACAGGTTTACGTGGCTGCCTGATTAAACCCACACGCTCATAATAACGAATAGTTTCAACATTGACTGAGGCAAGCTCAGCAAGCACCCCGATAGTTAAAGTCTCATTGGCCATCATTATTCTCCTCACCCTAAACGACGCATTTTAAGCTCAAGTGTAAATCGGAGCCGTACCCATGTACAGTCGAAATTTTATGTATAAATATCGATTAAGACAGATTTCATATCATGATCTTCAAATTGTTAGTATTTAGCCCCTTCGCACTATTAGCCTTGTTCAATATAAGCGCTAATATAGAGTCACCCTTAACACTTTGTCCCTATTTTTGGTGTTATTTGTAAAATAAGTTAGATCACGTAAAATAACTCAACATAACTTCAGCAACGATTGTGTATATTGACTCCGCAGTGACGCTTGATGAAAGATAATAAAAACGCTAACAGGATGTGACACTATGGGTATAATAATTGGAGCTTTTATTGGCTATATGAGTAGCGATTTATGGTACAATATTTCACCAATATTTTTAGTGATCATTGGCGGAATTATCGGATTTTTGCTTCAAAATGTTTACCGGGCCAGAGCTCAAATTGATGAACTCAAAGAACAGTTAGAGAATACCATCAACCGCCTTAATAATTATATCAACCCAAAAAAATCTAAAACAAGCGATAAAGTCGATGAGCCCGGAAAACAAGCTAGCCCCATAAGCGCTGCTCGCAAGTCAGAACAAATTGACATAATCGCAGTACACTCTGAAGAAACGCCAAACAACATAGCAAGCGACTCGAAAGAAACAGCAGTTAAAGTAGTAAGCGACTCAGAAGCAGCGACGACCACAATAGTTGCTGGCTCAGACGAAACAACAGCCTCACAAACTCATTCAGTTGCTTCCGTCAACGAGACATTATTCAACGCTGGTCCACAAGCCCCCAATAATGAGGACACTCCAGTTGTTGCTTATACCTCACATACTAGTCAGTCGCCACATCCCCACCCCTTCACAGAAAAACTCGTCAACTTTTTTACAGGTGACAATGCAGTGCTTCATGCGGGTATCGTAATCTTATTTTTAGGGATTGCCTTTTTGTTGAAGTACGCCGCTGAGCACTCGATGTTTCCTGTTTGGCTTCGTCTTGTCGGGGTTTCAGTAATGGCGATTATCATCCTTGGCTTAGGCTGGAGACTAAAGACAAAACGTGAGTCCTATGCCCTGGCAATGCAAGGTGCAGGAATAGGAATACTGTATCTCAATATATTTGGCGCATTAAAACTCACCGATTTGTTACCTGCACCAGTCGCCTTCTTCCTGCTTATAGCTGTCTGCGTTTTCTCCGCTATACTCGCCATTATTCAAAATTCTAAATCACTCGCCACTATGGGCGCGATCGGAGGGTTTCTTGCGCCAATACTCGCCTCCACTGGAAGCGGTAAGTATTACCTACTATTTAGTTATTACTTATTACTCGACTCAGGTATTTTAGCGATCGCCTGGTACAAAGCATGGCGCTCACTTAACATGATAGGCTTTATCTTCACCTTTGGAATTGGCCTCGTATGGGGAGTTAAAAATTATCAACCAGGAATGTTTTGGTTAATCGAATTATTCTTATTGGCATTTTTTATTCAATTTTTGGTGATTTCAATTCTGTTTGCCATTAAGCAGCCCGAAAAAAACAAAGGCTATGTAGACGGCTCGCTCGTCTTTGGATCACCCTTACTTGTCTTTGGATTGCAAACTTACCTATTAAAAACTCTGCCTAACCCCGTTGAATTTGGCATGGCTTTTATAGCGCTAGGGCTGGCAATAATCTATATTTTTATTAGCCTATTATTTGCCAAAACTAAAACCAAACACTACAACCTTTTTAGTGAAGCAACCTTGGCACTTGGAGTAATGTTTGCGACTATAACAATCCCTCTCGCCCTTAATGACGGCTTATGGACCTCAGCGACCTGGGCATTGGAAGGAGTCGCACTACTGTGGGTAGGGATACGTCAAAATAAATTGGCTGCACGTCTATTTGGAGTCGGGTTACAGTTTTTGGCTGGCATATCGTTTCTAATATATACATTTAAAATAAAGCTGACTTTTCTGGATGTGTTTAGCAGTCACTCCCCCTTAAGTCAATTGGCTGAAGCAGACATCCCGCTTGCTATTATTAATTCGTTCTATATGGGATCTTTAACCATCGTTATCGCAGGCATGATCGCCTCGTATTTATTATTCAGAAATATTCACAAAATTCATAACGATGAATCCCTAATGAGCCCCGTGTTATTACTTTGGTCAATGGCTTGGTGGTTTCTATCAGCGAATTCAGAAATAAATAGGTTTGCATTAGTTGAAAACTATTTCTACTACAAATTAATGTTTACCCTCTTATCTTGTACTGGATTCTATTTTATTGCTCGGCAAGTTAAGTGGCCTCATCTGCAGTGGATTAGCAACCTGGTCTCGCCCACCTTATTTATTACGACAATTGGACTATTCGTTTGGGGAGAATTCAGTGCTAACTTGCACCCATTGCAAGGCAAAGGCCTGTTTGTGTGGCCGCTGTCCTTCGCACTATTTTACCTAATATTTTACTTTAAGGATAAGACAAAGGGTGGCTTTCAGGTTAGTCGCGAACATTATTTACACCACACATTCGCTTATCTAAACTTACTTGCCATCATTGCATTCGAAATCTTATGGCGCACACATAATATCTTATCTGGCTCTGATTGGAACATGCAAACCTGGATGATGTTTACACTAGGATCCACATTGGCTTTATTTGTTTCAGGAACACAAATTTTAAGCAAACGGGTATCATGGCCATTTAAATCATATCAAAGATCATACCTATGGTACTCAATGCGTATTGTCGCAATTCTATTATTTATTTGGATGGGGGCAAGCACCTTTACCATGACAGCGGACCCAACACCGTTACCCTACTTTCCGCTAATCAATCCTATAGAATTACTCCAGGCATTCTCGTTTCTGATCTTGTTATCATGGGTATATCGTCTACGTAACCAGGAACTCTTTCAAATGAGCGAAGACCTAAAAGCCAGAATACCAGGAATCATGGGGATACTAGTATTTTTGTGGCTAAATTCTTTCATTGTCAGAGTCTTGGGACACTGGGGCGGGGTTGGTTTTTCAATACCTGAGATGGTTCAATCCGCTTTGGCACAAGCAACATTTTCTATAGTATGGTCTCTGTTAGCCCTGCTCTCGATGTTTTACGCGACCAAAAAGCACTTCAGAGGAATTTGGTTTGGTGGCGCAATAGTGCTGGCGCTAGTGGTAGTTAAACTATTTTTAATCGACTTAAAGAGTGTCGAAACACTAGGGAGAATAATATCGTTCCTGGGTGTCGGTACTCTGCTACTACTTATTGGGTACCTTGCGCCGTTACCTCCTGCAAAACTGGTGCAAGACTCATCAGACAACAATGACGAACAGGCCTGCCTAGAGCCTATGAACAATAAGGGAATTCAATGAAATTCATTCTACGCTCGGCACTTGTACTGCTTACGTCACTCTCACTTAATGCACTCTACGCACTTGGTGAAAGTGATTTTCAATATAAAGCAAAGCTTGATGCACCAGGAAGCCATCCTGTTTATAAGTCTATAATCCCATTTCAGGTATATCAAGGAATACAACGGAGTGACCTTGGCGATATCCGAGTATTAAATGCTGATGGAGTCGAACTCCCCCACGCCATTCGTAATTTTAAGATAAGGCGCAGTATTCTACGTAAGAGTATGCGTCTGCCTATTTTTCCTATTCAAAAGAGTGAAACCAAAACAGATGGTGATTTGTCTATCATTATCCGTAAAAGCTCTTCAGGTACATTGGTTAAAATCAATTCAATCAAGCAGAATAATCAGAAATCATCTACAACAACCATGGTCATTATTGACGCTAGTAAACTCAAATATAACATTAACTCTCTGACATTTGATTGGTCATCCAATTCAAAAGGAAGCATTCAAACGCTAATTATTGAAAAAAGTAGCGATCTAAAAATTTGGCACTATGTTAAAAATGGAACGATCACCCGTTTAAAATATTTAGATCATCAACTCGACCGAAATATTATACGCTTGCCTGGACTGCGTGCACTCTATCTCAGAATTCGTTGGAAAAATAGCGATGATGGCTTTTCTATTAAATCCATTCGTGCGCAATATTATAATATTAAAACCGACAAACCAATTACTCCTCGTATTCATACTGTTATTGCGAACAGGGTTGCCGCACCCAAAAATGATCCCAACTCTGTATACTATAAAGCTGATATTGGCGCATTACCCCCGATTGATGAAATCGAATTAAAGCTGCCCTACGACAATATGGCGGTCAACGGTAAATTACTCACAAGAAACGTCAACTGGGAATATGACTATCGAAGAAAAAAACGTTTTAAGAGCGTGAATTTCTCTGTGGTATGGTCTGGTTTGCTTTACAGTATCAAAACTAAAAATGGTCAAATCACAAACAAAAATGTACGCGCTCGACTACAAGGAAAGAAGACATTCTACATACGACTTCCCAAGTCAGCAATTCCTGCAAAGCTTAAACAATTAATGATAAAAATTCACTGGACTCCTCACAAACTACTTTTTATTGCCCAGGGCAGTAGGCCTTACACATTAGTTTACGGGTCGACCAAGGTCGAACCCTCTCGTTTTAATTTTGAAACGTTGGCACAATTAATGAAAACCACTCACGGAAAGACATTTCGCCCTGGCTTCGCAAAAATTAGCGCTATACAAAAAATAAATTCTTTCAAAAAAACGACTGTTAATTCTGACGAGCCTCAAGACTCTACAAGATGGATTCTTTGGAGTATATTATTATTGGGAGTCATTTTTCTTGGAGTTATGACTCGAAAAATAGCGAAACAAATAAGTGAGAACAAGTAAATAGTAGAACGATATTTTTGAGTAATTGAGTGGCTAAACATTTCAAATAGATCGGACACAAAAGGGGTTATCTATCAAAGCCGCTGGCCTATCAATAGCACAGCCCTGGATCATGCGTTTATGACAAAATAGTGGAGTCCCTCATGCCTTTAAGCTCGCTACGTCACAGGGACGTAAATCACGTTAAACAAAGCAGTAGCTTAAATGATTTAATTGGAACATCATTTTTGTGTTATTATCGATTGTTATAACTACAGCATGGGAATCGCTATGACCTTAAGTAACTTGCCAACATATGATCACTTGCTATATTTTTTCGCACATCCACTCACGCTAATCGTGATCGTATTATTGGTAACTATTGTACTTATCAAGAAACAGCTAAAACGAACTAATGCTAAACAGGGTAAATCAATATTTGTCGCGGTATTATTTACATCACTTATTAGCGGGCTCCAGACTACAACCGCCAACGCAGACAAAACAACCCCTTTACTTGAGAGCAATAATTTAAAAAGAAAAGCACTAAATTTACCGACCCCCAGCCCTTCCAGCGCTTCCAGTTTAACCCCGGCCAATGCAATTAGGAAAAACTCCAGACCGACTAAAAAAATAACTCATGACACTAAACTGAAAGCAGCTGTTGATCCAGCCCAAGCAACCACTACTTCTCCAGCAACGACGAAACCCAAGAACGGTCCTATAAATATTAAAGTAAAAGTAGGTAATATTACCAATACCAATGGATCTATTAAAATAGGCACTATTGAATCAAAAAAGAAATAGTTCAAAAATAACAAAAGGAGTTGGAACGTATAGCCTATTAGGCGCTCCCACTAATTGATAATTATTTCATCTCTCACCGTTAAGTAACAATAGTCATTAGTATTGACATCAGGAGCCAAGCACTATGCCAAAACCCTCGCGCTTCACTGAACTCAAAAAACTCCTTGGTGTCGACTGGAGCTTTGCCAGTCATGCTGAACGTCTGGTCTCGGCGGCAGGTGCTTTCCTCGGCATACTCATTATTTTTTTGATTAGCCAATATAGTCTTAATATTAATAATGCTGGGCTCTTGATCGCATCAATGGGCGCTTCCGCTGTTTTACTGTTTGCCATTCCTCATAGCGCCTTATCACAGCCCTGGAATTTAATAATGGGGCACTTTATTTCCGCCCTTATCGGAATTAGTATCGCAAAACTAATTGCCCCTATTTTACTAGCAGCGGCGCTGGCAGTCGGATTGGCGGTACTTGCGCAATACTATTTACGCTGTTTACATCCGCCAGGAGGCGCGACGGCACTTAGCGCCGTTATTGGTGGACAACAAGTTACCGAGCTAGGCTATACCTACATCGTTGCTCCAGTACTTTTAAATGCCATTGGCTTAATGTTAGTGGCTATTCTATTCAACCTCGCTTTTTCCTGGCGACGCTATCCTGCCATTTGGTCTTATCGCCACGATAAAAAATCAATAAAAAAGATACAAACTAGTGATCCTCGCTATCCCATTCGACATGAAGATTTAGTCTTTGCCTTATCAGAACTCGATTCATTTTTAGACGTGACAGAAGATGATTTACTTCATATTTATCAACTCGCCACTCAACGATCAATCACGCCGGGGATACTGCCTGAGCAACTCAAAACCGGCCATTTTTATTCAAACGATCACCACGGTAGCGGATGGGAAGTTCGGCAAATAGTCGACTGGCAACAAGCTTGCGATATTGTTCAAAAAAATGAAGACGGTGAAATGTTGATTTACAAAACAATCAATAAGCAGGGAGCACGTGACTCAGGGGTGAGTACTCGAATACAATTTGCACATTGGGCGAATTCTGAAGTTGTTTGCGTAAACGATGAATGGCAACCAATACAGATAACAAAATAAAGAAATAGTCAGCGAGCGCTAGAACGTAATTCCTGCGTAAGTTGCTCCAATGAAAGCGGCATGCTAAATAAAAATCCTTGAAAATAATCACAACCTGAATTTTTTAGTAAATCAAGTTGTACTTCATTTTCAACGCCTTCGGCAACTACAGTCAAGCCGAGCGCACTACCCATTGCCACGACCGCATTTGAAATCGCGGCGTCTCCAGGCAAATCATCAATGAGTGATTTGTCTATTTTGAGTGTTTGCACTGGTAGATTCTTTAAATCACTCAATGACGAGTATCCGGTACCAAAATCGTCAATGGACAGATTAATTCCCATTTCGTTTACTTTAAGTAATAACTCTTTATTTCGCTTAAAATCTTGAAGCATAGTACTTTCAGTAATCTCAAATTCCAGCTTACAGGGATCAAAACCAGTGCTCTTCAATATAGAAGATAATGAGTTTATAAAGAACTCTTTCAACTGAAAACGGGAAAGATTAACGCACATCTTTAAGTTGGGAAAATCATTAATGCAACTTAGAATTTCTTTACAGGAATTTTCCAGTACCCAGTGGCCTATATTGACTATTAAACCGGTCTCTTCTGCGAGTTCTATAAATATTTCTGGCGGGACAACACCGAACTTGTCACTCCTCCAACGTAATAATGCTTCGATACTAACTATTTTTCCACTTCTATCGTATAAAGGCTGATACTCAATATACAGTTCATTTTTTGCTATTGCTTGCCGCAAACAAACTTCCATCTCCATTCGGGTGGTGAGCGTACTCGTTAACTGCTTAGTATAAAAACAAAACTGATCTCTTCCGAGTTTTTTTGCCCGATACATTGCAGTATCCGCGCACTTAATCAATGTTTGTATAGTCACTCCATCTAGTGGTGCGAGCGCTATTCCAATGCTAGCGGAACTATAATAATCGTTACCATCGACATAATAGATCTTAGAAATCTCATTGAGAATTCGTTGTGCGGTACTTTGAAGGTCATCCATTTCTTTGTACATACACATTACAGTAAATTCATCGCCCCCTACCCTCGCAACTACATCATCATTGCGTATACAAGTACTTAAACGATTAGCGACCTGTTTTAGAAACTCATCACCAACCGCATGTCCACGAGTATCGTTAATCGTTTTAAAGTTATCCAAGTCGATAAATAATATGGCAAGCGGTGTATCGCGAGTACACTCAATTTTGAGCGTATAACGTAATATTTTTTCAAACGCAAAACGATTCGGGAGTCCTGTTAAGGTATCGTGATGGGCTAAAAATACCAATTTCTTCTCGGACTCTTTTAATAAACTAATATCAGATAACACTGCGACATACTGACAAGCATGACCCTGATTATCATTCACGACATTAATATTGAGCAACGCAGGAAAAGAGTCACCTGATTTTTTACGCGCTTCAATTTCACCACGCCAGGTACCCTTCTTATCTAAACTCGACTTCACCGTTCTAATTAACTTTATATTCGAAAAAAGTGACTCGAAAATATTAAACGCTTGCACATCCTCGACATCAAACCCGGATATCTTGTGATACGCCTTATTGCTTCTAAAGACTACACCATTGATATTAGACACTAAAATTGCTTCAGACGTATTGCTAAATGCAGTATTTGAATGATTCAAAGTTTCATCATTGATTGAGCGTTCAATGGCTATACCGGCGAGGTGTGCTGCGGTTTGCAGTAGCTTTTCATTTAAAGGACTGGGCTCTCGTCTCTCAAAACTAGTAATCGCAAATGAACCGATAACCTCTCCGTTAACATAAATGGGGAACGACCAACAAGCGCCAATATTTAATTTTTTAGCGATGTGTCGTACTTTACGCCATTTATCGTCGATCAAAACATCACAAACATAAGTAGGTTTACCCACCAGAACGGAATTTGCACAAGAGCCTGAGCCTACGCCCGGGACTGTCCCATCCAGGGACTCAATTGCTTCACTTGTAAGGCCTGGTGCTGACACGACTGTTAGATAAGTTCTACTGGAATTATAGAGCATTACCGTTGCAATACACTTGCTAACGATTTTCTCTGATAAAAGACAAAGCTGATCCAACACGGTATCGCGTGGGCGAGCAATAGCAATAGACTCCAAAATTTCAGCTTGTAACGCCAATAATCCTACAGTCTCGGTATCTCTGACTTGTTCAGTTTGCATAATTTTCCGAAATGGATAGAAATTCTAAAATATTTGTACTCAATACCCTTATAAGCCTAGGTTTAAATGGAATAAAATCAAGCGATATGGATGTACAAGCCCATAAAATAATGTTTAATTAGCCGTTGCTGGACTCAAGATAATGTAAACACAAGGTAATTTATCGCAAATTCAAAGACTTAGAATAGTTATATCGAAACCTTCACATCATTCGGAAGACTCACCTACGTGCGTAAAACAATTATCTTTATCGAATAAATAGAAAACAATACTAGTATTAGCCGAGGCTAACATATCGATATTTTTTGGTATTTTGTTACAATCAAAAGTAACGTAATCTCACAATCTGACTGCTTTTATTTCAATAATCACTTGCAAACGATAACATTAAATCAGGAAGCCCCAATGAAGTCCCTACTGTTTATTTTTTCTGTATTTACCCCCTATGCCAGTATTGCAAAAACATTGATGATACCCGGCACTTTTCCAACAGGAAAAAATCTTTACGTATTTCAGCTAGGTATTCAAGACTGCCACGAAGCCCGTTGCCCTATCGTCCTACAGCTGCTTAAATCCAAAAAAGTGATTAACTCAAAAACACTAGAATGGGACGCCACTGCACCACGAATAATAAATCAAAACCAAAAGAGTCAAGAATCAGCTTCAGGCAATGACGCCAATATATCAAATAACGTCATTGTCACCGAAACGTCTATCAACATCGCACCCGCATCACCCACCCTTAGCGTTCAAGCGGTCATTTTAACTAAAATCCAACCTGCCCTGTTAATCGATCAGACCATAGGGTTTGATCATGTTTCCAGGTTGATAGAAATATATACGCGAACAAAAGAAGACAAGATAAAACGGGTATGGCGATTGAAGAGCGGTCCAGGGCCTCGATGGATCTCTATTAGTATGACACATCAAAACCATCAACTAGTACTCACTAGTACAGTCACATCATCATACACCGCGCTAGAGTTATGGCAGCAAAATTCGTATGCATGGAGCACCCAATCAAACAAAATGGAAAAAACAAAATCGAGCCCTACTTATTTTGCTATCATTGGTAGCTACACGAGACTCACGAAAGCAATAGCAATTAAACGTGAACTGGATTTAAATAAACGTTGCGTCTCAAATTTTTTGGTGTTGAAAACGGACAGTTATAATAAACTAAAAAAAGGACTGTTTGTAATTGCTTACCCGTCATATGATAAAAATACTGTGACGTCGAAATTGGCGAATGCCAAAAAATGTAATCCAAAAATCGACGGATATATTAAGCGCGCCCAATAAAATATTGCTAACTAAACACCCTATACGATACATATATCCAACTTCGATAAGTTGTAATCCCCCATTGATAATCGAAACTATAGATAGAGATAAAGGTGCAATCAATAACCGCCTGGATGGTACCCAGACTATATGGCAGTGTAATTCCACCATTATAATAATTGTAAGGGTTACCTATATCTTAACTATTAATACATTTTAGTCTTGATGCATGAGAGTAATGCAATGAGTTTTTAATTCGTCGTAAGTCTCTGACAATTTTTCGAGTAACTCCTCTGCAGTATCAGTGTCTGGCAAGCAATCGCCTACTACTACATCGCAATTAAAAGGAATAAACAGTGCTTCTCCACGGGGTAATGATCTCCCTAAACCATGCATCATTATTGGAGTAATTTTTGTATCCTTACGATTTCTGACTAGATGATATATTCCCTTTTTAAGTTCACTTTTTTTCTCAGGTTCACCACGAGTCCCTTCAGGAAACAATATTAAAATATCGCCATTATCTAACGCGTCATGACAGGGCTGAAGCAAGTTTTTTCTATTGGTGCTATTTTTACGATCGATTGGAATGATCCGCATTATATTAAGTGAGAACCAGGATATAATTCCCCCTCGCATAAAATAATCGGCAGCAGCCACTGGGCGCAAACGGTGTATTTTAGATAAGGGATAAAGACAGAATAGAACTAAAGTATCTAGATGACTATTGTGATTTGCTGCAATCACTGCTGGGCCAGTCTTCGGGAGCTTATTGCGAAATCGAAAGTTAAGTCCTATAACAATTAATACTAAAGGCTTTACTAGTAACGCGAAGAATAATAGTTGTAATATTCGATTCATAATATTAATATTTCAGGTAGTAAAGATAGTGAAAAAATAACGGTGCGGTATAAAGTAAACTATCCATTCTATCCAAAATACCGCCATGACCAGGAAGGAGGCTTCCACTGTCTTTTATACTAAGGTCGCGCTTAACTGATGATATGACTACATCACCGATAAACCCACCGATTGAAATAATCAGTCCTGCACCAATACTTTGGATTGTATCAAGAGCAGTGAGCAACGGCCCGACTAAGCCAGAAAGTAGTGTAATACTAAGGACTCCCCCGATAAACCCGGCCCAGGTCTTATTCGGACTCACCTTCGGCATTATTTTATAGTTGCCTAGCATTTTCCCCCAGATATATTGGCAAATATCATTAAACTGGGTCATTAAAATTAAAAACAACACCGACCCTATAGCCCCTGCATTAACATTCTTCTCTTCCAGCACCACTAAGAAAGCAATATGACTCACGGAAAAAACAGTTAGCATGGCAACCCAATGCAACACTCCTGCGGCCTTTATGAAACCATCTGTCGCTCCTATCATAACCATACGCATAGGGATAAATAAGAATAAATAGACTGGAATAAAAATAATAAACATCCCATACCATTGGGTAGCCACCCAATAGTACTGAAATGGAATCGAAATATAAACCCAAAACAGTACATTTCTATCCGCATGGCGAGTCGGTATAATTGAGACAAATTCTTTTAGCGCAAGGAAGCTTAAAAAACCAAAAAATATTATCGCGCTGTTCTTACTGATCGACAAAAATAAAAATAATAAGCCAATAATCCACCACCATGAAGTAACACGCTGATTGAGCTCTACATAGTCTTTTTCTGGATATCTTCGTATTATTATTTGAGTAATGGCAGTTGCTACAATTAAAAGTAGAATAACAATTATCATGGCATAAAGTGAATAAGGAGGTATTATCATAAATTTTTCTGTCTAGACTATGCGTCTCTAATTTCAAAGGAGTAACACTATTTTCGACAAACTCATGATTAGTAAGATCGCCAATTGCACTATTAACATTAGGGCTTGATATTTAAACAACTTCAGACAAGCTTGTAAGCGGGTATTCAAGTCGCGTGTCGTCGGATTGCCGTCTAACTTTTTTACTAACCCTATATCGACTAACGATCTGTCTAAAAATTCTAAATCCTCAGAAGACACCTGCTCCTTTAAAGACAACTGATTGAGAATTTCAACATCAAAACCCACCCTAATTGCGAGTATTGTCTCATATATTCCAAGCAGTATCACAACCAATAATGCTAAAATGAACGCTAAAGAAACTTTATTAGTAGCCGCCATCACAAGCAATCCAATTGCTGCCAGACTAGACAACAATTGTGAAAAATTATTTATTTTTGTATGCTGACTTAAAAAAATGGCACAAAGTTTGAGCTGCATATTCAACCTAATGTTTAAATATTGTCGTTCATTTTACGAGTCTCAAGTATTTTTTCCAACAGATTATAATCCGTATCCTTTAATACTACCTGAGGTCTTACTTTCATAATTATTCCAACAGCATCTTCAATATTCCGTGCCCGTTTGCTGATCAATAACCAGCACAATACCGCCATTGTACTTCTTGAATAGCCTAAACCACAACACACTAATAATCCTTGTTCGCGATCTGCCTGCTCAATAGCTTCAGCAGCGGACATCAGACTTGCAAAAGTCGGAGTCACTAAATCGAGAGAAGGAATTGCATACCAACAAATAGTAGATGCAGGTGCATTAAACTCGGCGGTCATATCAACTACAGTCATATAGCGCCCGCTATTGGCCTCTTTTTTTGAAGGGAATCGGCCCAACCAGATGTTAGCCATAATATGGTCAGCTGAATGTGTATTACGAGTCCAGATTAATGCGTTTATTCTAGCTGCAATCAAATACGGAAAAAGCATCCAGCGTATCGCTAAACTTATCTGACCAGAACTATTTTTTTGGAAGGAATTTTCGCCTAAAATAAGGTAGAAAAGGCAGACCATCAGCAGTGACCAGGCAGGCCAAAGAAACCAAAGTGCCGCACCTCCAAATGTTGAGAGCGCTAGTAGCAGGAATGCGCCTATTCCATAATATATACCCACACGCTGCCTATGCAAGTCTTTGCTTCTTTGTAATCTCAGAGGGCTATTAGCATTATGTGGCCATAACCACATACAAAACAAGCCAAGTAACATACCGGTTGGAATATCAATAAAGTGATGCTGGTATGTTGTTAACACCGACAAGCCAATTAATAGTGCAAATCCATGACAAAACCATAATAAAAATTTTGGTGAATGGCGAGCATATACCACCCACAATATTACCAATAAGGTTATATGAAGTGATGGTGCCTGATTAAATGGCTTATCAAAGCTATTGAGGGCCACAAACATAAAACCAGATATACCAGTCGATTCGGGACGTTCAAAACTAAAAGTAAGTGGAAATATTATAAAAAAAATCACTGCGATAAGTTGCGCTGCAAACAATCGCTTCGCATGACTATCAAGTTCACGCTGAGTCGTACATATAAACAACGAGATCACATAAAATAAATCGATAAACCAATAAGGTATGATGGTCCAAGGTACAAATGGAATGTGCTTTTCCCACTCAAAAACAATGCTGGCAACATTCGAATGCTGCGCAGCCAACCAATTCGAAAGACTGTAACTTAGGAAAAAAAAAGGCCCTAAGAGTAACAACCATAAACAGGCGCGGAGCCATAAACGACTATGTTGCTTCATATTTTCATCGACATTCATCACAAACAATATTGACTAGTTTTTTCGAGCGAGACAAACAGTGAAAATACCGAATTCATCAATACGTTGCTCAATTTTAGAGAAACCCTTACTTTCGACTAGCTGATCCATTTCCTCTTGAGTCCTTCTACGCATAACCCAGGCTTGTGCTTGACGATGACTGGTTAATGCACGTGCAATCATTTCCAGTTGGGGATGCCAAGGTTGGCAGGTATAGATGAGATATGAACCTGAATCAAGGGCATTAGAAAACCCTTCTAAAGATCTCAAAATAAGCTCATTATCAGGAAACAATTCAAACAAACCAGATACAACTCCAAGGGTTGGTTTGATTTCTAGTCGATTAAAACTTGAAACATCAAACGCATCAGCCTTAAGAAATTTTGCAATGGACGCCAGTCCTTTTTCTTGGATAAGATTTGTCCCTTGACTAATATTTATGTCGCTATAGTCCCTAAGTAAAATAGAGTCTGGTTTGATCTGATTATTTTCGATTGCTTCAAGAATATAACGGCCATGACCCGCAGCAATGTCTATAATATGAATCGGAGTACCATTGGCACTAAGTTGCTTCATCGCTTTTTGAATAAGTTCTTCCAGGTTAAGCTTTCTTTGGCGTATGCCTCTCCACCCAATAGAGTTAAGATAATTTTTATCAATATATCGTCCCACTGGCCCTGAACCAGACGGAGTATTTTTATAAACGTAATCAAGCGTAGTACCAGAATCAAAGCCCGTCTTTTGCCCAATCTTTACACCATCCGATAACAAGGCGGTAAACTTCAGACTAAAACGCATGCAGGCCCACATACATCCGCGCAATGAGAACAAGGACAAAGGCGTCGCTAAAGTATCAGATTCATAACGAGTAAAGCCTTTTTTATCTGCTTCAAGTAGTAATTCACGGTTAACCGGTTCATTAAATCGTTGACCTATAAAATCACGCATTTTATTAATCACACTTGAACGATCTTTTTCTCCGAAGGTATCATGAAAAAAACCTTTTAATATATGTCGCTCCTTAATACTAGAACCTAAATTTTCGTAAAATACATGTTGCGGCTTATGATGCACTACCCAATCAGATCCTGAGACAAACAACTGGGTCGGTACCGTAATGGCAGCAGCGTCTTCGACGATTCTTGACGCTGTCGTATCCAACCCTAAAAGTATATTATTAGATATTGCTCTAGTAATTAGCGGGTCGGCCTCAAATGAACTAATGCGCTCCTGATCATGTGTTAAAAGCTTGGCCTTAACATAGCTATTCACAAAGAAATTGCCCTTAAACTTTTGCTTAATTTTTAAAGCCGTGCGCGCAAAAGGAACATATAATTTTACTTTAAAAGCAGGAGAACCTAAAATCACGCAGCGAATTTTTGGTGCATAGTCGTGCACCCATGCCGAAATCAATACCGCCCCTACGCTTTGTGCGACAATCGCCATATCTTCGACTGAAATGTCATACGTACTGGAAATATGACTAATAAATGTTTGTACGTCACGAATCGAACAGCTTACACTAGGGCTGTATCCGCGATCACCAGGCGACTTTCCGTGCCCTCTTGCATCCCAAGCAAAGAAATCATAGTCTGCAATATTTAGTTCCTGTACCAGGTGAGCCATTCTCCCGGAATGTTCATGTCCACGATGAAATAACACGACAGCTCCTTTTCGATTATTTGATTCTGCAGGCCAGTAGCGGAAAAATAAATCGACGCCGTCATGAGTAGTAAAACTCTTCTCCTCCATTGTGCGCACTCCAGAATTCATTTTTTCCGATAATATATTCATGCTCGTCCTCGTCTGTGTCAATAACTGTATAATACTAAGTAATATAAAATAGTATGTACCTTGATTTACTCTACTTCTACCAGTGCTCTTCGAATTCGGTTGAAAATAGTTACGCTAAGTAGAATCGCTATAATCGGCATAATCCAATATGACCAGCTCGGCAATGCCGTAGTAAAAGCTACCCATATCGCTAATATAGAAAATAAAAATGCACGATCACTTTTTCCCATTGGACCATCGTATCGTCTACTTGCACCAATACTTATGCCTATGACTCCTGTAAATTCACTCATTATCGCAAGTAATATGACTAATAAGACCGGCACAGTAGTAAAGGCCGCAATAGCCATAAAAGGCAAATAAAGTGCAGCATCTGATACAACGTCACACAATTCATTTAAGTATTCACCGAGCTTGCTTTTCTGGTTAAACTCTCGAGCTAGCATTCCATCAATCGCATTCAGCGCCATACGTATAAACATCCATAGCGGCAAAAGAATAAATAGAACACGCATTGATGACGTATAAAGTAATATACCGAGTAATATGGAACCAATAGCAGCAGCCAATGTGACTTGATTTGCTGTGACCCCTAGACCCGCAAGTTTTTTAACCAATGGTCGTAACAGTGCTTGAAATTTTGGTTTAATATCATAAAGTGTCATCGCTATTCATTCTCTATAAGTTGGGTCAATCTGACTAAAATCAGAATGCCGTTATTCAATTAATATTGAATCCTAACTATCCTATTACCAAGCTAATTATTGCCTCATGTCACTATACACTTGCCTAAACTATAGAGTCGTTTATATTTCATTTAATATCGGCATAGACTGGATTTATTTGCACTAACTATCCTGCTCTATATCCAGTCGCAATGGCCATTAAGGTAAAAAACAACATTTCAAACTTACGCTATCATTCCATAAAATTACTAAACAAGCGCTAGTCTATATGACCTATTTTATCGATAGTTAATCGGCCTTAATGTTATTCTGGATTATGCATGCAGATACTGGCAATCATTACCGAAGGGGTATTTTTAAAAGTTTGTGCAACAGGCTTTCATTGATTTTTTTTGAGGAAAAAACGAGATGCATGAATGGTTGTAATGTGCGCCAACGGATTTTCAAAGATCATAGCGCACACATAGTTTGGTAAAAAGGTTACATGAGCTTATTCAAAGTTATGTCATTTGAGAATCACTACTATTTACGAAAAGTGTCCACAACAAAGAGCTACTTTTATCAAAAGTCTTTCCAGGTTTAGAAATCTTTCTCAAAGACTCCCTGTCAATATAGTCACAGTAATTTTTCTCTGCTGATCAAAAGTAATTGCTTTCCAGCCCGGGCCCTTTGCTGGATGACTATACACATTATAATTACTAGCACGAATTTTCGTGTAGTAGTCTCTTTTTATTCTAGCTTTGTCATGCCGATCAATATAATGCTTATTATTTGGGTCCCATTTTTTTAGTTCTTTTGAAGAATAAAAACTTGGCTTATATAAAAAAGCACCCATTACTTGTTTTAACATATAGGTCGCACTCTTATTTGAATAATCCTCTGCCTCCAGATGTTCCCAGAAAGTCGCTTTATATTGATATATCAGCTTATCATTATTGGACCTTATCTCTAGTGAGAGCACAGCTTTTTTACACGTTTTTCCCGAAATAACAAGTTTTAAAGTATCTTTAACTTTATTATTTGAGAAATTGACCGCAAGCGTCCTTATAGCATTACAAGCACTATTTTTATCAGCACCCAAGGCATCGCTTTGCATAAAAACGACTAAATAAATTACGCTTATCCATAAACTCAAACTAAAATGTAACCGATAATGCTGATACATAATTACTCTCCTTAAATAGGACTATATCCGATTCCAGAGTAATAAACTATAGCAGTGTCAATGAAACGGTGGAGGTCTATGGTGCCTAACGAAGGGCGCGTCTTACATGTTTTGTTTATATGTGTTTACGCCCTAAAATATACGGCATTAACCTAGCCATATTTTTAGCATCATCTAAACCTCTATGGTGGGTACCATTCAGTGCTAGACCAGCAGCTTTTAATGCTCCAGCCATACCAAGTTTCTTTTTTAAACCTTGCGCTGTGGAAAATAATTTTTTAATATTTATATGTTCAGACCCAATAGGATACGATATTTTATGGTATTCACAATCCTGTAGAATTTGATATTTATCATAATCTCCCCATGAACAAAATATAAAATTTTCATACTTATACAGCCATTTTTTGAATACTTTTATGGCCTTAGAAAAACATTGAGCTATTTCAACATCATTTTGCGTAATACTAGTTAACTCTGTACAGAAATTAGTGAGCAACGGATTCCTCACAGGCTTTATAAAAACTGAGAACTCATCAACTTTTGTAAGATTTCTGGCTTCTACTATTACAGCACCTATTTCGATAGTCTCCATTTCGCGCCTAGCTATTGACTGTTTGTCACAACACGTAGCTTCAAGATCAACTATCAAAAAGTAATCATATTCACCGATAGCTTGCCCCATAATTTCCTTCAAATATAATGAACGTTGTGGTTATGCCGCCGAGATTAGTTGAAGACTGTAAACTACTAGCGGGTTGTTAACAAACACCTTGTTAGCTGCCGCCCTATTAACACTCACTAACAAGCAGACTTTAAATTGCTTCCTCGTCTAGACAAGAATGTACTACTGATAAAAATTAATCACTCTAGCGATTGACGATACATCAACACCCCAGGGCACTCTCACATGCTTCGTATTTACCGTGGCCTTTATTCTTTTTGATTCGTATCACCTTATGTTGCGCGTTCACGTGATCTGACTATACTTCCCTTCGGAGCTAGGTTGCTAACAAGAGCCATGCTCCTTTCGTATTACCTTACTAAACCGAAACACTCTTCGGCTTAACCCCAACGTTTGTTAGCATAGTTTAGAACGAGTCAATCCCAACCCCTAAGACATAAGAATAAAGAATGACTAAATAAATTACAAATGAAAAGGCAGCGTGCAAAGATATTCTTACAATTTTTCTCTTAAGACCTACTATATTTTGAATATTAAATGACAAAATATATCCGCCAACAATAAAGGCTACCACTTGAGGGTAAAACCAAATAGACTGAGAAATGCCACTATTATAAAAATCAACACTTGACGACCTAATACCAAAGTCTATTAACAACTCAAGTATTATGATACTTAGAAAGAAAGCCCATGCTAGCCTCTGGCCATATTTATGTAACATTATTATAGCCTGTTTTATTTTTGGTCTCCTTACAATCGAACGTATTGGTTCAAAATAAGTTGTCAGCTACCCAGTTAGCAGCAGTTCGGTAACACGCATAGCATATAGTGATTATACTTCAGTGACATCATTACCATCTTCATCGAATATCCTTAACTAATCACCTAGGTCGTGAAAGGAATAAGGGTTTGAGTTCCAGTCCCACTATCCTTTGGTAGTCGCCTTGGATAATCAGTTGCGCACACTTTACAGCTTGATGGGCTAAACGTTTTGAGCGAAAGCCACAACTGTGGTTATGAAAGTCTTTGTCCCAATGTTGTTGCAATACTTTCACCCGAAAAGATGAAGACAAAATGGAAGTCACTGAATTTGGTTTTCAGTGTACGATTCGTACTCAAGAATAACCAAAGACAGTATTAACTGCTTAACAGATGCCACATGGGATATTCTTCTTCATTGCTTCCCTACGAATTCGACGAGCCTCCGTAATGTTACCAGAAGCTTTAAGGGTATTAAAATACGTCGATACGTCAGCTGGACGCTGATGATTACTCGAATACCCTTTTTTTGCGAGCTCACAAGCTTGATCAAATTCATCGTCATGGACCGTTAAATCAACAAGTATTCGCATTGGTGCCGTCTCATAACATGCATATGCCAAAACTTTTTGAGCATATTCAGCAAAGTATTCTTCTAAAAGCTCTTTTGCTTTTAAGTGATCCCCTGCACGAATAAATGAATCTGCGCAATCCGCCCAAACCTGATGACTAACTCCTAGTCCTTCGTATGGGCCATCGGGGTTTGCTCGAAGATCTTCAAGATAATCATTAGCAGCACTTAGATGATCCCCTAAATATTTATAAGTAGTAGCACGCCAATCTCGCGCACCAGGGTAGGTAGGCTCCAAAGTTAAAGTGTTATCAAAATCAGATAGGGCGTTTGTTTTTTTATCAATACTTAAGTACGCCATCCCACGCTCAAAATAGGCCTGTGCATTATTTGAGTCTAGGGAAATAACCTGCGTGAGAAGGCCGATAGCCCCACGATAGTTTTCAGCGCCTGACATGTTCATAGCACGATGGAGTAGTTTAGCTGAATTAGTCATAATTGTCCTCTGACACATAACGAGGCTGTAGAAAAACCAGCTTCTGAAAGCGATATTCTACACCCTCAACGGCGTAAACAGCCGGTGTATTGTTCATTTTTTTGTTATGTTACGGTGCTAATTGAAAACTAGGTTTCGTTTTCTGCTGCTGTATTTTCTAATTTGAGCAACCTTTCACTTCGCCATATTCTAACTACGTGAATTAATTGTTCTTCTCTTAGGTAGACCACCCTAAATGGATCATGTATCAATTCGCGAATTTTATCTGTATTGAATTCAGGTACTTTTCTACCAATATCAGGATTTGCAAGTAACGTTTCTATATGCTCAATTATACTAACAATGAACTGCTCCCCGATATGTGGAACACCTTCCTTTGTGTAATATTCTTTTATTGCTTCTAAATCAGAATAGGCAGAATCTGATACTAAAATATTCAATCCTTCATTCTCAATTGCTTTTTAACATCCGCAAGGCTTAGCTCTTTACCTTCTTTAATTTCCACTAAACCCTGAGTGACCGCTTTCATAAATGCTCGCTCTTCCTCAAGATTTTCGTACTCCTCCAAGCTTTGCACTACTGCTACTCCACGACCTCTACTTGTTAACAATACTGGTCGATGCGTATCTTGCACATGATTTACTACTTTTCCAGGATTAACCTTCAAATCTGACAAGGAGACAATATCTTCGGAAAATTTGATCGCCATGTGTATTTACTCCAATAGGTGTTATTATTAGTACTTATTATAGCACCTGTAAACAGGACTTCAAGCAAGACATAACAATATAACTAAATGATTTTATGAGATATAACGATTTCAACTAAGTGGCGCGCAAAGCGCATCCGATGGGGCAAGCAAAGCTTGCGTAACGACCTTGAGTGTATTGTATGGTCTAATTTCATCATTGTCCCAATTTAATGTACAGTGAAGCCCGTAACCTGTACTAACAAGTTATCAGTTCAGTAGTCTGATGAGTGATAGGTCTTAAAGACCGTTAACTACGAGGACCCATTACCAATTAGTATCGGCCCAATTTTTTAAATCGAACAGTCGAATGTACCCTCAGGGCATAAAAGCTTCAAGCTCGAATTTAGCAAGGATGAGCCCAAATGAGAAACCTTAAAAAGAGTAAAACGATTATTAATGTTAGCGTTGATGTAGGCAAACAGTTTCTTGATATTTGTAACTATGAAAAATCATTGCATTGGCAAGAAGAAAATAGCCCAGAAGACATAAAACGTATTCTTAAACGCCTGGCCTACTGACACCACAGTCGCTTGTTATGTGCAATGATTACTAATATAGCTACTAATTTTAAAAACATCTTCATATTCATTAAATTCTGAAACCCAAATTCTTTTTGACCAAGTATGTTTTGCTGATTCATTAATTTTATTTTTATATGTAAAACTTAATTCTGTAGAAGAACGACTTTTAAGCCTAGATATTTTTTGTTTAATTTCTTCAAATTCACCTTTTACCAAAATTTGAACTTCAGTTGAATTTATGTCAATTGCTAATATATCTAAATAACCTACAATTCGATCATTTTCAGATAACTCAAGAATACTGTCTTTTAATTTTTTTGTCTCAGAAGTCGAAAAAACTACTCTGCTATTGTGTATTTCATTTTCTTCTGATAATGAGGAGTATAGTTTGATTAATGAATCCCAATTACCTCGTTTCTCATGCGGAAGCCATGTTAAATATGATGTCCAAATTATATGACTATATTTCATTTGTGCTCACATAACGTCTTTCGTCGGTCACTGTTAACGTAATTGTTATGTGTTTATTCACTATTCACCAGTGTATTGTTATTTCTTTCGCAAAGTTGGTATTTTTAGCTCTGCTTCAGATGAGGCAATCAATACGCCGAGCCTCCTTAATTGTGTTTCTTCTTTCTTGGCGCTCATTACCCACCAAATAGAATCTCTTTTGTAGGATGGAGCTAAATTAGCGAAGAATAACCAAGCTAGTTGATTTGCCTTGATTTGCTCTTCATACTCTCTGGCAAGAGGTACATTTCTTTGTTCAGAGGAATAGCCTTGTGAATCGGTTCTGTTGTTAAATAGGTGCATTCCTGCTGGTTTCATTTTTCCAAGCTGTATTAATGCTTTTACCTTATTTACGTTCACAGCACTCCATACACTCGTTAATTTGCGTGGAGTAAAGCGAATCTTATAGCTTTGTTCATCAATAGTTTTTCGTATACCGTCAATCCACCCAAAACAAAGAGCGGCATCTACTGATGCAGACCACGTAAGGCTTGCACGCCCTGTACTTTTCTTGAAATAGCCCACCCAAAGTTCACTTACCTCAGCATGTTTTTCTAACCAATCGCTAAACTCTTCTTGGGTGTTGAAAAAAATCACATCTATCATTACTGTAAGATTCCGAGAGCCTTCATACGTTTAGAGTACCACGCTTCGAAAAGCGAGAATATTAGGGTAAAGGTCATGATCCCCATGTAACTTGCGCCGAGGCCAGAAAGGTTTCCACCGATGACATCAAACACAAAGGAAACGATTGTCATTACTACACTAAATATGAAAACTGGAATCGCCCAATCTTTGCGAAGAAGTAAGAGAACTGCACCGAGTAAGCCACTCCAGACACCCAAAGCAAATACAGCATAGTGATAGCTTGGCGTATTATGAAAAACTTCTGCCTGCTTAATCGTCATGCCTTGGGCCACTAAGCTCTCTACCGTGGCATTGACGGAAGTCAGATAGTGGAACACGCCCATTAGGTTCCAGATTAAGAATAGTCCCGCTATCACCCAGAAGGATGTTGGCATCGTCGAACTCATAGTCGTGTTTTCATTATTTTTCATTTCTATTTCTCATTTATATTTTGAAGGCAGAGTATAAGTGAGCGCTCCTGACACCCTTCTGTCAGGAGAGATTTCATTTCTAAATTAATTTAACTATGTGATTTCTTTGTTTCATGTACTTTATTGTTTTTGCGTCGCAGACACATAACGTCCTACAGAAGCTCATGAGCTAAATCATTTCGATGCTTCCTTAACGCTTGAATAGTTAATAGCCTCCATAAAATCCCTCAAATATAGAAGGCATCCTTCAAATTGATTTTTATGTCGAAATAAAACGTCCTCTTCTAATGATTTGAACGACATTCCCTCACCAAAAGTCGTATGAGCGTAAAATCCTTTTATGGGATTAACTATAAGACTTTTTACTAATTCAAATCCTACTAAAATGAACCCAGCGTATGTAAGTGCACGTGTTAGTTCATCTTCTGTAAGATTTACTATATTAGTCATTTATATTTTATTTATAAACTAGAGTTTAATCGTTAAGGTTCTATATTATCATTTTCTTGTTCTGGAGTTTGTAGATTTTATTTTTGCTCTCCGGCTTGGCTAAATAAATCTTTATAAGATGGATTCAGATTATCTATTTCAAAGTGAAATCCTATATCTTCTGATTGATGTGGGATACCGAGAATTTCAATTCCTACATTTGTCTCACGAAAAAATATTGTATGGCTTCCCTCAAAGTAACTTAAATACCCTTCTGATACTTCATCTCTTTTTTCCCATTATATCTGTCTTTTCCTTCGCTTATTATCTCGTCCTTTGTCTTTGTGCTGAACTCACCTCTATCTGCTTGAGCCTCTCCAATTGCCAGTTTCGCCCGTAAACGTTCAAGCTTTATTTTTTCGTATTCAGTTGCGGACATTATGACTGCAACAGCTCTACCTCGACGCTCTATAGTCACTGGTTCACGTTGTGCGGTGTCCATTAGTTCACCGAAGTTATTTTTTGCTTCTTTTGCTGCTATAGATCTCATAATAAAATATCCCTTAAAACAATCAATTACACTCTATAGCAGCCATCTTGGCTACTTTGTCAACTGGAAAATTCCATTTCATCCAAATTTTCCTTTTTTAGATAGATAGCTATCCCTTCAAATCACAACTATTTCATATGTAATCTCCCCATTAATAATCGAGGCGGATTCAA
>VAOX01050087.1_pt1 | contig 99776 bp, 97 predicted proteins | sample 3393891 | NCBI WGS metagenome assembly VAOX01 (sample SAMN08290429, study PRJNA428436) | hydrothermal vent metagenome | isolation source: Deep-sea hydrothermal vent chimney | place: Indian Ocean: Southwest Indian Ridge | depth 2822 m m
ATACTATCCCCGAGTCGAACGAATCGGGAAAAATAAGTTTTGATTCCTCTTCCTTTTTTCACCTCCTTGATATTATTTTAAAATTTTATACTGCTCAATGCGGAGAATACGTTATATATTTAAATCATTTTTTGTTATAATTTACAATACAATTATCATTTTTTATCACTATAATATAATATCGGCAGCTTTATAATTAAGCTTAATACTTGCTCTAATTATAATACCTGTTTATATACTATGTCAATATTTTTTTATATTGTTTTAACTATTAAAATAACTATTATTAAATAAATTTAATTTTACCTATTGTTCGGCAAGAAAATGTGATAAATCATGTCAAATTATTACGTCAAGGACAAGCGGATACGAAAGGCATTAAAACCTTTAAATATAGCGATGATAAAATTATCCTAAAGCTGAAGATATATTGGCGGATTCAAGAAAATTGTTGAAGGTATTTCTGGATCTCGCGATTAAAGAAGCGGGATGAAGATGTAATGTTAAGATAATATTTTTACGTTATTTTTTCACGTAAACTATATATTCCGGAGGATTTACTTCATAAGACAGGAATTCATGCCCCATTTTTCTGCAGTAGCTTTTTAAATCTTCGATAATGCCCTCATCCGAGGATATAACCTTTAGGACGGAGGCATCGGGTATATTTTTGAACTCCTCCGTAACTTTTACAATCGGCATCGGGCAGGACAGGCCGAAAGTGTCAAGCTCATAATCATACTTAATGTCATTCATAGATGCAACCCTCCTTTTTTAATGATTGACCATCCATTCATGCTAATATAATACATTAGGCATGTTCTGACAAATCATGTCCATCTTCGTCGTGTTCCGGCGTTTCCACCTTACCTATGGGTCCCTTACCCTCCTTCCTCGCCCTGTAATCCTCTATGGCAAGATGAAGTGCATCGGCGGCAAGGTTAGAGCAGTGCATCTTGACCGGAGGCAATCCGTCTAAAGCCTCTGCTACAGCCGCATTAGACACTCTTTCAGCATCTTCGAGCGTCTTTCCCTTGACAAGTTCCGTTACCATAGAGCTAGTCGCTATAGCAGCTCCGCAACCAAATGTTTTAAACTTAACGTCGTCTATTTTATCGTCTTTAACCTTTATATATATTTTCATTATGTCGCCGCAGGTCGGGTTTCCCAGCTCTCCTACACCGTCGGCGTCTTCAATCTCTCCCACATTTCTTGGATTTTGAAAATGCTCCATAACTTTTTCTGAATATACTGGCATAATATTTTACCTCCGGATTCTTTTATTTGTTATTTCTATTTGTATTATATAACGGTGACATCTGCCTCAATTTTTTGACTATCGGAGGCAGCTCCTTAACAAAATATTCGGCATCTTCAAGTGTATTGTCCTCGCCTAAAGATATGAGCAGCGAACCTTGCGCAAGCGCCGGGTCAACCCCTATAGCATTTAGCACGTGAGACGATTTTAAAATCTTAGACGTGCAGGCGGAACCGCTTGCCGTCATAATTCCGTTGTTATTGAGCCACATGAGCATGGACTCTCCCTCGATATATTTGACTACGAAGTTTAAATTATTCGGAAGCCTATGCTCCGGATGACCGTTTAAATATACCTCGTCAAGACTACCGAGTACCCCGTCTTTAATTGCTTTTTGAATGGGCAGAAGATGTGCCGTTCTGTCTTTAAGCTCTTTTTTTGCAAGCTCGCATGCAACGCCTACTCCGGCTATGGCGGGGACGTTCTCCGTACCCGCTCTTCTTCCAAACTCCTGAATACCGCCATCTATTAGGGGCATTATGCGAATGCCTTTTTTGAGGTAAAAAAGCCCCGTCCCTTTCGGTCCGTAAAACCTGTGCGGTGAAGCGGAAAGCATATCCACACCCATGTCTTTCACGTCCGTTTCTATAAAGCCGCAGGACGTGTTGGCATCGGCATGCATGTATGCAGCAGAATTTTCGTGAACTATTTTGGAAATTTCTTTAATATCCTGAATGGTGCCGATTTCGTTTGAGGCGTGCGTTATACTGACAAGTATCGTATCTTTTCTCAGCGCATTTTTTACATCCCCCGGATCAACCGAACCATATTTATCCACGGAAACTTCACTAAATTCGAAACCGAGCCTTGACAGGGATTTAATGGCATTTAAAACGCTAAAATGCTCTATTTTAGAAACGATTATATGTTTGCCTTTATCCATTCTGGCAAAAGCCGTTCCTTTAATCGCTAAATTATTAGACTCCGAACCGCTTCCGGTAAATATTACCTCGTTAATAGCTGCGTTCAAAAGCTCCGCAGACTGATTTCTCGCCTTGCCGAGCGTCTCCCTTGGCTCGTCTCCGAGCGCATGAATACTCTGGGGATTGCCGTATTCGTCAATAAAAAACGACTCCATAGCCTCTTTAACTTCCGGCCTCATCCTCGTTGCTGCAAAATGGTCGAAATTTCTTATTTTCACCCTTGCCTCCCAATCTAAAATAGACTAACGCTTATTATCCCTTCTTATTTTTATTATTTTGTTATTATCATCGCCGTATTACATAGTAAAGTAAAACATACTTTACTAAATTAGTCAAGTATTATTGGAAAAAAATTTACGTGAAAATTAATTGTGTAATATAAAAAATATCCGATTTTTTTTCTGCAACATAAGGCAATCTATTCATGATTGCTATGCGGAAAATCAATCGGATATTTTTTTCTTTTTCTTTTAATATTATTACTTTAACGAATTCAAATAAGACGCAAGATATAATAATTCTTTTTTAGAAAGCATTTTGTGGTCCGGCATAATCGCCATATATGATTTGCCGTTAACCTTTACTATGGAACCCGGTTTAAAATGCTTTGAAGGTGTTGCAATCTGAACTTCAAGCCATTTAATAGAGTGATTCGCCAAACCTTCTTTGGAAAGATTCGGACCTATATTGCCGCCCTTTTTCCCTATGGCATGACATGCAAAGCAATCAATGCCCGCTTTATGCGAATAAATGAGTTCGTTGCCCAGTTGCGCTGCGGACAGTTTAACCGGAGCCGTAACGGCATGAACGGTAATATAACCCAAAACTATAACAAGAACGATAAAAATAACTATAAATCCTGTTTTCATAATCCCCCCTCTTAAATTAATTTAAATTTACTTAATAATTATCGGTTTAGGCATTAACTTATAATATAATTAAGCATACAGTATGCGGTCAATTATGTCAGTAATCAAATTTTAGCAAAGAATTAATACCGTAAGGCTTTAACTTTTCTCTGCCTTTTAAAAATGATAGTTCCGCCAAAAAAACGGTGTCCACGACCTCTGCACCGAATTCCGTTATAAGATTGATAGTGGCAAGCGCCGTCCCGCCGGTTGCAAGAACATCATCCGCTATTATAACCCTATCGCCTTTTTTTAGTGCATCTTTGTGAATTTCGAGGGTTGCACTTCCGTATTCAAGGTCGTAACTGGAAGAACTGCACTCATAAGGGAGCTTCCCTGGTTTTCTGACCATTATCACTCCGGCGCCGAGTCTATAGGCAAGTGCAGTTCCTATTACGAACCCCCTAGCCTCTATGCAAACGACATAATTAATATTTTCACATATATAACCGTTGACTAAACCGTCCACTGCAAACGCGAAAGCCTTCGGATTTGCGAGAAGCGGGGTTATATCCTTGAAATTAATTCCCTTTTTCGGAAAATCCGGAATTTCCCTTATAAACTCTTTTAAGTCAGATATTGTCATGTTGCCGCAGCCTCCATATTGCTTTGATTTTTTTTCTTAATTGTAAATTATAAAATAGTTGTTATTTTATGTCAATAATACATCTTTAGGAAAGCTATTTATAAAGCCCCAGCCTTAGCTTAATCACTCCGAAAAATGCCTCAAGAATAATACTGTTGGACATTTTAGATTTGCCCATAGTCCTTTCGTAAAATATTATGGGGTATTCGGTAAAGCTGCAACCTGTCCCCCTTATCATTCTATATTTCATTTCTATCTGAAAAGCATAGCCCCTTGAGTGTACACCGCTTAAATTAATCTTTTTAAGACAGTTTACGTCGTACATATTGAAACCGCCGGTTAAATCGTCTACTTTAACACCCGTAACAAACGAGGCATAAATATTTGCAAAATATGAAATTAAAAGCCTCTTCATGCTCCAATTTATTATCCTTATCCCCCCCCTATACCTCGAACCTACTACCATTCCGCACTTCTTGGTATTCATAAGCCTTATAAAACCGATAATCTCCGCAGGGTCATGAGAAAAGTCGCAATCCATTGTAATCACGTAATCGAAACCATTGGATACGGCAAACCTGAATGCCGCGACATAAGCGGTTCCGAGTCCCATTTTCTCCTCCCGTTCAATAAGGAATAGACTGTGTTTATACTCCGACGGCAATGCTTCGCCGGTCATTCCGTCGTTTTTTCCGTTCATAAATTCCCTGACTATCTCACGCGTCCCGTCCGGCGAGTTGTCATCTGTTATGACAAGGCTTATTCCTATGCCGAACTCTTTTACGACCTCATCATCGTTCAAGCGTAAGACCGATTTTATCATTCTTTCGATATTGTCTCTTTCATTATATGTGGGAATAGCTATGAGTATTTTCATCAATACGTTCTACTTTTAGACGTTAATTGTTTAATACTTTTTTTCGCATTAAAATCTTTCATTAAATACAGATAATAAACCCTTATCAACCTGAGATTAATGTAAATATCAAGTCTCCCTATTTTTTTTATGGATTTAAAGTCTTTTTCGTAAACATCTGTCGGATTTATCATATATTTGTTATCCATTATGAAAATAGCATTTTCTCCATTGATTTTATTCAAATTCTGCCATAAATCATACTGATTTAAAAAATCTGATATATTGTAAATATTTACTGCCGGCTTATAATCTCCGTAATATACGAGTTCATCGGCAATAGCATAATGATGAGTCAAAATAAAGAGCGGACTATACGTTGTTTTATAACCCTTATAAACCATGTTCAAATATTTGGCGCTCTTTTTCCATCCGAACAAGTCGTCCGTTATATTCGCAGTTTTGGGTTTTCCAGGAATATGCGGTATCAATGCAAATACTCCGCCCTTTTTAAGCTGCTTTTCCTTATCTATATATTTTATGATTTTCCCAACGGGTATAGAATTGTAATATATCTGATTATATAAAACGAAAAATAGAAAAAAACCGAAAAATATCGAAAAATATATGTAATACTTTAGTAAAAAGTTTTTCTTTTTAATAAGTAAATCCGCCGTGTATCCCATAATAGGAAATGCCGCCAGATAGCCGATATCCGGCCAGTGAACGAGCGTCCTATGGGAATAACCGTTTACGATAAAAAATAATAAAATCGGCAAGGATAAAGAAACGGAATATAAAAAACCTTCGCGTATATCTTGAAAATTAGCAGAAAAAGAGGAGTCGGAATCAAATTTAAGCCTTTTTTTGCCCAGAATAAGCCTTAACGAATATGCGAATACCCCTATTAAATATATATATATGAACGGAGTAATTACTAAAAACTGCCCCGCCCACCCATCAATAAACAGGGGGAAACCCGGATTAGGATGTGAAAAACCGTGAAAAAGTTGAAATTTAAACGATATGAAATTATGCATAAAATTCCAGTATATTACGGGAGAAAAAACAAGCAGGGCAATGCCGAGAGCCGCATAAGGATAAAACGTTTTTAATAAACCCCTGTGTTTTTTAGAAAAGATCAAATATAATAAAACTGAGACAGGGATCAAGGCGGCAGTATATTTGCTTAAAAACGCAAGACCCAGAAACAGACCGGAAAGTATCCAGAACAGATTAAATCCCAACCCCCTATTCTTGTATTCGACCGCTTTATAAAACGATATTAAAAAACATAAATAGAAAAATAAGAGGGAGGCATCCGGCAATATCATGACTGATAAAACCGAATTGAATATCAATGCCGATAAGAAGAACAAAAAAGCGAAAAAAGATGCCCTTTTGCTTTTAAAAAGCACCTGCGACAGATAATATATCAAAAAACCGTCGAAGAAAGACATAACAACGGCCCCGAGTCTGACGCTAAGTTCGCTTTTTCCAAAAACTCCGGTAAAAATATAAATAATGTAGCTTACTAACGGCGCATCGTCAAGATAACCGAGAGACTGCTTCAGCGACCATACGTAATAGTGTGCCTCGTCGTTTCCAAAATTAAGAGTAGATGCAAGATGAACGTGGACTATAAAGACAAGTATGGATAATACGGCAACATAAATCTCATATTTATATTTGTCGTATATATTCCCGTAAACAGATCCGATATTGTCAGTTATATTATTATTTATTATATGCTTCAATTATACCCTTCATTACCGCGTTAAATCTTTCTCCAAGCTCAAGCGATGCGTCTACTGTTATTAACAACGGACGGTCATCGTTTACAGACTCTGCTATCCCACTTTTAGCCCCATATATTTCACACTCGCTATTCAAGGGTTCCTCTAAAATCCTTTTTTGATTAAGATAAATACGGACGTCAGCCTCTGAATAATCTTTTTCCGCCGTAGCATTATCCGGCTCAAACCTATTGGTTAGTCTACTCAATATGATTTTCTCTCTGTCATTGTATATTTTAGAATATACGAATATAAAAATACAGTCTTTTTTTTCGAAACTCTTTATTATTTTTTCTCTGTGCGCCCGCTTTAAAAACGTTGCATCGAATATAATGCTTTTTCCGGACTCGAACCATCTCAAGCCTTCTTCAATCATAGACCGATAAACGCGTTCGCTCGCGCGCCTACCATATTTGAATATATTATCTGTAAAACCGTAAATATCGCACCTCATCTCATCGGACGATAAAACCTGCGCGTAAAAATAGCGAGAGAGAAGGCTCGAGAGCGAAGATTTGCCGCTGCCGGAAAGACCGCAGTTTAGTATCACCGTCGGTTTTTTTAAAAGCTTGCAATAAAACCCGGCCAAATTAAAATACTTTAAGGCATCACTCGATTTATCGGATAAAAGGGCTATTTTCGTCCTGACTACGGCCCTGTAAGTCTTAAAAAACGGAATAACCGTCGGTTCGTATACTTCATAACCGGCTATAAACTTCTTATAATTAAAACATTTTTTATAATAGTCTAAAAAAACCGAAGATTCATAAAAAAAACCGTTATTTTCAAAATCCATAAGCAAAAAGGCAATATCCAAATATAGATCCTGATTCCTGTACCGTTCGTCAAATTCTACGCAGTCCATTAAGCATATACCGTTGACTCTTCCGGCATCTATTACGGCAACATGCTCCATCCTTAAATCGCCGTGAACGTCTTTTATAAAACCGTTTTCTATCCTCGATTTAATAAATTCGCCGAACATTTTACTCTGCAAGAAACCGTTACAAACAGATTTTATATCGTCTAATTTAGGGATAAAGACGCCGGCTTTAACGAATCCTTCTAATGCTCGAAAATTATCGCCCCAGTTTTCTTTGTAAACCTCTATACCGCCGAAACCCGAAATTCTTTTCGACGTTACCGCGCTTTCATGAAACAGGTATATTCTTTTTGCAACCCTTTTTAAAATGCCATCTATTTTATCGGCAGTCAAACCTTCATTCTTTACGATATTACTTAAAAAATTCTTTGAATTTACCAGATTCATTCTTACAAAAACATCTTTTAATACTCCACCCTTAAAACCAATGAAAAACTTACCCTTTTTTTGCCTCAACTCTTGTAAATCTAAATAAACGCCGGAACATGCCCTCCTATTTAAGGAAAGCTCCTTTCTTGCGTAAAAAATCCTCTTCTCAAGCGAAGTATAATCGACAAAACCGTAATCCACCGGTTTTTTTTGTTTGTAAACAAATTTTGAGGTTAAAAAAATACGGGATATATGCGTTTCTATTATACCGACGGTATCCGGCGGAACATATTCGTTTATCGACCCTATATTCCCGTCTTCACCGGATCGGCGGAGAGAGGCACAGCGGCTATTATGCATTAGTCTATCCCTCCATGCCGGCTTCCTCTGCCATTTCCCTAAGCTTCCTTAACGACTTAACCTCTATCTGCCTAATGCGTTCTTTGGTGAGACCGAAAATAATCCCTATCTCGTTAAGCGTCCTCGGTTTTTCGTAATTAAGCCCGTATCTGAGTATTATAACCTTCCGCTCTATATCGCTAAGATTTAAAAGCCACCCGTTAATAAGCCTTAACGTTTCGACACGATCGAGTATATCAAAAGCAGAAGTATTCTTCTCATCATCCTTAATGACATTGGAAAGTATCAAATTTTGCTCGTCTCCGTTTTGATTCTGTATGTAAGGAAAATCTAACGAGCAAATGCTACCCACAAAACCCAAGATCTTTTCTAATTTTTTTTCCTTAATACCCATGTGTTTCGCTATTTCACCGACGTTGGGTTCTCTTTGAAGCTCTCCCGTGACATCTTTTATTGCCTTAGAATATCTAAAAAGATTTTCCGATATATGAATAGGCAGCCTTATAAGTCTACCGGAATTCAATATGCCTCTTTCGATAGTCTGCCTTATCCACCATATTGCATACGTGGAAAATCTGAATCCTTTTTTAGGCTTAAATCTGTCTATTGCCTTCATCAACCCTATGTTTCCCTCCATAATCAGGTCATCGAAAGAAAGCCCTCTGCCGAGAAACTTCTTTGCCACACTGATTACGAGTCCGAGATTTGATTTAACCATCAAATCCCTTGCGTCGACATCGCCCTCCTGAATTTTAAGCGCAAGTTCATATTCCTGTTCTCTAGTTAGTAGCGGATATTTTTTGATATATTTCAGATAATAACCTGAAATAGCATTATTTTCGGATTTAAAATATTCGTTAGTATCCTTTGTCCCCACATATGTTCCAATAGAATCAGAAACAGACGTTTCGGAACTGTCACATTTTTTGCGTTTCATATCCGTTTTTACCTATAAGCTTAACGAAATTAGCGGGAGCGATATCCTTAGAATGCATTCCTCCGTTTCTCTTTTCTATCACGGAAATATTTTGCAAACCACTCTTTTCTACAGGCATGACCATTATTCCGCCTTCCTTTAATTGATTGAACAGCGACATGGGAACATTAGGAGAGCAAGCGGTTATGATTATCCTGTCATAGGGGGCATATTCACTAAAACCTATAGTTCCATCGCCTACGATAAAGGTTATATTGCGTATGTTTAACGATTCAATAACGACTCTGGCCTTAGACGATAAATCCCTTATCCGCTCTACTGTAAAAACAGATGCGGAAAGAGCGGCAAGAACCGCCGCCTGATATCCGGAACCGGTTCCTACTTCCAAAACCTTATGCTCCTTGTCTAAACTAAGCGCCTGGGTCATTAACGCAACGATATAAACACTTGAAATAGTCTGGCCGTGACCTATGGGAAGAGGTATATCGTCATAACACAATTCCCTTAACGGCTGCTCGACGAATTTCTCTCTCGGAATTTTTCTTATAGCACTCAATACGTTTTCGTCGTTAACATCCTTAGAAGTAAAACTGTCTATTAATTTATCGACGCGATTTTTCATAAGAAGTAAAATCTATATTTTTTAATTTATCTAAGGCGTTATAGTTTGTCATATCCATGTGTATCGGGGTAATAGATATAATTCCGCTATGAATGGCTTCGTAATCACTTCCGGATATATCATCGAATTTGATATTTTTACCCCATATCCAGTAGTATTTTCTTCCCCTCGGGTCCATCTCCTCGACGATAAAATCCTCAAAATAACGTTTGCCTTGTTTGGTGATTTTATATTCAAAAACATTTTCTTTGTCTATTATGGTTTGAGGTATATTTATATTCAGAAGGGTATATTTGGAAAAATCGCTCTTATTGAAAACGAGAGCAAGGTTAGAAACAAACTCTGCCGCTTTTCTAAAGGAAAGTTCTATATTTTCCTCCAACGACTGGTCTTTAGGCAGATAGCCTCCGCCCTTATTGACGACTAATGAAACGGCCAAGGACTTAATCCCCATAACCGCCCCTTCCATTGCGGCAGAAACGGTACCGGAATAAATAACATCGTCGCAAATATTGCCGCCGTAATTTATTCCGGATATTACAATATCCGGTTTGGTTTTTAATAAAGAATGAACTGCAATATTAACGGCATCGGTCGGAGTACCGTCGACCGAATATATATTCGGCTTAATTTCGTTAACCCTCAACGGCCTGTCTATCGTCAAAGAATGAGAACTCGCACTTCTTTCTCTGTCGGGAGCAACTATAACAACATCGGCAACCTTACTGAGCTCTTCAAATAGAATATTTATGCCCGTCGCATAAACACCGTCATCGTTCGAAAGAAGGATATTCACCTTGGCTTTCCTATTTTTCTTGACAACAAAAGGGATTTAATGGAATTAAGCTCGGCCTGAACATTCTTTAACAGCATAATATTACTGTTTTTTTCGGACGATTTTGCTCTTATTGCCTTATTTGCCCCTTCTATCGTAAATTTTTTATTATATAAATAATCTTTTATTATTAAAAGCTTCTCAATGTCAGTCTTTGAGTAGAGCCTATGAGAACCCTTAGACTTATACGGTTTCAAAAAGGAAAATTCAGTCTCCCAATACCTTATAACATACGGCTCTATATTTACCTTCTTTGCAACTTCCCCAATCTTATAATAAAGTCTTTCATCTATTGGGTCCATTTTTATATTTCTTATTTACTTCCGATTTTAAAACGACGGAGGGCTTAAATTTCAGCACCTTTCTCTCGCTTATAATAATTGTTTCACCCGTCTGCGGATTCCTTCCCTTTCTAGCCTTCTTTTCTTTGACCGTAAAACTTCCGAATCCATTAAACTTTATAGTTATTTCTTCCTCAACCTCCGATTTAACGAAGTCGAAAAATAAATTAGCATAAGTCATAGAACCGGTGGCGGATAATCCGACCTTTGAGCGAATCTTACTTGCCAAGTCTGCCTTAGTCAATGCCATTATCCCGCTACCCCCGCATTTAACGAGCCGCCGGATACGACAAGCAATTCTTTTACTATGCGTGAAAACGAAGCGGGATCTGAAAGCGCTATTTCCGATAACACCTTTCTGTTCAGACCTATATCTTTCTGATTCAGTAAATTAATAAACTTAGAATAGGAAATTCCATTTTCACGGCAAGCAGCATTAATTCTGACAATCCATAATCTCCTAAACTGCCTTTTCTTTACCTTTCTGTCCCTATATGCATAGCTCAAACCCTTCATTACGGCTTCCTGTGCCGTTTTAAAAAGCCTGCTCCTTGCGCCGTAATAACCCTTCGCCTGCTTCAAGACCCTTTTATGTCTTTTTTTTGTCAATACACCTCTTTTAACTCTCGGCATTACAAATACCCCTTTTATCTAAATTGTTAATTAACCCTTTTTAATCCATATCTGTTTACAAATACGGCAGAAGCCTTTTTATGTTCATAGAATCGACAGAATTTACGACAGCGGCTTTTTTCAGCCTATTTTTTCTCTTCCTGTTCTTAGAGGTCAATATATGGCTTTTATTTGCCTTGCGATGCATAACCAATCCGCTTTTGGTGATTTTAAACCTTTTTTTAGCCCCTCTGTTTGTCTTTATTTTTATCTTCGCCATCTTTATCTGCTCCTCAATATATAACTCCCACGCTATATATCACTTGTTTTATTTTTTAAGCCTCACGGCTTTTTGTTTTTATTGTTGCCGTTTTTAACTCCGGCTTTTCAATCTGTTTTTTTATTTTTATCGGAACTATTATCGTGCTGAATGTTCTTCTAACATCAGGCTTAATCGGAAATTCCGGAATGCCGAATTCTTTGATATCCTCGATAACCCTTAATATAACATTAATTCCTAATTGCGTATGCGCAAGCTCCCTGCCCTTAAAGGTAACGGTTAATTTTACCTTATTGCCTTCCTTGAGAAACGAAATTGCGTTCTTTAATTTAAACCCATAGTCGTGACTATCGGTATTGGGTCTAAATTTAACCTCTTTTACGCGTATCAGAACCTGCTTTTTCTTTGCCTCCTGCGCTTTTTTATTCTGCTCGTATTTAAACTTCCCGTAGTCCATTATCTTACAAACAGGAGGATTTGCGTCTTTAGAGACCTCTACGAGATCCAAGACCCTTTCCTTCGCAAGTTCAAGAGCATCATGTAGGGGCATTATGCCTACCTGCCCTCCTTCACCGTCGATAACTCTTACTTCTTTTGCCCTGATACCTTCGTTCAAATGCGTTTTATTATTTTTCTGTATACTGATTTCTCCTTGCTATAAAAATTAATTTAGTTTTAGAATTATTACATAATTTGTGCTTACTGTCAAGAAAATTTAGCCTTATCCAACATATTTGCTATGCGGATATTTTTCCTTAAGAAGCCTCAAATAATGGTTTGCAACCTTTTTGTCCTTAACGTTTTTATAACATATTGCCAAATAATGCAGCGTTTTAGGAATAACGGGCAGACCAGGGTATTGCTTGAGGACAATTTTAAACATGTATATAGCCGGTTTCCACCTGCTTGCATTGTAATAATAAAGACCTGTAAAGAAAGTATTTTCCGATAAATATATATTTATTTTTTTTATATATTCCATCACCTTTTTCGAGTGCTCGAAATATGGATAGTTAGAAATAAGTTTTTCAAATACGATTTTTGCTTTCCTCAGAGAACTTTGCGTTCTTCCGACCGCTTCCTTTCTTTTATAAAAAGACATAGCCTCGTAAAACATTGCAAGGGGAACATACTTTGAACGCGGGTGAAGGGTGATAAAATCGGAATAGGCACCTTGAGCCTCTATATATTTTCCGTTTAAATAATAAACGTCTCCAAGTTTAAGCTCCGCCTTTACGGTGTTGCGATATGCGGGATAATTTTCTATCAAGTTCTTAAAATCTTTTGCCGCTCCCACATAATTGCGATTATGCGCTTCATTTAACGCCTTTTTATAATAAAACCCCGGCGGCAATATATTGTTCTTAACGTTTTTACCGCATGCAGTTAAAAAAAACGAAAGCATTGAAACTGCCGCCGTTAAAAGTAAAATCAATACCAACAACCTGCTATTTTTCATAATATGTTAATATTCCTTCTATTTTAATTTTATCTAATTATACCGCTTCCCTTTGAAATGCCCACTTTTATTTTAACATTATAGAGATAATCGTCAACATATATTTTTAAAGGAACCATGCTTCCGTCCTTCGGTATATAATTCTTAAAGTATACGGTTTCGATCATTTTTTCATGTCTTGCGACCGTTATTCTGTTTATAAGATAATTTTTGCTTACGTATATATAATAGGTATTATTTTTTTCATTATTATTGCTATGATATTCAAAGAAAAACCCCCCGTAAGTATTATAAAACACATCGGCTTTTCTGATTTTATCAAGACTGTTTAAATTTAAGAAAATTTCAAGTACCCTAAATAATCGTTCGTAAAACAGCATTTTGCCCCGATATTTTTTATTAAGATTTATAATTTCAAGCTTTTTGCTTTTCGAATTCAAAAAAACGACCTTATCGTCAACTTGAAATAATTTTACGTAAAAAAGAATGTTACCGTATATATTTAAAACGATAAATTTTACGTATTTTCCTTTTATGTATTTATAAAGCCCCGATTCTTCAAAGGAAAAACCATTACCTGTTGCCGTCATAGTAAACCTGCCGGACATACCTTTAAAATGTCCATAATTTTTTTCAAGACCTTTCAAAACCTCGTTTCTGCTTTTGTATATTACCTTACCGGATTTTAAGGGTACCTGCGCCTTTTTTACATAGTATGCGCAACCGCTTAGACTAAACGATAGAAATATAATAAAAATAAACGGCGATAAAATTTTAATTTTGTTTTTACGCCCTTGCAAACAAACCCTCAACCATATTTTCTATATTATTGATTTTCTCTACAAAAGAAGAGCCGCCTTGGGAAAAATCCCTTTTACCGCCGCCCTTTCCGCCAACCTCGGCATTTATAAGCTTTATTATTTTAGACGCATCTATCGAACCTCCAGCAGAAACTATATATATTAATTTTTCATCGTTAATTAACGATATAAATATAACCGCGCTATCCCCCTTCGGGAAATCATGCCTCGATTTAAGGGCATTAATAAGATCCTTGATGCCGTCTGCGGAAATATTTTTAAATTTGTATATCAGATACTTAACGTTTTCGACGCTCTTGAATAATTTAATAAGCCTTTCCGCTTCTAAATCGCTTAGTTTGGATCTAAGATCTTCATTATTTTTCTCTAAATATTCATGGCTATAAAACAGTTTAATTATTTTGTTATATATATCCGACTTAGAGGAGTCTAACAGTTTTATTATGTTATTCATGTTATCTTCTTCGATATATAAAAAATTAAGATAATTAAAACCGGTTACCGCTTCAATCCTTCTAATGCCGGAAGCAACCGAAGACTCCCCCGTAATCTTAAAAAAACCTATTTCGCCTACCCTGGAAACGTGAGTTCCCCCGCAAAACTCTTTGGAATAATCCCCCATAGAAACAACCCTGACTTTTCCTTCGTATTTTTCGTCAAAAAAATGAAGCGCTCCCGAATCCATAGCCACACTCGTATTAAGTTCTTCGGTTTTTACCTCTGCATCCGAAAAGATATACTCATTCACAAGCATCTCTATCCGACGAATTTCACTGTCAGTAAGGGGTTTGCCGTGCGAAAAATCAAACCTCAATCCCTCCGGATCAACGTAAGAACCTTGCTGCGAAACATGTTCTCCGACTATTTTTCTTAACGAAGCCTGCAGAAGGTGAACCGCACTGTGGTTAGAGGCCACATTCTTCCTTATTTTTTTATCCACGCAAAATTCTGCCTTTATTGGAAAACATTTCCGGACAGTACCGTTATCTTTGAAAATCCTGCCGTAATGAAGTATTACTCCGTTTTTGGTTTTATAGGTATTCGTAACCGAGACACTGCCGCCAGTCCATTCGATAACACCTTTATCCCCCGACTGTCCGCCGCCTTCCGGATAAAACGGGGTAGAGTCGGCAATAACATAATAAAAATTTCCGCTTTCCACCGATGTTGCAAACTCGCCTTTTTCATCTAATATCCCTGTGATATTGCTGCTGCCCTTTAATGTTTCGTATCCGTAGAAATCGGTTACCGAAAAATCAGGATTGACGTCTAAAATGCCCCGCTTTTCCTTTTTTCGCCTTGAACCCCTTTTTTGAATGCCCATAAGCTCGTCGAATTTTTTTAAGTCTAAGGTTAAACCGTTTTCAGAGGCTACATCTGCTGTCATATCGACCGGAAAACCCTTAGCATCGTAAAGCTTAAAAATAAAATCTCCCGGTATAATTTTTTTCTTTTCACCCTTTAACTCCGATATCTTTTCCTCTAAAAGCTTCAACCCCTGACCTATCGTATCGGAAAACTTATTGTATTCCTCGGAGATTATTTTCTCAAAAACAGCGAACCCGTCTCTCGCCTCCGGATAGAACCCGCCCATAACTATTACAACCGTATTTCCCAGGTAGATTAGATTTTCCAAGCTTATGCCTAATTTTAAAGAATATCTTATAAGCCTCCTTAATATCCTTCTAAATACATACCCCCTGCCTTCATTAGACGGAAAAACGGATTCCGCCGATAAAAAAATGGAAGTTCTCACATGGTCGCTTATCACCCTGGCGGCTACATCATAATTTTCACCGCTTTTACCGTAAGATTTTCCGGTTATGGAGTCTATTTCATTTATGTAAGGCTTAAAAACATCAGTGTCGTAATTGGATTTCACGTTCTGCAGAACCCTCAAAATCCGCTCCAAACCCATACCGGTATCTATGGACGGTTTCGGAAGCATAGAGACGGCACCGTCCATACCCCTATTGAATTCCATAAAAACAAGATTCCATATTTCAAGATATCTTCCGCAATCACAGTCCACGCTGCATTCCTTATGCCCCAATTCAGAATATTCGGTATCGAAAAAAATCTCGCTCGAATAACCACACGGACCGGTTTCTCCCATTTGCCAAAAATTAGTTTCGTCCCCGAGTTTAAAAATCTTTTTTTCATTCACCCCTGCAACGTCTCTCCAAATAGAATATCCTTCCTCGTCCTTGCTGTTAACGGTAATATATAACTTATCCGAATCCAACCCGAGAACATCCGTTAAGAACTCGTATGCAAATAAAACAGCATCTTTTTTAAAATAATCGCCGAACGAAAAATTGCCGAGCATTTCGAAAAATGTGTGATGACGGGATGTTTTACCGACATTCTCAAGATCGTTATGTTTCCCTCCGGCTCTCATGCATTTTTGAACGCTTACCGCTCTTAAAAAAGGCGGTTTGGCTGCACCCGTAAAATAATCTTTAAACTGCACCATTCCGGCATTAGTGAACATTATGGAGTCGTCTCCGGCGGGAATCAAAGAAGAACCGGAAACAAAATCATGGTCTTTTCTCGTAAAATAATCGACAAACAATTCTCTTAATTCGTTGGATAATAAACTTTTCATGTTTATATAATATAATGTTTATAATGTACTGTTTAAAATATCTTCGATAATGTTAGAAGAAAATCCCCTACCCTGCAAAAAATTATATAACTTCTTCTTAAACATTAATTTATTTTCTCTGTATTTTATTAACGAAACCTTTTTTTTATCCATTGCCTTAATGGCTATATCGTGTTCTTCGTCTTCGGTATAAAACATTTCCAATACCCTATCTATAAGACTTCTATTGAGCCCCTTTTTGTATAACTCATAACTCAATTTTATTCTTCCGATAAGTTTTCTTTTACCGTTTTCCATAAAACGTTTAGCAAACGCCTCGTCATTTATATAGTCGTATTCTTTTAATTTTTTGACGGCTTTACCGATATCCTCAGTAGAAAATCCTTTTTTAATGAGCTTTTCCGCAATCTGCTTTTCAGAATAAGACCTGGCGGAAATGAGCTTAAGCGAATAGTCCAATACCGATACCGGGGCTTTAAATCTTTTTTTGGATAAATCTTTCTGCGATACCTTCAACTCAACTGCTCCAAAACGAACCGGATTTGCCAGAGACGGCATCAGAATTCGCCTGGGTATCATTCTCCTGGGACCGGTGGTTCTCGAGTCCCGCAAATGAAGATACGTTTGAGTCCTTATCGGAGGAATTTACGCCGGATATTAACAATGCAAGGTCGTTGGGGGATGTGGATTCGGAGAGGGCATCTTTATAAGTTATCAAACCGGCTTTATAAAAATTATAAAGAGACTGATCAAACGTCTGCATTCCGTATTGAATATTGCCGCTTTTAATATAATCCCTTATGCTCGCTGTTTTATCCTCGTCGGCAATGCATTCCTTTATCATCTCCGTCCCTATCATTATTTCTACGGAAGGCAGTCTGCCGGTCTTATCCGCTTTAACTATGAGCCTCTGCGATATTATTGCAGAAATCACGGAAGAAAGTTGTACCCTTATCTGCTTTTGTTGGTGAGGCGGAAAAACCGCAATGATTCTGTTGACGGTCTCCTGAACGTCAAGGGTATGAAGCGTACTCATAACGAGATGACCTGTTTCCGCCGCTATCATTGCCGTCTCTATGGTTTCCAAGTCTCTCATTTCGCCGACGAGGATAACGTCCGGATCCTGCCTTAAGGCTTCCCTTAAACCGTGAGAAAAAGAATAAACGTCCATACCGAATTCACGCTGGTTTATCACGGCTTTTATATCTTTATGCAAATATTCTATGGGGTCTTCGATGGTGATAACGTTAACCGGCCTGGTATGATTTATATAATCTATCATAGATGCCAGCGTCGTAGATTTTCCGCTTCCGGTTACGCCGGTCACTAAAATAAGCCCTCTTTTATGCAGCGATATAGATTTTATAATTTGAGGCAGATTCAGTGAATCAAACGGGGGTATTATAAACGGTATATATCTCATCGCTATGCTTATAGAGTTTCTCTGTGAAAATATATTAACCCTGAATCTGCCGACACCTTCAAGGCTATATGCCAAGTCTACATCTCTATTTTCCTGAAATACCTTGAGCTGATGCTTATCCATCATGCTTCCGGCAACCTTTTCGATTATATCTTTCGAAAGTATCTTCAAATTTTCCTGCCTATAAATATCCCCGTCTATTCTGAAAATAGGATAAGAATTTACCTTGAGATGAATATCGGATGCATTCATATCCACGGCAGTCTTCAAAAGTATTTCTATAAAAGACGGTCTTTCGACCGGTTGTCCCGCCATTATCTTATTCTACTCCTCTCCATTACATATTATTCGATGCTAAAACGTCGAGGCATTTTATGCCTTAAGATCAAATTTTCCTAAAATTTTAGAGTGTATCTCGTCCCGCAATGCCGTATTGTTTTTAAGAGTTTCCTTAGCCGCTTCGCGTCCCTGACCCAGCCTCTCCTTGCCGCAACTAAACCACGTTCCAGATTTCTCTATTATACCGTAATCCGTACCCAGATCGACTATATCCCCTTCCAACGATATCCCGCTGTCATAAATTATGTCAAACTCGGTCCCTTTAAACGGAGGGGCTACTTTGTTCTTGACTATCCTGGCCTTGGTACGGGAACCGATTATTTCATCGCCTTTTTTAATAGAGCCTACCCTCCTGATATCTATTCTAACGGAAGAATAAAATTTAAGGGCATTGCCTCCGGTAGTGGTTTCGGGGGAACCGAACATGACGCCTATCTTCATTCTAATCTGATTAATAAATATAACCGCCGTATTTGACTTATCTATAGCCGACGTAAGTTTTCTCAATGCCTGAGACATAAGTCTTGCCTGAAGCCCCATGTGTGTGTCTCCCATATCTCCTTCTATTTCCGCCCTCGGAACGAGAGCCGCAACCGAATCTATGGCTAAAACATCAAGAGAACCAGACCTCACAAGAGAGTCGGTAATCTCTAAGGCTTCTTCGCCGGTGCTCGGCTGAGAAACCAAAAGCTCGTCAACGTTCACGCCTATTTTTTTAGCGTAATTTAAATCTAAAGCATGCTCCGCATCGATAAAGGCCGCAATCCCTCCTTTTTTTTGAGCCTGAGCAATAATTTGAAGGGTAAGCGTGGTTTTGCCGGAAGACTCCGGACCGAATATTTCTATAACCCTGCCCATAGGTACACCGCCTATGCCAAGCGCTATGTCTAACGAGAGCGAACCTGTGGGGATAGCCTGAATGTTTTTCATTACCGGTCTTCCGCCTAGCTTCATAACCGCTCCGACTCCAAACTGCTTTTCTATTTGGGCAATGGCGATGTCCAACGCCTTAATCTTTTGTTCCTGAACCGGTGCTTTGGTTTTAATTTCCTTATTTTCTTTGCTATTAGTCGATTTTAAAGACATTTTCGTTACCCCTATTCATTTGCTTAATTAAGCATATTTAAAAGTTATATCTCAAAAAAGAAATATTATCAAGTTAAATCCCTTAAAACTAAATTATAATATTATCAATCGTCTTTTAAGGCTTATTATGTGATAACCCACCTACAACATTCCGCTAAGAAGCCTGTATACCCAGAAAAGCGCCATTTTTGCAGTATAAGCCTTAATATCCATACGCGTACCGGAAAAGGCGTATTTCCTTACCTCTTTCAGCTTAGATCCGGAAAGGGCTATAAAAACCGTACCCACGGGATAATTATCGCTCGGGGTTTCCGGTCCCGCAAAACCGGTTACGGCAAGTCCGATATCGCAAGACGCTTTTTCTTTCACTGCCTCCGCCATCGACAACGCACATCTTTCGGAAACGGCTCCGTCTTTTTCTATAATAGCCTTATCTATTCCAAGAATATCCGTCTTCGCATAATCAGAATATACTACGTCGCCGTACATAAAATAATCTGACGCCCCCGGCAGATCGGTAAGTTTGTCGGAAATATACCCCCCGGTAAGCGATTCTGCAACCGCAATCTTAACGCCGGTCTCCTTGAGGAGATAAGAACAAACGATATTGAGTTCGTCATCGTCGTAGCCGTAAAGGTAATCCTTAAAGATTTTGCTGACTCCGTTATCTACCAATTTAATGTTTTCATTGAGTTTTTGAGTTGAAATTCCACTGACCGTTGTTGACAATATGAATTCCCCGTATGAAAATTTATAATTAAAACCGCATTCATAATTTTTTTTAAGCTTTTCAAGGAGGTTCCCAAATTCTCTTTCTTTTAGGCCGAACAGCTTGTATTTTCTCAATCTTACGGAATAATTAATCCCCATCTTCCCTAATACCTTTCCAAGTATATGATTTTTAAACATATTTACCGCATTTTTGGATTCAAGAGGCACGGCGGCAAAAAATATGGGTTCGGTCAAATAAAAACCGGAAATACCGGAATTTTGATTCGGAATGATAAAGGAATTTTCTGGAAAATAACATATTTTTTCGCCATAGGGAGTCAATTCTTTCTTGCCGGATTCATGAACAAGCCTCATTAAATCTGCGGCATCTTTGTTTCTGACAAGCTCTTTCCCGAATATATCCGATGCCATATTCTGTGTAATGCATCCGCTTTCATTTATACCGCCGCACGTTATAACGAACGAATCCCCAGACGCCATATACGACATGACCTTATATATCCCGTCTTTCTGGTCTCTCGGCATAATGACGGCTTCTTTAAATCCGAGATTATAGTTTGAGAGAACGGCGGAAATATCCCTTATCACACTCCCTGCTTCCACGAAATTATTACCTTTTGCTATAACAAGTATCTTAATATCCATAAATTTTATAAGCCTTTTATATTTATATATGCGCCGTTAAAGTAATTATAAATCTTAAAACAACGATAGAGAAAAGAGCTGCAACGACATCGTCAAGCATAACCCCTAATCCCCCTTCTACGTTTTTGTCTATATATCTAACAGGAAATGGCTTCAATATGTCGAAAAACCTGAACAATATGAAACCGTAAACTGCATAAAGAATTGAAAACGGAAACCCCAGAACCCCTATCATGACCGTAAGATATCCTACTGTTTCGTCTATTACTATGAAGGAAGGGTCTTTCATTCCGGATATTTTCTCCGCGCCGGACGAAAAATAAACCCCCATAATAAATGTAAACACGCATAATGCAATATAATAATAGGGATTTAAAAATCTCAATATCGATATGTATAACAAAAAAGCCGCTACTGAACCTGCCGTCCCCGGAGCATAAGGGAAAAACCCCGTATAAAAAAACGAAGAGATAAATATAGAAATATTAAAACCCTTTTGCTTTGCCATATTTCGATTTCATCCCAACCCGCGCGAGCGGGCATTCCGTAATTATTGCGTTAAATAATTATCATATTTATCCGCTAAGATTGAAACTTGTACCTTCTCATAGCAATATTAAGCAGTATAGCTACGGCGGACATATCTACTAACAAAGACGTTCCTCCATAACTGAAAAAAGGAAGCGGTACACCGACGACGGGCAGCAACCCCACGGTCATAAACATATTGACTATCGTATGAAACGTGATTATACTGAGGGCACCCCCGCCGAGCAGAAACCCCTGTAATTTTTTTGTTCTGTAAACGATATTATATCCTCTCACTATGAGTATAAAATATAATCCGATAAGAATCAACCCGCCCAGAAAGCCAAATTGCTGCATAAACGTAGAGAAGATGAAATCAGTATGTTTAGCCGGCAAAAAATTAAGGGTACTCTGGGAGCCTTTTCCAAATCCGTTTCCGAAAAACCTGCCCGCTCCAACTGCAATCTCTGATTGCATCATATTATAACCCGCTCCGAGATAATCTTTTGCGGGATGTAAAAATATAAGTATTCTGCTTTTCTGATAAGGCTTCAGCCTAAACCACAAGAGCGGCCCCGCAAACAGGGCGATTCCGGTCAAAATCATCATAGCGTTTCTTTTAATACCGGCAATAAAAACTATCGTAATGCCTATAAAAAATACTATCAAAGCCGTTCCCAAATCCGGTTCCTTCGCTATCAAAATCACTGGCAGAATAATCATTACAAACGGAATCAATAGTTCTTTTATGGAATAGCTGTTTTTATCCTTACGAAAAGTGAAATACCTGACAAGGGCTAATATCAACGCTATTTTCATAAATTCTGAAGGTTGAAACGAAAACATTCCGAAGGAAATCCATCTTGATGCTCCGTGTGCAATTTTGCCTTCTAACAGTACGGCTATAATCAGTATAAAAATAAAACCATATATATAATAGGCTATTTCTATAAATATGTTGTAATCTATGGTAATAATAATAAACATTACGATAAATGCTATTAAAAACCATATGATCTGTTTTACGATGTAGGGGTCAAAAAAATCTTTGTGATTTATGCTTAACGAGCCGTAAAGATTTGCGATGCCTATAACAAAAATCAAAATAACAGTGAAAAACATTACGAAATCAAAATTTTTTGCATATTTATTATTTAATATTCTCATATATATCCTTTCTTAAATCCACCTGTATATTCTAAAAAGCACTATAAACAAAATTCGGCAGTTTGCTTTTACCTGCTTTCTTGTTTTTCGTTTTACCGTTAGCCGCCGGTTTCCATAAACCCTTTTGTTCTAAATATTTCTCCACTATTTTTTTAGCTATAACCGCGGCGTTCACCCCGAGTAATTTTGCGTGCATATCTAATACCACCACGGCAATCTTTGGATTTTTTAAAGGAGCAAATCCTACAAACCATGCATTATCCCTGTATTTTCTGAGTATATGTTTTATATCGTAAATAGAGTATGTTTTAGATGTAATCTGAGCCGTTCCCGTTTTTCCGCAAAAAGTTATACCGTTTATTTTGCCGTTAAAAGCCGTCCCGTAATCTTTGTTTACCACATCGCAAAGACCTTTTTTAACCGCATCTAAATAGCTTTTTTTAATGCCTATATGCTTTATGAGCATGGGCATTATTTCTTTTAATACCTTTCCGTTCCAGGATACGATTTTTCTTACAATAAAGGGTCTGTAAAGACTGCCTCCGTTAGCAATAGCGCTGTACGCCATCACAAGTTGTAAGGGAGAAACGAGGACGTAGCTTTGCCCTATAATTGCCGAAAGCGTAGAGCCCTTATACCAGCGCCTGTGGTACCTCTCGTAAACAAGCTTTTTTGTGGGTATAAAACCGGGATTCTCATCCGGCAGGTCTATTCCGGTTTTTTCTCCAAACCCGAGCTTATGCGCATAATCCGCCAGTTCATCTATATCTATTTTAACGCCGAGAGAATAAAAATACGTATCTACGGATTCCGCTAAAGCCCTATATAAATCTATTTTAGAGTGCTGATTGGGATTCCAGTTGTAAAAAACGGCGTTGCCTAATTTAAAAACCGGTCCGGCATAAATTTTTTCTTTCGGAGTGATTAAATGCAAAGATAGCGCCGCTAAAGCGCCTGCGATCTTAAAAGTGGAGCCGGGCGCCAAGGCATTTTGTATCGCCTTGTCTTCTAACGGATGTTCATTGTTATGAATAATTTTATACCATTGCCTTTCGCTGATACCTTCGGAAAAATAAAAGGGATTAAAAGACGGAGTAGATACCATAGCAAGAATCCTTCCGTTTTGCGGGTTAACGGCAATCAGTGCGCCTTCTCTTTTTTTCATAAGCTTATAGGCAAGTTTCTCTAAGGAAAAATCCAGTGTAGTATACAAGTTTGCACCCATCGTGGGTTTTTTGACGACTATATTGCCTATAGGTTCGCCTTCGGAATTAACAATTACCCTTTTTCCACCATCCTTTCCGTGCAAATACTTTTGATAGTAATATTCTATGCCCGTTTCTCCGATGATATCGGAGGAATTAAGGTAACCATACTTTTTATTTTCAAACTGCTTTCGGGAGACCGGACCGACATAGCCGAAAATCTGAGCACCCATTTTTTTGTACGGATAATGTCTTATGGGAATAATATCTATAAAAAACCCTTTTAAAAACAATTTATTGGCTTCAAACTCGGATAATTTTTTAACGGAGATATTTCGCACTAGGATAATAGGTTCGTAGGGAGGTAAAAATTCCTTCTTTTCAGCCTTTGCCAAAAGTTTTTTATAACTTTTATTCATCAAACCGGCAAGAAATTTGAGTTCCGTTTGTAAATTTTTTACTCTCGATACGGTAAAGGCGATATTGAAAGAAGATTCGTTATCCAAGAATATTTTTCCGCTATTCGATAATATATCTCCGCGCGGCGCCGTGAGATATATTATCCGCGTAGCATTGTCTTTCGCTAATTTATAATAATAATTGCCCCTTAAAATCTGTAAATAAAAAAGCCTGAGAATCAGGATAAAAAACAGTATAGCGACAATTGCCATCAATAAATTAATCCTGTTTTGCTGTCCCCTCAATATCCTATTTTCATTATATAAAGATGACATCACTGATTTCTATCTATGCATAAAATTCTCGATAGCTCGTCGTGAATAAGACCATTGGAAGCCAATATTCTTCTGTTATAAATGTCTAAAGGCATTTTGCAAAAATCGGTAACCTCCCCTCCGGCCTCTTTAATCATCAAGCTTCCGAAGGCCATATCCCACGAATTTAGATTTAGCTCCCAGTATCCGTCAAGAAAGCCGGATGCGGTATAGCACAAATCTAAGACGGCAGAGCCCAACCGCCTTATGCCCCTTACATTTATTGAGATATCCCTAAAATGATCGAAATTATTATCCGGATTACTTTTTTTATCGTATGGAAAGCCGGTGGCCAGCAAGCTTCTTTCAAATATAGTTGTCTTAGAAACATGGACTCTCTTACCGTTAAAATATGCCCCTCCGCCCTCGGTAGCAAAAAACAACTCTTCCGAAATGGGATTGTATGCGCAACCCATCACTATAGCAGAATTTACCTCAAGCGCTGCCGAAAAACAAAAAATGGGAATACCGTGGGCATAATTGGTCGTTCCGTCTAAAGGGTCTATTATCCATTTGAACTTAGACCCTTTACTGATATTAAGACCATCTTCCTCCGCAAGAATAGAGTGATCGGGAAACGCCTTTTTAAGGGCGTTAACAGCATAACCCTGAGAAGCGACATCTACCTCCGTAACAATATCGACAATGCCTTTATACTTAACGAAATGAGATTTTCTGAATGATTTAGACATAATTTTGCCGCAATCTTTAGCGAGAGCTATTGCAAAATCGAGATAATTTTGTAAATCCTGATTGTCAAAACCTCTATCGTTCATTAGCCGTCAATTAATTTTGATGTTGACTTAATTCTGCATCAATATTTCAGAACACGAGCAACTCAAATTTGCACCAAATCCACTGCCGCATACTTAAAACCTATATTTTTCATTTCTTTAATAATTTCATCTCTGAAAACGGGGTTTGCAAAAGACATGGCAAAATATTCATCCGCTTCTATTTTTGCAAGCTCTCCGTAATGATAAACGCGGCAGTCTTTAACACCCATTTTTTCTAAAAAATCCTCCGCATCTTCCACCATCCTAATCTTGTCTCTAGTAATTATACTGCCTGCGGGAATTCTCTCGGACATACAAACGGCATGCAATTTTCCGTCGATATTTACATCGTAAAGCCCTGCCGCCTGAGATATATCTTTTTTTGAAAAATACAACTCCCTTAACGGTGAATATACGTTAAATTCTTTCTCCGCAAATAATTCCGGTCTGTCGCTGTCAAAAATATTCTCCGCATCAGATCCGGTTAGTATGAGATACGATTTCGGAATATATGACAACATAGTTTTAAATAACAAAATTTTACAAAAATAACACCTCATCCTATCATTTACGATATAGGATTCTTCCATAAATTCGTTAGTTTTAGCCGATATATGCTTTACGTTCAGTTTTTTCGTCCATGCCCCGCAAAATTCAAGGTTTTTTCTATACACGGAAAATGAATTGCCGGTAAAAGCGACAACGTTTTCTTCGCCGAGTATTTTTTTGGCAAAATAAAGCAAAAAGGCCGAATTTAACCCACCGTTAAAAGCTATTGCAACCTTTTTATAGTTTTTTACCGTCTTTTCAAGTTCATTTAATTTATGCTCTACCGTTTTCATAAATTAATATCGTCAATACGGGCGAAACGACGAAAGAACACTCTTATTCACTTTAACATCGGCTTTAGATTCTAAATAGTCGACATAATGATCAAGAAACTCCTGCCTCTTTTCTAAACGGTAAAGTTCTTTTTGCTTTGCCGCTGAATTCTTGCCATCTTTATTTGCCAATTCCGAAAAATATTTCGGAAAATAAACCCTTAAAACTTTAATTACGGCAAAGCCCGATTTAACCGAAAAAACTCTGCCGGCCTCCGTATTTGCGGGTACCGAGAATATTGCTTTTAATATGCTTCCGCTCTGCAAATATTTTTTAAAATAATCGGATTTTACCAGATTAACCTCTGAGAAAAGAGGAATTTTTTTGGTCATTCCACCGAAACTCTTTGCCTGCCCGGTAAATTTGCCGCCGTACAGAATAATCTTTTTAAGGAAACCGGCGGCGGCTTTTTTAGATTTAAAAATTGCTATTTCAAAAGAAACGGATTTATTTTTTATCATATAATCATTTAAAAATTGCCTGTTTATCATGGTAAAAGACTCCGATATAATCCTTTTTATGTACGACCTTGCAATCTCGGACTTATAGTTTTTTTCAAATTTCGCAGGGGTCAGATGATTGTTTATCAAGACGCTGATAAACAACTTATTGCTGAAACTCCCGTTTTTTTGAAACACTGAAAAGGACGCTATGTTTCTCGCTATAAACCCATTTGAGACGTGAACCCCGAATACGTCTTTTTTGGATTCCAAAACACCGTTTGCAATCAAAGAAGACAACGCCGAACCGGTCAAATCAAGCTTCTTAAGCTCACTGTTCGTTAGTTTATTACCGTATAGTCGTTCATATTCGCTTTTAAGTTTTCCGTAATAATTACTCAAATCGTTCAGGGATATGCCTTTCCCATTTACCGTAGCTACGTCGTTAGAGGGAATACCTCCCCCCACACCCATTAGATACGGAAGAAAACTGAATCCTATGATGAATAATGCCCCTATGATTATAGTAATAATTTTGCCTGCCGTATGAGAGTAAAATTTTCTTAAAAATTCAAGCATAATAGTTTGATACCCCTTAGAGAATTAGAATCTATATTTAATTACCGTATTATCGATTCTATTTTATACGCCAAATCAATTTTATGCAAATATTTTCCGCTAATCTAAAATCGCTTGATTTCTTTTTAAGAAATTTTTATAGCCTATCTTTTTGAAAAAGAAAAATATTGCCGGTGAAATTAATGCGGTGGCTACAGAAGCGGGCAACCCATAAGAAAATATGAAGTTCAAATATATAAAATGAATACCGAGCCGGTAGTAAACAATTAGAAAAAGTACGAGGTAGTAACCCGAGGACGAAAAAAAAGTAATCAAAATCTCGCTCAAAAAGTTATCCGACGAAATTTTACGCCAAAGAATATATGAAACTGCATAGGAAACAACCCCTATAAAACCGAAAAGGGTCGGATCTAAAGGCGTCATTGAACCATATATATAAAATAAAATATAAGACATTATCCCTCCGGAATATATGTCTAAATACGCAGAAATATATACTATACCGGCTATAACGAGGTTGGGGAAAACAAAAAAATAGCCGTAATGAGAATAATTATTAAATATGAGGGATATCACCATCAAAAACAAAAATGAACATATTATGTAAATGTATTTATAAATATCATTTCTCGACAAGGACATATCTACCGTTAAATAAGTTTTTATATGGAATTACGGTTATCTTTTGAAATATATCGTAGTTTTTTTTCGTTATCGTTGTTACCTTGCCTACATTTATCCCCGGCGAAAAAACACCGCCGAGCCCCGATGTCAAAATCGTATCTCCCTTATGGACCTGCTGCGAATTAAATACGAATCTCATTTTTATGTAACCGTCGCCAAACCCCTGTGCGATACCCATAGTCCCCGTATCCGCATCTATCACGGAAAAAACACACTTAGGATCGGTTATAGGAATAACCCTCGAATAATGAGCACCCGCATGAATAACCCTTCCCACGACTCCGTCATAAGAAATTACGCCGTCTCCGGCTTTGATCCCGCTCCTTGCTCCTTTATTTATATAAAGACTGTGAAACCACCCTTCAATACCGTGCAGTATAATGGCAGCCGGTACGGTTTTATTCCCTACGGAACTTTTTAAAATTAAAAGCGCTTTTAATTTTCTGTTTTCTATTTTATATTCTCTATATTTATCCAGTTTATAGCTTATCATCTTTAATTTAGACTTAAGCACCCTGTTTTCTGCCTTAACCGACAGAAGATCGATATAATTACCATAAATCTTTTCGGAAACACCAACCGGATAATCTACTACGGTATAAATTTCATATACCGAATCGCTTATAAAATCCGAAAAAAAACTGCCTATTTTAATTCCATTCAAAGAAAGTATGTAAATAGATGCAGATATGATTATAATTATAAAAAGGAATACGGCATCTCTATACTTTTTAAAATTTAATCTCCTCAATGGATTTACCCGTAACTAATTCTCAAGCATTATATCTTTCAATGCATTAATTTCGTTTAACGCCTTTCCCGCGCCTCTCACAACGCATGTAAGAGGATCGTCTGCTATGATAACAGGAAGTTCCGTATGCTCTCTTATTAAAACGTCCATATTCTTTAAAAGCGCTCCGCCGCCGGCAAGAACTATCCCGCTATCTACGATATCCGACGAAAGTTCCGGCGGAATCTTCTCTAATGTCGTTTTTATTGCATCGATTATCTGGTTTGCGGGCTCGGTTATCGCTTCTAAAACTTCGGACGAAGTTATTTCTATAATCTTCGGTATACCGCTTACGATATCTCTCCCTTTGATATTCATCTTGGATTCTTCTTCCACCGGGTAAATAGTTCCGATAGTCATTTTAACAAGCTCCGCCGTTCTATCTCCTATAAGCAGACTATACTTTTTCTTTATATACTGAATTATGGCATCGTCTATCTTATCGCCACCGACCCTCAACGATTTGGCAAAAACTATACCGGACATGGAAATTACTGCGACCTCGGTAGTCCCGCCGCCTATATCGACAATCATATTTCCTGCGGCTTCGGTAATAGGCAGTCCGGCGCCTATGGCGGCGGCAACCGGCTCTTCTATCAGATAAACCATTCTTGCCCCGGCGGCTTCGGCGGATTCTCTCACCGCTCTTCTTTCAACGGCCGTAATACCGGAAGGGATAGCAATGATAACACGCGGTCTTATCATGGTTTTTCTGTTATGGATTTTCCGGATAAAATATTTAAGCATTGCCTCTACTACTTCGAAGTCGGCAATAACGCCATCCTTCATGGGTCTTATCGCCGATATGTTTCCAGGCGTTCTTCCGAGCATCTTCTTAGCATCCCTTCCCACGGCAAGAATTTTTTTATCTCCCCGCGAATCTATATGAACCGCCACTACTGAAGGCTCGTTCGAAACTATACCCTTGTCTTTAACGTAGATAAGAGTATTCGCGGTTCCTAAATCGACCGCAAGATCGTTACTGAATAAACCGATTAGACTATCCGCAAACATAATAGAATTACCCTCTCTCTTGTATTAATATTAATTTAATTTTAAATATCGTAATTTTCGGCATAACTTTTATTTTTTATAGCTTTATTTACACGACTTATGTTGTTTATTTTATAAATGTTATAATATATTATTTATTTTAGCAACAAAAAATTTCCAATAATTCACTTCTTTTTACTTTGATTTTTATTAAGGGTTTTGTTAATATAAATACAACGATGGAAAAAATTTTAGTTATAGACATAAAAGAAAGCCGGAAAATCGAGTCAATATTTCTTGTCAAAAACAAGTCTCAGGCTGTTGGGAAAACCGGAAAGCCTTACATATTTCTTAAATTGTCCGATAAAACCGGAGAAATTAAAGGATATATCTGGGATAACGTCGAAAAATTTGCCGGCACGTTTGAAATAGGCGACTTAATCAAGGTAAAATCAAAATCCTCCTCGTTTCAAAACGAGCTTCAGCTCGGAATTTTTGACGTGGAAAAAATTGAGTACGATAAGACGGATGTTGCTTTTCTCGGACTTTTTATTAAATCCACGAAATACGACATAAGTGCTATGTTCTTAGAGCTTGTATCAATATTGAAAAAAAATTTAACAAATGAATATATCATAAAGCTGACCGATTATTTTTTATCCGACGAAAATTACGCAAAACAGCTAAAGACGTTGCCTGCCGCAAAATCCATTCATCATGCTTATATAGGCGGATTACTCGAACATACGCTAAGCATGTTGAAAATAGGCATATTTCTTTCCGAACATTACGGAAAATATGTAATAAAAGATGTTCTTATCGCATCTATACTGCTTCACGACGTCGGAAAGACGGAAGAATTATACCTGAAAAATAACGTTACGGAATATTCCGATGAGGGGAGGCTGCTCGGACACATAGTTTTAGGTACTTGCGCTATAGATGAAAAAATCGGCAAGATACCCGGATTTCCAAAAAAATTGAGACTGCTGCTTCTGCATTCCATAATATCACACCACGGAGAGTTAGAATTCGGTTCTCCAAAGAGACCTAAAACGGTTGAAGCCTTTTTGCTTCATTATATCGACAACATGGACTCCAAGGCAAACCAATTGATAGATTTTATGGATAGCGGCAATACACAATGGAGCCAATATTCAAAGCAATTAGACCGATATCTGCTTAATTCTAAAACATTTTTTGCAGAAGACGATACCGAGCAAGACACCCCTCAAGATAACGTAAATCATGATACAACCCGTACGGCATCCGCTAAAACCGATACGAACAACAATACTTCCCCCGACTCCGCGATGGAAAACGGGTTGTTCAGCGAAGGGTTATTTGAATGAAATTGAAAAACCGCATCGTTACATCCTGCTACTGCACCGGTTCTAAATACTTGAATTAACCTACCTTGTTATATTTTCTATGCCTGAAATCGACTCCCAATTTTTTTGCAATATTTGCAATATAAGGTATGTCTGTTCCCGGCAAATCTACCGCCGTGACGGTTACTTCCTTAATATACTTTTTAGATTCCCCGATAAAATTCAGAACGGAGTCATATGCTTTAGCCCTTTTTTTTAAAATTTGAGGATTGCAAATCCTATCATAATGCTCGCTGTTTTGGGCGTTAAGGCTTATGCTTACGCTGTCTATAATCCCCCCTAACTCTGGAACCGTATTCCTTTCATAAACGGCATTTGCGAGTCCGTCTGTATCAAGCCTTATTTTTAAATCGCTGCAGCCATGTATGTCCGCATAAATCTTTTTTAAAGTTTTTGCAACGCTCTTAAGGGTTTCTATCCTCAAAGTCGGTTCTCCGAATCCGCAAAAAACAACTTCTTTAAAATCGTAATACCTAAAAACTGAAGAGACAACCTCGTCGACAGCAGGCTCTTTGTCCAATTTAAGATTATATCCGCGTACGTTAAAATTACTTTTACCATTTTGATATTTAGGGCAAAATGTACAACGGTTAGTGCATTTATTCGTAAGATTGACATAAACGGAATTTCCGATCTTATATGCTACAGAGGGATAAAAACCGGAAATACCGTTCAAAGAAAACAGGTTTACCGTATTCTGAACGGTCAAAGCATCTAATTTACCCCTCTCCACCCCTTTTAATTCGGCAATCGTATCCAAAACCAAACTGACACGTGAAGGTTCGTTTCGTTTACCCCTAAATGGCGCGGGGGCAAGATAAGGGCTATCGGTCTCTATCAAAATCTTTTCGTTCGGAATATTTTTAACCGCCGCCCTCAGCCCTTCGTTCTTTTTATACGTGATATTTCCGGAAAACGAGATAAAAAACCCCATTTTTATAAACTCCTCTGCTATGGCCGGGTCATCCGAAGAAAAACAGTGAATAACACCGCCGAAAAAACCGTCCGGCGATTTTACGTAATCTTTTAAAATACCTATCGCATCCTCGTAAGCGTCTCTTACATGCACTATAATCGGAAGCCTATAGGCGGAGGCAAGCCCTATTTGAAACTTAAACAGCTCTTTCTGTTTTGTTTTAACTTCTCCTAAATTTTTTTTAGGCATAAAATAATCCAACCCTATTTCTCCCACCGCAATAACCTTCTTTTTATTTGCCGAATAATAATGCTCGAATAATTTGAATATATCCGGCAAATCCTTATATAAACTTTTGGGATGAACCCCGAGGGCGGTAAAAATAAAATCGTAAGAGTTTATTATTTCTACGGTTTTTTCTATCCTTTCGTTTTGAGCTAAAGAGCCTATAGAAATGGCGTGAGTTATGCCTCTATTAGACATTCTAAGCAAGACATCGGAAAAATCAGTCTCAAACTCCGCCATCTCAAGATGGCAATGAGAATCTATCATTCTATTTTATTCTGGGAAATAGAATATCTGCACTATCGGATATTTTATGCCCATTTTTAAAACGCTGCCGGCAATTTTTAACTAAATCATCCGGGGTAAGCGGAGATTTAAGCAAATCGAACGGCTCCGTATTTAATATAACGTTAATTTTTTTGGACGTAACGGGCATGAAGGGATATATCAAGTAGGATACGCAATATATAGACATGAGCGATGTCCTTAGAATTCTAAATAATTTCTTTTTGTCCTCTTCGACGGCGGCATTAAGCTTCCAAGGGGTACCGTCGTTTACATATTTATTTACCGTATTTATAAATTTAAAGGTATTGTCTATAATCTTTACAAAATCATAGTTGTCATATCTGTCGCTTAAACCGGCCAATATATCCGAAACCTTCTTTATAATACCGTCGTCTATATCGGCGTCAGAACCAGGAACCTTGCCGCCCGTATATTTTTTCAGCATCGCAATAACCCTTGAAACCAAGTTTCCAAGGTCGTTTGCAAGTCCGGAGTTATATCTTAAGATAAAATTATCCATATTAAAATCGCCGTCTAATCCCAGCGTTATTTCATTTAAAAGATAAAATCTTACGGCATCCGCACCAAACTTATCTATCAAAAAATCTGGGTCTATCGCGTTGCCTAAGGACTTAGACATCTTTTTGCCGCCCGTAAGCCACCAGCCGTGCGCCAGTATTGTTTTAGGAAGATCGATATCCAAAGCAAAGAGCATGATGGGCCAGTAAACTCCGTGAAATTTAATGATATCTTTGCCAACTATGTGATTGGCAGTTTTAAAAAATTTATCAAAATCAGGATTTTTGCCGTTTAGGAAGTCTTCGTACCCTAAGCCCGTTAAATAATTTAAGAGCGCATCGAACCAGACATATATAACGTGTTTATCGTTGCCGGGAACAGAAATGCCGCACTTGAAAGACGTTCTGGATATGCTTAAATCTTTTAAGCCTTCCCGTATAAACGATACGACCTCGTTCTTTCTAAAATCGGGCTTAATAAACCCGGGATTATTTTCTATGTATTTCAGGAGTCTTTTTTCATATTTATCTAACTTTAAAAAATAGCTTTCTTCTTTAACTTTAGACACCGGCCTCCCGCATTGCGGGCAGTTTCCACCGTCAAGAGACCTTTCCGTCAGAAAGGTTTCACAGGGAGTGCAGTACCAACCTTCATATTCAGACAAGTATATATCGCCCTTTTTTAATAATTTTTTAAATACGGTCTTTACCGTTTTTATATGGTCGGCATCGGTCGTTCTTATAAACCTGTCGTATGATATGCCAAGGCTTCCAAAAAGTTCTTTAAATTTCTTATGTACGGAATCTGCAAGCTCTTTAGGGCTTATGCCCCTCGCTTCCGCCTCTTTTTCTATTTTTAATCCATGTTCATCCGTTCCGGTCATAAAAAAAACTTTGTAGCCGGAAAGCCTCTTGAATCTTGCCGCAGAATCCGCAATTACCGTAGAATACGCATGCCCCATATGCGGCTTATCGTTGGCATAATAAATAGGCGTCGTAACGTAAAAATAATCTTCGCTGTGCGAAGCAGGGCAGTCTTTGTGAGATACCCCGGGTGTGTTATTTTCGTTTTCGCAAATATCCTCGCTGACCCCAATAGAATCAAAAGAAAGGCAGCATAGAAGTCTGCCGCAGTACCCTACGTATTTACTTGTGCTTTGGCATTGAATCTTTGTAGTCGCGGAAGTTATGGCATTCATCTCCGAAACGACGGTGCCGCAACAGCATATCCTTCCGCAAATGCCTATTCCGCCCAAAACTCTGCACTCGTCTCGGATATTGATCTGACGCATTTCTATCCTTAGGTGAAACTTAGACGCAAGTATTTTTACGAGCTCCCTGAAATCAACCCTCTCTTCGGCACTATAATAAAAAACCAGCTTATTTTCGACAGGCAAAAATTTAATCCGCAAAAGTTTCATCGACAGCTTAAGGCTTTCGATGTTCTTTTTGCAAAAGCCGAAGCTTTCGGTTTCTATAGGATAACGTACAAATTTATCTCCGGTTTCAAAAGTAAAAAGCTTCCTTATAACCTTGGCATTATTAGGGAGGGTACCGCCTTGAACGACTCTTATATCTCCCAAAACCATTCCTGTATAAATAATTTCATCTTTCTCTACGAGCACTCTGTCGTCCTGCAAAAGCTGCAACGCCTTTACGTCGCACTCTAAGCTGTAGTCCATCTCCCGTATTTCTATATCGACTATTCTCATTTATTATATTATATCCGCCCCTTTAAATATAAAAGACCGGAAAAATACGAATCAAGCGCAATCGTTTTGTTTAAATTATAACTTTTCATTTTTTCCATATGGTTAACGGTCAAATTTATCATATATACAAGGTCTTTTCGGGTGACGCCGAAATTTTCAAAACCTTCGGTTATTTCCCTTATTTCTCCAGCAATGTCTTCATTATATAATAATTCTGCACTTTTTGTCACATAATAAATATAAACATCGCGCAGAATAAATAAAATCATCTCAAAATTAGCCGCTTTCCTTTCGTTTTCTCCGCCTTTTCCCGCACCGCTAAGAAAATTATTAGACATATCATATGGATTTACACTTGAAGGGTTATAGGCCAATTCTTTAAATACGGTATCAACTAATAAATTTCTTTTTTCTAAGTAATCGCCTTTTACAAGCCCGTAAAAATCGGAATAGCTGCCCATTGCAATCTTGGAATAGAGTCTCAGAACATCCTCCTTTATATCCGGAAATTCAGACCTGAAGACGTCTATCAAAACCTTATCGCCAACGGGACCGAACTTGAGCAGTAAACATCTTGAAATAACGGTCGGCAAAAGTGTACTTAAATTGTGAACGATGAGGATAAATACGGTTTTTGCCGAAGGCTCCTCAAGCATCTTTAAAAGGGCATTGGCGGCGCCGGAGGTCATTGTCGATGCTTCGTCTATAATGATAAACCTATATCCCTGGTAGTACGGCGTTAAACTTAAAAATGAACCTATTTTATGAATATTATCTATTTTTATCGAGCTTCCGGACGGCTCTACGAGCATAAAATTTTGACTCGTACCGTTTAATACGCCTATGCACGACGGACATTTTCCGCAAAAATTCAGCCCTCCGCCTACAGCATCCGCAGGGTCGTCCGAGCTTGGGAATGTCGCGTTGCGCCGACGTTCATAAAGCGCATAGTCTTCACATAAAACCGAAGCCGCAAATGCCGTAGCAACAAATCTTTTTCCTATATTCTGCCGTCCGTGAAATAGAAGTCCGGACGGCATTCTGCCTCCATGAAACAAATTTTTTAAAAATTCTACGGACTTTTCATGCCCCGTAATATTTAAAATATTGTAATCGTAAATTTTATGTTCGTTACCCATACGTATTTTTATTCGTTCGTCGACGTTATTTTTTCGTCAACCAATCCTCTTAAATCCTTCAGGATTTCTATTGCTATATTTTCAGGGGGACAGGAAGCATCTATAATTTTGATTCTATCTCTATACCTCGTCGATAAATACCGATAACCTTCCCTTACGGCACTAAAAAAATCAGGGGACCTGCCGTCGAAACCGTCAAACCCATGAACCCTTCCGCTCAATCTGTTTAGCGCGACTTTCGGCTCTAAATCCAGAAGATAAGTCCTGGCAATATTGAAGTTTTTTCGATTGAGAATAAACTCGTTTATCGTAAGTATGAACTCCCTTAAATCGCAGATACCTTCGGCATCATTCATGTCGGCAGTTTGATAAGCATACGTCGAATCTATAAACCTGTCACATATTATGATATCAAAACTGCTCAACTTTGCGATAATCTCATCTACGTGTACGGTTCTATCGGCAGAGAAAAGAAATAATGCGGCTAACGCAGATGTTTTTATATCTATCGATTTCATAAAAGAAGCATCGCCTCCCGTACCGAGAACCGCATCGTTTATAAAGTTTCCGAGCAATGTTTCGGTAGGTTCCTTTACCGGAAGAACCCTATATCCGTCCTTGGCCAAATCGCCGCAAAGCAGTTTTGACGCCGTGGTCTTACCGGAACCGTCGATACCCTCAAGCGTTATAAAAATACCCATAATAACCTGACAAATTAATTTAAAATTTATAAATCTATTTATTTTTTTCTCAAAATATGTTATAATAATACTTTTAGAATATATACGCGTGCGGTAACACAGCACCGCCGTACCATACTTAAATATAATAACACAATGATAGCCCTATATGAACATAGATTTATTTGATTACGGATTCGACAGCAAAAAGATTGCCAAATACCCCGTAAATAACCGCGACGAAGCAAAGCTACTCGTCTTGGATGTAAAAAATTTTAAAATAGAGCATAAAAGATTTTTTGAAATAACAGATTATATCAATAAAAACGATATTGTAGCAGTTAATAATTCATTCGTTAAAAAAGCAAGGATATTCGGCAAAAGATTTTCGGGCGGCAGGGTCGAGGTATTCATTACGGAATTTCCCGTAAATGTTACTTTTCCGCTAAAATTGAACGCCCTTCTGAAATCCCATAAAACCATTAAGGAAAACGAAGAGATCGACATTCTTGAAACGGGCTTTAATTCCGACAGTATATCCGAAGATAAATCCGGAATTAAGATCACGGCGCTGCAAAACTTGGGGAAGGGGAATTATCAAATTGCGATAAAAAGCAGAGAAGATTACGATTACATATTTGATAAATGCGCACAAATACCTCTTCCGCCCTACCTTAAGCGCATCCCCGACGCTTTGGACGACGGATACTATCAAACTGTTTACGCAGACGATTCATGCGGTTTTTCCGTTGCGGCACCGACTGCGGGGCTTCACTTCACCGACGAGACGATAAATAAAATTAAAGCCAAGGGGGGGATTTTCACCGCCGTATCCCTAAATATAGGGTTAGGGACGTTTCTTCCTGTAAGAACGGAAGATATAACGAAACATGAAATCCACAAAGAAACATATTCCGTCTCCAAAGAAACGGCGGATATTATCAATAAAGGAATAAAGACCAAAAATAATATTATGATCATTGGAACGTCTACCGTCAGGTGCTTAGAGTCGTCAGCTGCCGACGGGAGCGGGATAACCGGGAGAAACGGCGCAGAGACATCTCTGTATATCTATCCGGGTTATAAATTTAAAGTAACAAAAAGTCTCGTTACAAATTTTCATCAACCTAAATCATCTCTTTTTATAATGATTTGCGCCTTGATAGGAATAGAAAGAACAAAAGCCGTTTACGAAGAAGCTATGAGAAATGACTACTCGCTTTTTAGCTACGGCGATGCCATGTATCTGCATAACATATAACTTATGTTTAAAATAATTAAAAGAGACGAACGCACGAGCGCTAGGATCGGCGAGCTTTTTACTAAAAACGGAATAATAGAAACCCCCGTTTTTATGCCGGTCGGAACGATAGGCACGATAAAATCCTTATCTCCGTACGAAATATACGACGAGGGGTTTAAGATTATGCTGTCCAATACCTATCACCTTTTTTTAAGACCGGGCATCGACGTTATAAAAAAATTCGGCTCTTTGAGAAACTTTACAAAATATAAAGGCGCCATTTTAACGGATTCGGGCGGATTTCAAATCTTTAGCCTTGCAAAACTGGCAAAAATCAACGGGGACGGCGTTTCATTTATGTCTCACATAGACGGAGAAACACACTTTTTTACTCCGGAACGTGTGATAGAAATACAAGAAACGCTGGACTCGGATATTATGATGCAATTAGACGTTTTTTCGGGACACGATGCCTCTAGAGAAACGGCGGAAAGGGATTTAAATACTACTATAAACTGGGCAAAAAGGTCGATTTCGGCAAAAAAGTCGGATAATCTTCTTTTTCTTATATCGCAGGGCAATTTTTTCGAGGATTTAAGGAAAAAATCTGCCGAGATAATGTCCGAATTGGATGCGGACGGCTATGCCGTCGGCGGATTAGCGGTGGGAGAATCTAAGGAGACGATGTTCAGAATGTTAAACATTTCCGTGTCTAACCTGCCTAAAAACAAACCGAGGTATCTTATGGGCGTCGGAACGCCTGCCGACATAATAAACGCAGTATCTATGGGCGTTGATATGTTTGATTGCGTAATGCCTACGAGAAACGCAAGGAATGGCTTCATTTTTACATCGGACGGAACGGTTAATATAAAAAATTCTTCCTATAAAACCCGTACATTACCCGTAGATCCAAAATGCAACTGTTTTTGCTGTAAGAATTTTAGCGCCGCGTACGTAAGGCATGCTTTCATGACGAAAGAAATATTTTCGCAGAGGCTTTTAACTATCCACAATTTACATTTTTATCAAAACTTTCTTTCACTGATAAGGCAATCTATATTAGACGGCAACTTTCATGATTTTTTGCAAAATTATTACAAAAATTATTAATCTTTGCTTTGACTTTATTTCAATTATAAATATAATATATTTAATAAAAATTCACAAATTAAAATTAATAAAAAGGAGTTAGTATGAAAATCTTATCGGGATTATTGAATTTTACTAATCAGTTTACCGTCAAAAGCGCTTTTGCCGCATCATCGTCCGGACACGGCGGAGGATTCGAGGGAACGCTGATAAGTTTTGCGCCGTTAATAGCTATCGTAGTCATCTTTTACCTTTTGGTAATCCTGCCACAACAAAAAAGGACGAAAGACCACAAAAAAATGATAGGAACATTAAAAGTAGGCGATGAAGTCCTCACCAACGGCGGCATGTTCGGTGTTATAACCGGCATAGCCGACCAGGTTTTCACCTTAGAAATAGCAAAGGACGTTAAAATCAAGATTACTAAAAACACTATTGCGACAAAAACATCAAAGCGATAAATAGTGAAACTTTTGGCACCGGTATGTTATATTCTCTAAAAATATTTTAACTTAATGGTAAAACTTGATGAAACCCGTTAAAACCCGCGTAATATTGATACTTACTTTAATAGTAATATCTTTTTTTTCGATTATCCCATCGATATATCCAAACACACCAGGCTGGTGGAAGTCTGTCATCGGCAATGCGCAGATGCACCTCGGACTGGATCTTCAAGGGGGTGTTTATCTTGTAGAAAGAGTTGAAGTAAACAAGGCTATAAAAGAAAAATTTTACAGCGATTATTCCGATATCAAATCATTCTTGAAAAGTAAAAATATAGGAAACGAAAAATATTTAAAACTAGAGAACGACAATATAGTTTTGAGCAAAAACTTTTTGAAAAATATACCGGCCGTTAGTACCCTTAAAAATTACATAAAAAATCATCATTCCTACTTACGGCTCTCCGGAGATAAGATTAACTTTATACCGTCTGAAGCCGCAAAATATAAGGAGGAAGCCGTCAACGGGGCAGTAGAGGTCATGAGAAACAGGATAGACCAGTTCGGGCTTATTTCTCCAAAAATAGCGAGGCAGGGGAAAAATCTGATAGTCATAGAAATGCCCGGGGTAAAAGACGTCAAACAGGCGATAAAACTTATCGGAAAAACCGCCAGGCTGACTTTTAAACTCGTAGACGATAAACACGATATTTTAAAGGCGATTAAAGGGAAAGTCCCAGGGGGCGACGCGATTCTTTATCATGTTTCATACGACAAATACACCCATAAAACGACAAGAAGACCTTACCTTATAGAGAAGCCGATCTTAATGAGCGGAGCTGATATCTCAAGCGCAAGCGTTCAAATCAATCGTTATAATCAGCCCACCGTGAGCGTTTCCCTCAACTCCGAAGGGACAAAGCAATTTGCAGATATCACGACCAGATATACGGGTAAAAGGCTTGCCATTATCCTTGACGGTAACGTGATTTCCGCACCGGTAATAGAAGAACCCATATTGGGCGGAAATGCCTCTATCTCCGGCAGATTTACCATGGCACAGGCAAATGATCTTGCAATTGCCCTCAGGTCCGGGGCTTTGCCCGCACCGGTAAAAATAATACAGAATAATACGGTAGGACCAACGCTTGGAACAGATTCGATACACGACGGCATACTCGCATCCATAATAGGAACTATACTTGTTATAGGATTTATGGTATTTTATTATAGATTGTCCGGCTTAATCGCCGATTTTGCCCTGTTAGAAAACGTGCTATTTCTTATTGCGGCGCTTTCTCTCTTCGGGGCGACTTTGACGCTTCCGGGTATTGCAGGTATTATTTTGACCATAGGGATGTCGGTTGATGCCAATGTTCTTATCTTTGAAAGGATAAGGGAAGAGCTCAGGGAGGGTAAACCTACCGTTGTCGCTATAGAGAACGGATACAATAAAGCATTTTTTACTATTTTGGACTCTCACGTCACGGCGCTTATTACGGCGGCGGTTCTTTTTTATTTCGGAGCAGGTCCGATAAAGGGTTTTGCCGTAACTTTATCTCTCGGCATTATGATAAACCTATTTACATCTTTAGTCGGAACGAAGGTAATTTTCGATATTATATCTAACAAAAAGAAACTTCATAAATTGAGCATATAACAGCATATTAATTAAAATTCATATATTCTGGAGTCGGTCGAGTGGAATTTATTAAAGATACGCATTATGATTTTATTGGAAAAAAAAAGTATTCATTCGTTTTATCGGCGATTTTCGTAATATTCGGCTTAATAGAGCTCATCACGATGATAATCGGTACGGCCCGAATAGGAATAGATTTTACGGGCGGGCTCTCCATGGAGCTTGCCTTTAAACATAAAATATCTACTGCTTCCGTAAGAAAAGCGCTTCTGCCCGCAGGTTTTAAAGACCTGAAAATAGTTAAAATAAGGGGTAAAAACAACATTATATTACAGACAAAAGCGGTTGCAAAAGACTTAAATAAATATACGGCAAGAATCAAAAAGACTATTAAGGAAGCCTATAAAAAAAATCCACCAGAGGTAATAAATAGCGAAATGATAGGGCCGTCCGTCGGCAAAAGTCTCTCCGAAGATGCCGTCGTTGCAGTCATTATAGCCATTATAGCAATAATATTGTATATTACATGGAGGTTCGAATTCAGGTTCGGCCTTGCCGCTGCAATAGGTCTTGCCCATGATGTACTTGTCCTGCTCGGTTTTATTTTTATTTTTCAAAAAGAGATAACACTTTTAGTCATTACCGCCATTTTAACCGTTGCAGGATATTCTCTTACCGATAAAGTCGTTGTTTTTGATAGAATCAGAGAAAACTTAAGAAAAATAGAGCCCGAAAAGAAGAAGGAAATCGACCTGACAAATCTCGTCAACGAAAGTATAAACGAAGTTTTGACAAGAACCGTGGTTACATCTCTTACCGTGGTGCTTGCGGTTTTGTCCCTGTTTTTTCTCGGAGGCATAGTTCTTCATAATTTTGCCTTTATATTGTTATGCGGCATTTTGATAGGAACTTATTCATCAATGTTTATTGCAAGTCCCGTAATGGTTATTTTAAATGAAAAGCATTATTCTTAGCGCAATAATAAATTTTCTGCACGGTAAATATGAATTCTAAGATATGGAAAAAGAATATGTTTATGAATATTTAAAAGGGTGTTTATTTTCGTCTCTCGACAATAATACCGCCGCATCTTTAATTCTTAAACGAATCGTTTCTCAATTGGATTTTGATCCGTTCTTCTCGGATATATTTAGTAAAAATCATCCGGTTTACGGTCATGCAGACAGTTTCTTATCCTGTTTTATAGACAATTACATAAATCCGTCCTTAAAATTTTTAAACGACCCCTTCCTCATAACGGACATGGATAAGGCGGTTGCCCGTATAACCAAGGCAATTTTGGAAGACGAAGCCGTCTGTATTTATGGGGATTATGACGTAGACGGCATAACCGCCACATCTTTTCTGGTCTCCTTTCTAAGGGAATTAAAAAAGCTCATGAAGCCGGATGAATATGACCGCTCTATTTTTTTTAAATTGCCGGATAGGATAAAGGACGGCTACGGACTAAGCACGGAACCCATAGACGAAATTTGCGATTCCATAAAAAAAAACACCGATAAGTCTTTATCCTTACTAATAACGGTAGATTTAGGAATAACAGATACAGTGGAGGTTTCCTACGCCAATTCAAAGAATATCGACGTGATAATATGCGACCACCATGAGGTCCCCGTTAGTGAGGGAAAAGAAATTTTGCCGGAAGGTGTCGCAGTGCTGAATCCCAAACGCAAGGGCGATAAATTTCCATTTAAATTTTTACCCGGAGTAGGCATAGCGTTTAATCTCGGTATTGCTTTAAGAAAGCATTTGGTAAAAGAAGGTTTATTGACCTCCTATCCAAACCTTAAAGACTACTTGGATATCGTGTGTCTCGGCATTATAGCTGACATAGTCCCGATGTACGGAGACAATAGAACGCTCACCTATTATGGACTGAAAATACTTAACGGCAGCGACAGACCGGGGATAAAAGAACTGAAAAGAATCTGCGGGATCTATTTCGACAATATAAATGAATCCGACGTAGCATGGAAAATAACCCCGAAAATCAATGCCGCCGGAAGGGTAGGAAACCCCGAGGTTGCGGTCGAGCTTTTAACTCAAAGAGACCCAGAAGTCGCCTATGGCCTTGCGCAAGAATTAGAGTCATTCAATAAAAAAAGACACCTGCTTGAAGATAACTGCTTCAATGAAACACTGACGATGTTATCCGGAAAAGAGACAGAGGAAAAAACCGGACAGCTTCTTGTCCTGGAAGGCACATCATGGCACCCGGGGGTCATAGGAATAGTTTCATCAAAATTAGCCGAATATCTGCAAAGGCCGGTTCTGCTTCTTACCGGATATAAAGACTCGGTTTATATCGGCTCTGCAAGGTCCTGCGGAAATATAGATATTTATGCTTTGCTTAAAAATTACGAGCGTTTCTTTTTAAAATTCGGCGGACACAAAATGGCTTGCGGATTAACCTTAGAAAAGGGCGAAAGCCTGCATGGCTTTATCGCCGCCGTGAAGAAAGACCGTCCTTCAAATTCTTCCGACACTGAAATTATTCTTGACGATACAAACGATAAAAAGAGTTGCGTACCCTACGGCATACCGTCCAAGGCGGATTACGACGAAGAAATAACCTTGCGGCTGCTCTCCGATGATAAACTCTCATATATAATAAAATCAATGTCTCCTTACGGACCGCTCAACGAACAGCCCCGGTTTTTAATTAGAAACATCACTCTTTTAGACATAAACAGGCGGGAATTTAAAAACAGAAAATCAAAAAAAAATAACTTCTCCAATTGCTATTTTACGCTTAACATTGAAGAATCTTATAATGATAACGCCATAAAACACAGGGCAATGATGTTTAACAGACACAAATCGACCGAAAATATTTTGGGATTTAATGACTGCAATAAGATTTCGGCAAATAAGGTGGCGGTTGACGGTATTATATTTGAATTTTTTAACGGATATATAAAAATACTGAATTTTATATAACTTCCTGTAATATGAAACTTTATACCGCGATAGAAATAGATTATAATCAGTTTAAAATATTAGAGGTTTATAAAAAAAGAAACGGCTATTTTTTAAATAACTTCATAAATACGACTATATCGGAAATGGATTACCGCAATGCCGGTTCGGTATCCGTTAACCTCAAGAAAATCATTAGCGAAAACGGAATAAGTAAAAAAAGCGTGCTTACGTCCATTGACGGAAACATGGTTCATAGTTTTAATTTTATCTTACCGGATATGCCGCTTTCCGACCTTAAGATTGCCATAGAATACGAATTAAAAAAACTTCTCCCATTTCCTTTGTCTCAAGGCATATTCGATTATGTTTACTCAGGAAAAACGGATAAAACCGGCAATACTGTTCTCAATATAACGGTATTTGCCGTAAGGGAAGAAGATATAAATAATTTTACTAAAATATTCACCGATGCAGGCATAAAAATCAGATCCATTGAGTGCAAGACCGTTTCTATTTACAACGGCATAAAATATTTAAGCAATAATAATATTACCCATCTTTTGTTCTGTGACGTAGGATATAAAGCCGTAAAAATCGTCATATTTCTTAACGATACGATAAATTTGGAGAGAACGATAGACGGGATGGATTTTAGAAATATGTCGTACGGAGACTCCTTAAATCTTCTATCCGAAGAACTAAAAAGAACTGTGGATTTTTATTTTGCGGGAAAATCGCTGCCGCAGATAGAGGAAACTATCCTTACGGGCATTTTTTTCGGCAAAAAAGATTTTGACGCAAAAATATCTAAGGCGGTAAATCTAAAAACCGGCTCCATCTCTCTGATAAACCTTTTGAAATCCCGAAAATATCCGTTTTATTTGTCAAAAAAACTTATAAAAAGACATGATATCGAAAACGATTATGATTTTTTTAAGCCCTTGGGGGAAATGTGGACTACATTCGGCATAACAATAAACAGGTAATGTCTCATGAAAGATAAAAGCCGGGGAAAGACGAGAATTAATTTATTACCGACCAAAGATAAGGAACGCATTGCAAAAAACAGGAAGAGGCTTGCGGTTCTTTCTTTGATTATTGCATATATAATATTCATCTTCTTGATAGACATAGCGTCCATTATTAAAAATAACAACAAAAGAAATTATGTATCACGACTAAACAACCAATTATCCTTAATAAAAACTAAAAATATGCTAAATGAGACACTTGAATCCGCGATAAACAAAAGAAAAACGCTTTTGACCTCTATTCGAAAAAAGATTGTAATCATAGACGGACTTAAAGAACTCAGGACAGCATGGAATGAAAAAATAAGCGATATGGTCGAGGCTTCTCCTGAAGGCGTCTGGATGGACGGATTGCTCCTTCAAAACAACGCTATAATGATAGACGGAAACAGCATTTCTTTGAACGATATATCCATTTATATAGACCGGCTTAAAAAAACCGGATTGTTCGTAAAAATCAACTTAAATGCCGTAAACCGAAAAATCGTAGAGGGAAATACATTTTATTCTTTCAATTTAAGGGCCGTTTTAGATCTATCTAAAAATAAGTGAAATCATGAAAATAATAGAATATTTGAAAAAAATGTACTCCTACTTAAAAACAAATAAAACAGTAGCGGTCATACTCATGATGTTTGTATTTTTATATCTTATAAATCAGGATATATTCTTCAATAAGATAGATAAAAACCTTAAATTCAACAATGCCGCAATATTAAAATTAAGGGGTGAAATGAATAGATTAAAAAACACGACCGGTTCCCTCTCAAACGAAAAAAATACCCTCTTAAACCTTGAAAATCAGATTTCAGATTTAAAATCGCGATTAAAAAACGAGGAGGCAATGCTTCCTGAAACATTCGAGATTGCAGATTTTATAAAAAATATATCCGCAAGTCGACCCGCGGATAATTTCATTATAGAAAAAATAATTTTTGGGAAACCTACCAAATATAAAAAAAATATAACGGCACTGCCGGTAAACATTTCAATAGTAGGCGGCTTCAACAAGTCCATAACATTCATCAAAAATATAGATATTATGAAAAGGATTTTCGTAATAGACTATGTTTCGGTCAAGGCGAGCAAGAAATTATTTCCGGATATTAAATCTAACATAAAGGGATTCGTTTTCTCTATGAACAGGTAAGGTCATGCCTTAGATGCAGAGGGCTTGGCAGTGTCGATCCGGTTCTTCTTTCTCTTTTTAAACCCCCATATAACCGAGGATATCAAGATACTAAGCTCGTACATAGAGTACAGGGGGACGGCTATGAAAAACATCGTTACTATGTCGGCATGAAAAGCGGCAATGATAAGGCTGATTACAAGGGCATATTTCCTATTTTTCTTTAAAAATCCAGGCTTCAGTATTCCTGCAAAAGAAAGAAGGGCGGAAACTAACGGCAGTTCGAATATCACGCCGAATATCAAAGAAAGTCTTAGCGCAAAATCTATGTAAGAAGTCAGGTTTATTAGCGGAGATAGGTCTGCACTCTGATAACTCAGGGAAAAATTAATAACGGCGGGCCATATATATAAGATCATAAATGACATTCCCAAAATAAAAAATGTCGTGCCGAATAACATAAACGGCAGCACGTAAATTCTTTCCTTTTTTAAGAGACCCGGCTTTAAAAATTGCCATATATGAAACAATATAAACGGAAGCGCTATCATAAACCCAAGAATCAGCGACACCGTTACCTGAATAAAAAAAGGCTCTAACGGTTTGGAATAGTGTAAAATATGCCTCACGAATTTTTTAGGGGCTTTGTTCAAACCTAATGCATAATAAACTTCCGGAATATCTTTTTTTATCATTGCCTTTGCGTATCCGGAAAAATATGTAACGTAAGTAGGTTTTTTTAACGGAAGTTCAATGAAATTTATAGCGGTATAGGAAAGATGCCATGAAAAGCCGGTACAAATGATAAGCGCAAGAAATATATATACGAATCTCTTCCTGAGTTCGGAAAAGTGATCTAAAAAAGGCATCCTGCTCTCGCCTTTTTTCACACCGGTATTATTATCTTTTTTATCTTTCATTTAATTTATTATTTTAGGGGATATAAACACCATTAACTGTTCTTTTGAAACACTCTTCTGCCTTGAAGAAAACAAATAGCCCAGGATAGGTATCCGAGATAAAATCGGAATTCCGTTATTACCGTGAGACTTCTCCATAGATAAGATGCCGCCAATCACTAAGGTAGAATTATTTTTGATAGAAACTACGGTAGTAACACTTTTATTGTTGACTGCCGGAAACCCGTTTATACCCTGAGCGCTTGAAGGCGAAGAATAGATTAGGGTTATGTTGAGCAATATATTTTTTTTACTCTCGACGATAGGTGTTACCTTTAGCGTAATGCCTATCGTTATGGTCCGAAGCGTAGACGTCACTGGTTCCTGAGCTATCACCGTCGTACCGCCGGAAGAAGACGAAGCAGTCTTGGAACCTGCACCGGACGAGGTATATGCCACATAATATTTTAAAAGGCTCGAGTTTATCGTTGCCTGCTGCCCGCTGACAACGGCAACGCTCGGTGAGTCTATCACCTTATCCCAACCTAACTGCTGCCCCAAAGAAAGCTGGGCGGATATGGCTCCGAAGTTCTGCCAGGGCGCTAATATTCCTATATTTAGATAATTCTGACCGGACTGTAAATTAGTTACTCCGGTAAAATTGGTTGCAAATGCCGTATTGTCGGTAATCGTATTATTGGTATTCGGAGAAAAAGTCCAGGCAATACCGATATTGCGGCTAAAACTATCCGACACGTCAACAATCTTTGCGCTTAAAAGGACGACCCTTCTTTTGACGTCCATGCTTTTTATTATTCGTTTTATTTTTTTGATATTCGAAGGAATATCGTAAACCAATATAAAATTTCCGTGCGGGGACGCATAAATCTTTGCTCCCGATGGTAAAATAGGCGTTATGTCCGGAATGATATCCTTCGCTTGAATATATTTCAGATTTATTTTGTAATCTACATAGCCGTTTTTAAGCGAAGACATAGTGCCTATAAATAAAACTCCGTTATCGACGCTATAACCTAAATCCCCGGCCATTAAAATAATAGACAGGGCTTTCGGCAAAGGAACACGCTTTATATGCAGCGTTACGCGCCCTTTTACGGAGTTGCTTAAAACGTAATTAAGATTAAATTCGCGCGCAATCCCTATTATCAACGGCCTCAGTGGAATATCGTTACCTTCCACGGTAATCTTATCGATAGGTAGTTTGATCCCGCTTACGGCGCTAAAACCGGAGCCTGCGTAAGCCCTTATCGGAACGAAAACCGACATGAGCGATAAAAGAATACCTGCAATAATGAAACGTCTATACTTAAAAGGCATGCTATTGTTATTTTTTAAATCCTTCAAATTTAGATAATATAAGTTTTACTATTTTCCCGTTTCTAAGTTTTATTATGACCGCCTCCGGCTCAATATCGACGACGGTTTTTCCCTTAATCTCAGAACCGACGTAATAAGGCTTGCCATTAATGATTGCGACGTTTTTATCCGCATCGGAACTACTCACTATTGCCTGTAGATTAAGACCGTTTAACGGGTTTTCCTCAATGTTCTTATATTGCTTTACTTTGAAGGGAGATATAAAAGGATTCTTTAGCCCGAAAGATACGTTTACATCTAATACTGCGGGCAAAACAGCAGTAAAAAATACGATAAAAATAATGATACAGGAAAATTTCTTTTTCATTCTCTAATCGACATTTTCTATAACGGGGACAGATTAAAACCTATCCCCGTTGTCTCTAAGCCCTCTATCTAAGCTTGAACCGGATGCTCGATTTCTGCTTACCGGTTACCTGAAATCATGATTTTTGAATATAAAATTTAAACTTCCCACCCTCTTCGACAGAATCTAAAAGTTTATTGCCGGTCCTGTTGCACCATGCTACCATATCGTTTTTAGAGCCCGGATCCGTAGAGATCACTTCTAAAATCTCCTCCGAATTCATAGTGTCAATTTCCTTTTTAGTTTTAACAATAGGTAGCGGACATGATAATCCGCTTGCATCAAACGTCCTGTTAGGGGTTACTGCCATAATGTTACCTCCTTAAGAATAGTACTATAAATTTGATTGTTTAATTTACTTTAGCTTATTACTTAATACTCAAAAAGTCAATACCTTTATGTCCCTTTTTTTATTGTTTTTCACAATTGGAATCTGATATAATTACGAACATGAATTTTAACATTCTTATATTTACTACAGTATTTTTAATTGCTATCGTAGAGTTGAGCGAAGTAGCCGCCATAGTCTTCGTCGTAGGGGAAGACGTCGGATTATCGAGTGCCCTTGCCGGGGGATCGATCGGATTTATAGGAACCCTGTTGGCCCTGTTCATCGGAGGCGTGACTCTTATAAAAACCGTTCCGATATTTACCGTAAAGTTGATAATGGCCGCCATACTGATATCCGTAGGGCTTTATTTTTCTTATAAACTTATCAATTTTGCATTTTATCTCACCCCTTTTTCCGAGAAAATAGGCGAAAAACCGCTTTTCAAAAAAGCGGAAACAGCCACCGTAACACACCGAAAATATTCCTTTAAATCCTTTATCGTTGCCTTAAACGCCGTAATAATAGAGGCTTTTGAGGTAGCCGTGGTAGCCGTTCCGCTTGCAGTTACCGAAAATCAGTGGTTTTCGGTGATTTCCGCACTTATCTTAAGTTCGATAATAATCTTAATATTATCGATTCATTTAAGAAAATATTTCAAAAAGATTCCGTCACACTGGATTAAGGCGACAGCATCCGTTTTGCTCCTAAGTTTTGGGATATACTGGGGACTTCAAGGTCTCAAGGTTAACATAAAAGACGATGATTTAATTTTAATCATTCCGGCGTTGGGATTTATTTTATTAATCGTTTCCTTGATTTTCGACAAAATGGGATACGGAATTAAAAAAAAGAAAAAGGCCTAAGGCTTGTGTCTATATGGAAAATTCAATGTTACAACCTGTTTTTCGATACCGGGTTTTCCGAGATTTTTTCCGTTATAACTCATAATGATACCGCCGGCATTGCCTATTTTGATCTTCAATCTTTTTTGAGCCCTCCAGACTTCCGTACTGCCCGGATACAACATGGAAGTTTTAGGTTTTCCGCCGTCTATTTTAAACGCGACCCATGTTTTTTTGATTACCTTACCCTTCAGCACTATGGCATAATGCACTGCTTTTGTACCGTTATGCAGTTTGCGCTCCGACGAATATTTTACGGTTCGGCTAACGGATTGAAACGGAAACGTTATATGCCCCGCAACGGTAAATTCATAAACCCTAAAAATTAAGTACGACAACGCTATTACGGATATTCCCGCAAGCGTAATGGCCAAAACCCTTTTTTTAAATATTTCGGTTCTACGCCTTCCCTCTTTAAATCTTGAGCCGACTATATCTTCTACGTATCTTCCGTCAAAACTTTCCTTCATCTCGGGCTCAAGCAAGTCAAGCACCTCCTTGTCGTCTATCCCAAGGGTCTTCGCAATTGACTTAACGTATCCCTTTAAAAGCTGAGGCGAAGAAAACAGTGACAAATCATTGTTCTCAATAGCCTCTATATGCTGCAGTCCGATTTTAGTAACTCCGGAAATTTTCTCGCGTGTAAATCCCAAGGCCTCTCTCTTGGATTTAAGGTATTCTCCCGCAGTTTTTACCGTCGTTTCCGTTTTCATAAAACCTTCTATTTGTTCGGATATAATATTATCTTTTTCAAATAATCGAATGATTTTATCCCATATTTGCCTAATTTATTTTCATTATAGACAGAGATGAATATTTTCTTCGCCTTATCATATTTTTTTTGTTTAAAATATACAACTCCTTCCTTATACCTGGCCGGAACAAAAAATGCGTTAAGGCTCAAAACTTTTCGAAAGTTATTCATGCTTTCATCCAATTTTCCTTTTGCAAGATAATAATTGCCTAAGTAATAATAAGTAAGAAAATATCTTTTATCCATCAATTTAGAAATAGTCAGTATTTTTTTTGCCTTTTTAAATTTTTTTTCCGCAATGTAAATTTTTCCTAATTCCGTATAGCTTTCGAATGGCCGGTTATAAAAAGGGTTTTTTAATGCCTTTTTTAAATAAATCTTCGCCTGCTTATAATTTTTTTTCTTTATGTAAATTATTGCTAAATTATAGTAAGAATCGGAAAATCGGGGATTTATCTTTATGGCTTTCTTAAAATTAAGTATCGCCTTGTTTTCTCTATCAGTCTCCATATAGACCATCCCTATCGCATTGTAATTTTTTGCCGAATTTGGATTTAACGCCTTGGCCCTAATGAATTCCTGCATTGATTTAACAAAATTTCCGTTCCGGTAGAAACCTGCCCCCAGTCCGTAATAAAGATTGGATTTAAGCTGATCTTTTTTGGAAACCTGTGCTATGCCGCATCCTGATAATGCCGCGAAAACACCGACCGCAATAATAAATAAGTAAAAAAATCTAAATCGTTTGATTAATCCGCTCATTTTTTTAAACATAGCGAAACACCATTAAATTAACGCAACCGCGTAAACATTAACTACTGCCGTGTCGGCAGCAATAACTCCTCAAAATAGGTCATTTCCCTAAATTTTTTGAACCTGTCTTCTATTTCGTCAGTTTTTATTGCCGCAAATCTATTTACCGAAAAATCCTCCACGGCAAAAGATGCCATAATATTACCGAAAACAAGCGCTTTTTTAAGATTTTCAAATGTCATATCTCCCGTACTGTCTATGTATCCCAAAAAACCTCCGGCAAAAGAATCCCCTGCCCCGGTGGGATCTATAACATTCTCTAACGGATATGCCGGAACCATAAAGAAATTGTTTTCAAAAAACATCGTGGCTCCGTAAGCGCCTCTTTTTAAAATTAATATTTTTGCTCCCAATTCAAATATGGCCTTAGCACATAAAAATATAGAAGACTCCCCTGTCAAAAGCCTTGCTTCGGATTCGTTTATAATAAATATATCCGTTCGTCCAACCGCTTCAATAAGTTTATCCTTCTTGCTGTCGATCCAAAAGTTCATAGTATCCAAAGCAACCAACTTGGGAGAGTTCGCCTGATTCAGGACATCAAGCTGAATATCCGGATCTATGTTGGCGAGGAAAAACATATCGCCTTCGCAACTGCGCTGAACATCGGGCTTAAAAGAAGCGAATACGCCAAGTTCCGTAGTAATGGTTTCAGGGTCGGACATATCGTAACCATATCTTCCCGCCCAATGAAAAGTCTTTCCGTCTTCGGTCTTTATGCCCGTAATATCAATCTGTCTATCCTTAAAAATATTTAAATGATCTCGGTCGAAATCACTGCCTACGACCCCTATTATTTTAACATCGGTTAAAAATGAAGAAGATAGAGAAAAAAAGGACGCCGACCCTCCGAGAATATCGCCGGTTTTATTAAAAGGAGTTTCTACATTATCGATTGCAATAGAGCCTACAACAGTTATAGCCACATTTCACCTCGCTTAAGACATTAATGTTATACTTATTTTTTCTTGACCACAGGAGACTGTATTTTGTAACCCTGCTTCGCCGCAAGATACCCCGTAGCTCCGGCTAAACCGCCTATCACCAAGAGAGCGCACCCCGTTAAAAAACTGATTGTGAAAAAAATTAATAATGCCAGAACGGCAGACCTCATTTTTTTCAATTTGACATCTCCATCAATTACGATTATTAAGGTATTGAAATAAATATTTAAAATTAGTAAAATATATGAAAACCTTTTGCATATTTTACTATAGATGATATTTTAAAATCAAATTAAAATTTACAATTATGAATAAAACAAGATATGCCCTCATTTCCGTTTACGACAAGACAGGAATAATCGAATTGGCGACACATTTGGAAATTTCCGGCTATACCATTATCTCAACCGGCAATACTTACAATTTTTTAAAATCAACGGGTATCGTAAATCTTAAAAAAATAGATGAAATAACCGGTTTTCCGGAAATTCTGGGTGGAAGGGTAAAGACTTTGCATCCGGCTATTTTTGGTGGGATTTTATCCGTAAGAGGCGATGAGAGTCACACAAGCGATTTAATGAAAAACCGCATAACGCCTGTTGATTTCGTCATAGTAAACCTTTATCCGTTTAGAGAAATGAAAGATAAGGCGATATCCTTTGAAGAAAAACTTGAATTTATCGATATAGGGGGTGTTTCTTTGCTTAGGGCCGCCGCAAAGAATTTTAAGGACGTAACCGTGGTGGCTGATCCCTCCGGCTATGACGACGTAATCTTATTCCTTAAAAATAAACAGGTGATCCCGATAGAAATAAAAAAGATATATGCATATGAAGTCTTTAAGCTCACTGCGGAGTACGATCGAGAGATTGCCAGCTTTCTAAATGACGATACCGATATTTTAGAGAAAAACGCCGAAGAATTAAATATCAGCCTCAAAAAAATATTTCCGCTGAGATACGGGGAAAACCCGCATCAAAAGGCATCGTTTTACAAATTTGCCGAAAGTTCGGACGAATTGGAGTCATTCAAAAAACTATTCGGAAAGGATATATCATACAACAACCTGTCGGATATAGATTCGACTTTGGATATTATAAAAGACTTCCGCGATACGGACGACTTTTTTTCCGTAATAGTCAAGCATACTAATCCGTGCGGAGCGGCGTTAAGCAATATATCCTTGCAAGATGCCTTCCTTAAGGCAAGAAAAACCGACGAAACATCTTCTTACGGCGCCATTATAGCCTTTAACAAACCCGTGGACAAAGAAACTGCCTCCGAAATCAAACCCTTTTTCGTAGAAATAATTTTAGCCCCTGAATACGACGAAGAGGCACTAAAAATTTTAAAATCAAAAAGAAATACTATAGTAGCTTGCTATTCTAACGAATTTATGACCGAAAAAAAATCTTTATCATTCAAAACGGCTGCAGACGGAGTTCTTGTCCAGAAAAAAGACAATATTCCGGACGACATATCCACATTTGAAACGGTTACGAATAAAAAAATACCGCTCACCGTTTTTAACGATCTCATATTTGCGTGGAAAATCGCAAAACATGTGAAATCAAATGCAATAGTATATGCAAAAGACGGCACCACCGCCGGAATAGGTGCGGGACAAATGTCCAGAATAGACAGTGCCGTCTTTGCTTATCAAAAAATGAAAAATGCCTATGGTGATACGATAAAAGATTTCGTAATGGCCTCCGACGGCTTTTTTCCATTTAAAGATTCGATTGAATATGCAGGTAAAATAGGCGTGAAAAGCATAATACAACCGGGCGGCTCCATAAGGGACGACGAGGTTGTGAGCGAGGCTGACAGGTTGAACATATCTATGGTATTCACCGGCATTAGACATTTTAAACATTAATTCATTACCGATACGCTGCTTATATTTTATAACCGGAAAAACATATGAAAATACTCGTAATAGGTTCGGGCGGAAGAGAAAGCGCAATCGTTTACGCTATAAAGAAATCTAAAAAAGTTACAGAGATTTACTGCGCGCCGGGGAACGGCGGAACGGCGGATACGGCGAAAAACGTTAATATCAAACAGGATAACGTTGAAGGACTTTTATCTTTTGCATTGGAAAATAAAATAGATTTAACGGTCGTAGGTCCGGAAGTGCCCCTTGCTATGGGAATTGCCGATGAATTTGATAAGGCGGGATTAAAAATATTCGGACCGAATAAGAAGGCATCGCTTTTAGAGTCGTCAAAAAAATACGCAAAAGACTTTTTTAAAAGAAACTCCATTAAGACCGTTGATTATGCGTCTTTCACAAATTTTACCGACGCGGCGGATTTTGTAAAGCAAAAATCGCATCCGGTAGTTATTAAAGTTGACGGCCTTGCCGCCGGAAAAGGTGTTTTTATTTCTAACGGATTCGAACAATCAAGAGACATATTGGGCTCTGTTTTTAATGAAAAGATATTCGGAGAAAGCGGGGAAACCGTCATTATAGAAGATTTTATCGATGGATTCGAACTCTCCTATATGGTCATAACCGATGGTATATCTTATAAACCCTTGATTACAGGCATGGACTATAAAAAAATATATGACGGCGATACAGGCGAGAATACCGGCGGCATGGGCGCAATTACGCCGAATCCTCATATCTCCAAGACTCTTACGGATAAAATAAACGAGACAATAATAGAGCCTACGCTTAAGGGTTTCAAAAATGAAGGTATCGACTATAAAGGCGTATTATATGCGGGCATCATAATAAAAAATGACGAAATTTATGTTTTAGAATTCAACGTCAGGTTCGGAGATCCCGAAACCCAGGCAGTCCTCGTAAGACTCAAATCGGATATAATAGATTTATTCATGAGCGTTGTCAACGAAAACTTAAAAGACTGCGAATTGGTTTTTGACGATAACAAATCGATATGCCTTGTTTTATCTTCCGAGGGATACCCTAAAAAATATAAAACAGGGTATGAAATCTCTTTTGACGGAATAAACAATATAAGCGCCAAATATAAATACGAATATCATATTTTTCATGCAGGAACAAAAAAAATAGACGGGAAATACTATACGAATGGCGGCAGAGTCATGAATATATGCGTAAACGGTAAAACGCCGGAGATAGTCGATATTGCTTACGATATTGCAAAAAAAATAAATTTCGAAAATAAATATTATAGGAAAGATATCGGAAAAATTTATGCGCGGTATTAAATTAAAACCCATGCTGTTCGTTAACCTTGCAATAAGCATTTCTATGGGGGTTTTTGCTCAATTATGCATGAAATACGGCATGAACGGATTAAAGAAGGCAATCGGCAAGATAACCTTTACCGATATTTTCCATATATTATTCGTTATTTTTTCCGATAAGTTTGTTTTAGCGGGCATAGTTTTATATTTAATATCAATGTTCTTTTGGATAAAAGTATTATCCAAAATAGACCTGTCTGTTGCCTATCCGTTCGTTAGCGTAGGAGTTATTTTAACCGTAATACTCGCGGCGGTAATGCTGGGCGAATCTATTCCGTTTTCACGATGGGCGGGTATATTTATTACGCTGGGTGGGGTTTATATTATCATTTTCTCCCACGAAGAAACATCCGAAAATCTAAAAAAATAAAATATTATCTGCTATGATTAAGACTTACGACATGGAAACCATTGGCGATGAGGATTATACGGATATCGCCAAACATTTAAAATCATCGGGCTTGATTATATATCCTACCGAAACCTCTTATGCCGTAGGAGCCGATGCGTTAAATGATTCCGCCGTACAAAAGGTCTTCCGCTTAAAAAACAGAGATGCCGGCAAACCTTTTCCCATACTGGTCAAAGACTTAAATATGCTGATAGGCCTTGCCTCGGTCAACAGGCGAGAGGAGGATATAATTTCTAAATTCTGGCCGGGAGTGCTTACTATCCTTTTCAAGTCAAAAAAAATACCCGAAAAATATCTGTTTAACGCGGGCTCTGAATTTATCGGCGCAAGAATCTCCCCTCATCCGTTCGCGCTTAGATTATTCGAAGAAATAGATTTCCCGATAACGGCAACGAGCGCCAACTTATCCGGTAAAGGCGGTATATCCGACTTTAATACCTTGTTAGAAAATAGATTTTTTACCCTTCTATCATCGGATAAAGAAGATGTTATACTCATAAACGGCAAAAAACTTCCGGGTGGAGCCTCCACTATAATCAAGGTCGCAAGAAAAAAAATAGAAATAATCAGGGAGGGTGACAACAACATCAAGGAAAGGTTGATTTGTTCTATAAAAAATGGCGGAAATTGTCATAACGCATTATAACAAAGGAGACGGCATGGAAGAAAACGACGGAATATTAGGCGTAATAGGAGGCAGCGGACTATACCGAATGGACGGACTTAAAAACGTAAGAGAGAAATACATGGATACTCCGTTTGGAGACCCGTCGGATAAATTGGTTTTTGGTGAAATATCCGGAAAAAAAATAGTATTTATTCCCCGGCACGGAAGAGAACATAAAATACTTCCATCCGAAATAAATTATGCAGCCAATATTTATGCGCTGAAGGCTTCGGGCGTAAAACAAGTAATTTCCGTAAGCGCCGTAGGAAGCCTTGACAGAAACATAAAGCCGGGCGATATCGTAATAATCGACCAGTTTTTAGATTTTACAAAAATCAGAAAAAGCACGTTTTTCGGCAACGGCTTAGTTGCTCATGTTTCCATGGCGGAACCTGTTTGCCCGCATCTTCGCGAAATAGTTATAAATTCATGCAAGTCGTTAGCTATTCCGCATCACATAAATGGTTCTTACGTTTGCATAGAGGGTCCTCAATTTTCTACAAAAGCCGAGTCTTTTTTCTATAAAAATATCGGCGCAAGCGTAATAGGAATGACAAACGCAACCGAGGCAAAACTTGCAAGGGAAGCCGAACTCTGCTACGCAACCATTGCTATGGCAACGGATTACGACTGCTGGCACGAGGAGGAAGACAACGTCAACGCCGATATGATCCTTAAAATCCTCAACGATAATGCCGAAAAAGCAAAAAATATCATAAAGAAATCGCTTGAAGAGACGATATTGACCGAGACCGATTCATGCTGTTGCGGCTCTTCCCTTCAAAAATCGGTGGTAACCGAAAAAAGCAGGGTTCCTGAAGATACATTAAAAAAGCTGTCTATATTCAATTTATATTAATAAAACTATTATCGTTAAAAAATAGGAAGAATAAAAAATGGATGTTTTAATTCTTATAGGCTCTAAAAATGATTTAAGTGAAATAGAGGGGTGTGTCCAACTCCTAAAAAAATTCGACGTTTCATTCGAACTGCACATCACATCGGCTCATAGGACACCGAAAAGAACTATGGAGATTGTCGAATCCGCAGAAAAGAACGGAACAAAGGTTATAATAGCCGCTGCCGGAATGAGCGCTCACCTGCCCGGTATCGTTTCTGCCCTGACTGTTCTTCCGGTTATCGGAGTACCGCTGAATGCCTCCGCCCTTAACGGACTTGACAGCCTTTTATCGATAGTTCAGATGCCGACTGGAATTCCCGTAGGCACGACCGCCATAGGGAAAAGCGGGGCTTCCAATGCCGCCATTCTGGCAGTCTCTATTCTTGCGATATGCGATAGTTCCCTTACTCAAAAACTAAAAAAATACAGAAAGGAAATGGAAGAATCCGTCATTAAGGCGGACAGCGAACTTGATGCCGGCTATTCGTCTATATAGGTTACATCGGTTTCTATCTCTTCGCCGTCAAATTTATCTTCGTCAAGCGATTTAGTAACTTTTGCTCCTAATTTCTTGATTTTATCAAATCTGCCCATTATATTTCCTCTTCCGGTAGAAAGCCGACTTCTCGACTCTTCGTAAGCATCCCTTGTCTTTTCCAGGTTCTTTCCTATATCCTCCATGCTTTTGCTGAAGGAACAAAATTTATCGTAAAGGTTTCCGGCAATCTTCATTATATCGTATGCGTTTTTCATGCTCTTCTCGTGAATCCAAAGACTGGAAACTATTCTCAGAATAAGCATAATAATAGACGGGGTTGCAATGACAATATTTCTGCTGTAAGCATATGTTAAAAGATCTCTGTCGTAGTTTATGGCGACAGTATAAGAAAATTCTATCGGTATAAACATAACAACGGCATCAAGGCTGTTTGCCCCTAACAATCCCGAATAATTCTTTTCGCTTAACTCGTTTATATGTTTTTTGATGGAATTTATATGAGACTTTAAAAATCTGTCTTTATCTTTGCCGACATCGGTGTTTGAACCGCCGTATCCGTTATGGCTCTCAGAATTGATATATCTTTCGTAATCGGTTAAAGATACCTTGGAATCTATTATCAAATCCCTTTTTTGCGGAAAATGGACTATAACGTCGGGCCTTAGTTTAATTGTACCCTCCGTTTCATCAGATGTTTCTAACGTTTTTTGAATTTCATAGTGGGTGTCCTTAATGAGACCAGAATCTTCTAACAGCTTTTCTAATATCATCTCTCCCCAATCGCCCTGAACCTTAGCTGTACCTTTCAGCGCAGTAGTCAGATTATCGGCCGTACGTTTCATCGTACTCTCGGTCTCTACGAGTTTGCCTATTTCCGCTTGCAGCGAAAATCTCTGTTTAGACTCTTTATCGTAGGTTTCTTCAACTCTCTTTTGAAATTCATTAATTTTCTCCGAAAGGGGATTTAATATGCCGTAAATACTTTCCCTGTTAATCTCCGTAAATTTTTTACTCTTATCATCGAGCATTTTTGAAGACAGGTTCTCGAAAGCATCCTTAAATCTGTTTTCAAGGTCGAAAAATTCATGCTTTTGTTCTGCCAACCTCAATTCGTAATCATTTTTCTGATTTTCTATCTTTTCTTTCAAATTTTTATTATCGGCGACCAATCCGGAAGTGCGAATATAGAGATCCTTATTTTCTCCCCTAAGTTTCTCCGCCAGCATATTAGAATCTCTTAACGCAATATTCGTTCTGTCAAATCGTTCCCTTAACGCCTTTATCTCCTCTTCAAATACTATGTACTTTTTAATAATGGCATCTTTCTCAATCGAACTTGCCGAAATAATGTCTTCGTAACGGTTCCTGAGTATGCCGGTGTATTTTAAGAAAAATATCACGGAAACTATCAAAATTATTAAAAGCGCTGAAGATAACGCTATCGGTAAATATATAATCATCTTTAAATATTATTAAATATTTTATCTGTTTGCAAGCCCTATTAATCCGTAAATATTGTCAAATCCGCTCCGGATTAGATAATTTTTTAATCCCTCTACTATTTCGGGAATAATTTTATGATTTATAAAGGAATATGTCCCTACCGAAACAGCGGTAGCCCCCGCAAGAAAAAACTCTGCCGCATCCTCCCACGAACTTATCCCGCCCATCCCTATAACCGGAATCCTGACACTGTTATATACGTCGCTAACGAGTTTAATTGCAATAGGCTTAACGGCCGGTCCAGATAATCCCCCAAAACCATTGCCTAAACTGAATTTCTTTGTCTCTATGTCAATCTTAGCCGCCGGAATCGTGTTTATCAGCGATATAACGTCTGCCCCCGCCTTTTCACAAACCTCGGCAATCAAAGATATATTGCTTACCATGGGGGTCAGCTTTACTATTAACGACATTTTATCGCCTACCGCTTCTCTTACCGACGAAACTAATTCATATACGATCTCGGGATCGGAGCCGAAAGCCCTTCCGCCTTCCTTGACGTTAGGACACGAAATATTTACCTCCAATGCATCGATACCGTGAAGTCTCGACAGCCTTTTCGCCAGTTCGATATACTCTTCGACACTGCTTCCGAAAAAATTCACTATCACCGGTTTTTTAAATTTTTTCAAGAAAGGCAGTTTATCGTCTCTAAACCTTTTAAATCCGACATTTTGAAGCCCTATGGAATTGATTAAACCGCATGACGATTCGCAAATCCTCGGCATAGTGTTCCCCATGGACGGATTTAGCGAAATGCCCTTAGATACCAATGCGCCGAAATATGTATAATCTACGATATCAGCAAATTCCTCTCCGTATCCGAATGTGCCGGATGCCGGCATAACCGGATAATCAAGAATTAATCCCCCGAGTCTTACGGAAAGATCTATTTCCCGATGAGCGGAAACATCTATCCTCACCGGCTTGACCGCATCCGCTCTTTTTATGTTTTCCCCGTAAATCTCGTCGGCATAAAAAACAGGCCCGTCCTTACAAACCCTCTTATACTCAAAACCGTCCGTGTGCTCCGCCTTTATCTTTACCGCGCATCCGAGACAGACACCCACACCGCACCCGAAACCCTCTTCTATGGACATTTGTAAATTGCTTGATAGACCGGATACGGAAAACTTTGAAATAAGAGCGTTAAGCATGGGTTTAGGTCCGCAGGCGTAAAACGAAACATCTCCTGCGGTATAATCGGCAATATTTTTATTGAGCAGTTCAATGACATTCCCTTTAAATCCGAACGACCCATCGTCCGTCGCAAAATAGACTTCGTCAAATTTTGAATGGATACTATACCGGAAGTAAAGGTCTTCCGCCTTGCCTGCGGCATAGTATAAAACTATCTTATCATTACGATCGTCCTTGTTGCCGCAAATATAATCCGAAATGGAATATAGCGGTGCAATGCCGATGCCTCCGGCAATTAACACATGAGTTTTTCCAGAATTAAGATTAAATCCGTTCCCTAACGGACCCGTCAGGTCTAAAAAATCTCCTTCACGCATTTTGCTTAATGCTTCCGTGGAAACCCCTGCGACCTTATATAAAACTTCGAATTCATAATCGTTAAATTTATTAAAAACGGAAAACGGCCTGCCAAGAAGCGGATTAAAATTATTCAGGTCGGATTTTATCATAACAAACTGTCCGGGCTTGTAGTTCGATGCTATAAAACGGTTTTTAAGCCTTAAGATATAAGTTCCTTCAGTATCTTTTATCCTCCGGTTAACCGTTATTTCACATCTTTCGCTTATAATTTTTTTACCATGCATAGAGCGTCCTCTCCGTTGTCATCATAATAACGCTTTCTCGACATAAATATCTTAAAACCAAATTTCTTGTAGAGATTTATGGCCCTTGTGTTAGAAACCCTTGTTTCCAATAAAAAATATTTTACACCGATATTTCCGTATTTATTTATAACATAACCCATCATTAAAGAACCTATGCCTTTCGATTGCATATCCGCCGATACCGTTATGTCAAGTATGTGCATCTCGTCTATGACGTTATAAAATATGAAAAATCCAATAATGGCAGAACACAAATCAAATGTCATATCCGGACGGATATCCAAGCATTCCCCGGAGGACGAAACGATTCTTCCGGCGCATGCTTCCCCTGCCAATTTTGTGGTATTTTCTCCTGATCCACCCGAATAACATATTATAAAGCCGGAACCTTCTCTTTTTAACTCGTCGTCAAACATTTTTCTATCCCAGACAGTCTGAGAAACCCGTGAATGCATATCGAACATTTCTTCGATAATATATTTGGATAACGTTCGAGCCCCGGTCTTCATAAATTCTTTCAGATCAAGGAGGTTTACTTCCATAAAAAAATATCTAAATTTTATTTTTTTATTAATAATTAATAATATCTTTATAAGCGTCCTTAGAGCGGTTTTCAATAAACGGCCATCTTCTTCTTGCGTTTTCTATTTCCTTAGTGTCTATATTGTAAATAAGAGCACATTCGTTTATACCCGCAAAATCATCTATCATATTGCCGTCCGGCGCTATGCAAAACGACTTCCCGTAAAAATCAAGCGACTTATCCCTGCCGACCTTATTTACCCTAAGGACGTAAACGCCGTTTAAAAAAGCATTTGCGGAAATGGCCAAAAACCATTTTCCGTTAGTATTGAATGCAGATGCGGTGGGGGCAAAAATAATTTCCGCCCCTTTTAAGGATAATATCCTGGAAGATTCGGGATAAAAATTATCCCAGCACATTTGAATACCGATGGTCCCGAAACTTGTTTTGAAAACCGGAAAATCGTTTCCGTTTGAAAAATAGGATTTTTCAAAATAATATTCAACGTTCGGAATGTGAACTTTTCTATAAATGCCTAAAAGAACTCCCTTTTCGCTTATAACGGCGGAGCTGTTATAATAATAATTTCCTGATTTTTCAAAAAAAGGGACTATGATAACCATATTGAATTTCATAGCCTGTTCTTTAAAAATACTTATGGTCCTGCCGTTAAAATCCTCTGCCGCTTCAAGATTATTTTTTATTTTATCTTCATCGTTATCCTGCAAAAACCAACTTAATAAAAAAAGTTCCGGAAAACAGATTATATTAACATTGTTTTTAGATGCCATCAATAAAAAATCTACGGCTTTTTTAATCGACGAATCTTTATTCTTTGAGGGCAGCATCTGAACAGCACAAACTTTAACTCTCATCCTATGCCTATCCTATATTATTGTTTGCAATTTACGCTATATAATATTTATATTATACCTTAAGAAGCCCTCTGGATTTTTTTTTACGGTCGGTTTCGGATGATATTTTTTTTCTCAGACGAATAGATTTCGGAGTAAATTCTACAAGCTCGTCGTCCTCTATAAACTCCATGGCATATTCAATAGTAAGCCTTACCGGAGTCGTTAACGCTATCATTTCGTCGGAAGCCTTCGACCTCATATTTGTAAGCTGCTTCCTTTTGCACGGATTCACGGAGATATCTCCCGGCTTAGAATGAATGCCTATTATCATACCTTCGTAAACCTCGTCTTGGGGAGCGATAAAAAGGACACCCCTCTCCTGAAGGTTAAATAAACCATATGAATTAGCCGTTCCGCCCCCCATGGACACCATTACTCCATTTTTCCTTGGGGATATGTCAAAGGCATATTCGTCAAATTTATAAAAATTATGGTTCATCGTTCCGGTACCCTTAGTCATGGTCAAAAATTCATTATGGAACCCCATTATGCTTCGTGATGGAATAATAAATTCGAGATACGTATTATCTTTATCGTCCTTCGTCATATCTACCAAATTGCCCTTCATGGAAGAAAGTCTTTCAAGTACGGAGCCGGTGAAATCATTTTTTATGGTAATATATAAAAGTTCATAGGGCTCCATTTTCTTTCCCCCTATCTCTTTTATTACGCCTTTAGGCTTAGAAATAGCAAATTCAAACCCCTCCCTTCTCATTTTTTCTATCAAAATGGAGAGGTGCAGGAGTCCCCTGCCGTAAACATCGAATACCGTTTCGTCTCCCGTATCCATAACCTTTAGCCCTACGTTGTTAGATACCTCTTTATACAACCGTTCCCTTAGCTGCCTTGTAGTAACGAGCTTTCCTTCTTTTCCGCAAAAAGGACTTTTATTAACTATAAAATTTATAAGAATGACAGGTTCGTCTATCTTTATTCTCTGCAGCGGATGATCCGGTTTTCCGTTTACAATATAATCTCCGGCGCTTACCCCCGCGAGCCCTGTCACAAGCGCAATATCGCCTTCGTTAATTTCTTCCGTTTCCAATCGCTTAAGCCCGTCGAATAAAAACATCTTGGTGGGCTTTGCTTTAATTAATTCATCCTTGACATTATATAAATACACCTGATCCATTACCCTAAGCTTTCCCGACTTTACTACGCCTATGGCGGTTGCTCCGAGAAAATCGTCCCGCCCTATGCTTATAACCAAAAATTCGAGATTAGATCCGTTTGAGATGGAGGGGGGCGGTATGAACTCTATTATAGATTCAAAGAGTGCATTTAACCCGCTTTTATGCCTGTCGTCTTCTTTAATGCTCAAATCTTTTATTGCGTAGCCCTCTTTTGCAGAGGAATAAATAACCGGAAAATCCAAATCTACGTCCTCTCCTCCAAGTTCAAGAAATAAATCGTAAACCATCTCAAGAACTTCCTCCGGTCTTGCGCTGGGTCTATCTATCTTATTTATCACGAGCACTATATGTAATTTATATTCGAAACATTTTTTTAAAATAAATCTGGTCTGCGGCATGGGGCCGTCGAGAGCATCTACAAGAAGCAGCACTCCGTCCACCATAGTTAGAATCCTTTCGACTTCGCTGCCGAAATCTCCGTGCCCCGGAGTATCCACTATATTGATTCTATAATCTCTAAATTTTATGCCCGTGCATTTGGAGAGAATGGTTATTCCCCTCTCCTTCTCTAACTCATCGCTATCCATTGCCCTATCCGGCAAGGCATCCGAGTCCCTTTTGCTTACGTTCTCCTTGAGCATTTTATTAATGAGAGTGGTTTTTCCGTGATCTACATGGGCAACCACCGCTATATTTCTTATTTTATCTTGAAAATTCAATTATTTTCCTCCATTATTAAAGCTAAAACTTAACAAAACAAGTTTGCTTTTAAAACAAAAAAACCCCAATAAATTTAGTTTATTTACTGGGGTAAATGATTTCTAAATGGTCAAACTCTTAAAACGGTATACTCTTATTCGCTTGCTATCATTACTTTTCCGCAAAGGATAGTGAATTTGTAGTGTGGTATTTAACGCAAGTAGATCTTATACACCGCTTAAAACAATAAATTAAAGATTAACCCTTCGTTACGTTGATAGCTTGGGGCCCCTTCGCGCCGTTGGTAATTTCGAATTCTACTTTCTGTCCCTCTGTCAGGGTCTTGAAGCCGTCCTGCGAAATCGCAGAATAATGGACAAAAACATCCGGTCCGTCTTCCTGTTCGATAAAACCAAAACCTTTGCTGTCGTTAAACCATTTCACTTTCCCTTGGTACCTCATACTTAACTTCTCCTTACATCTTAAGCTGCCATAAAAACAGCAGCTATTTATTAAAATTGTGCTTTTTGCCTAAACAGCTAGACAAACAAGCTAATTTACTAAGTCTATACTACCGCATAAATAAAGTCAAGTTAATTTTTAATCCGTTTTTCTCTGCCTTATAATTTCGTAAGCCGTAACGGCAAAACTGACGGATGCATTTAAAGAATTTATATTGCCTGCCATTGGAATTTTCAAAACCTTTTCGCATTTTTCTATGGTCAATCTCCTTAGACCCCTCCCCTCGGAGCCGATTACGACAGCGACCGGCACGTTATAATCCGTCTCGTAAATAGTATCCTCCGATTCGTTTGAAAGCCCGACAACCAAGATGCCGCGCTCCTTTAAATCCCTAATGGTACGCGAGATATTTACCACCCTCGTCATGTTCACGTAAAATAATGCGCCTTGAGAAACATATGCTACCGAGGGCGTTATAAAAACAGAATTGGACTTCGGCAATATAATCCCCGAAACACCGACACAGTTTGCTGTCCTGATTATAGAACCTAAATTCTGAGGATCGGTAATCTCGTCAAGAATTAAATATAAGGGCATAGACTGTGAAGAACTGCCGGCGTTTGCCTCGTCGAATAATTTTTCGTAAACCTTTTCCGTATATTCGATATTTGCGGCAATACCCTTCACAAGGGCTTCTTTCCCGAAATATTTTATAAATGTATTATCATTTTTCGTAACAATATTGATATTTTTATCCTTGAGGAGTTTTATTAGGTCTTTATCAATCTTTCCGTTTCTCCGTTTTTTTTCGCTGACGCATATTTCACCGCCCCTCTTCAAATTCCCCGAAAGAATCGCTTCTTTAAGGGTATTTACGCCGTAAACGGTTAAAATCATATTTTCACTCCCCATTTTATTATATTATTTACCGTATTTAGAAAATTGCCGGGGACTGCCGCTAAAATAACCGCAGACGATTCTCATTTACAGTTATTTTCAATATCGTAATAGATATTCTGCAAGGCATCCGCCGGATTTGCCGCGGCGGTTATTTCTCTTCCCACGACGATATAATCCGCTCCCGAATTAAAAGCCGCAGACGGCGTCATCACCCTTTTCTGGTCGTCCATCGGGGTGGTCTTGGCGGCATCTATATTTTTATCATTAAAGGATTTAAGCCTTATTCCGGGGGTTATCGTCTTAAAGTCGCCGCCTAAAATATTTTTTATCCTCAGCGATTCATGCCCGGAACATACGACCCCGTCTAAACCGGAAATCTTAGCCGATTTTGCAAGATGCAGGGCTAAATCGGAGACGATATTTCTGCCAAGCCCGCCGGAGGCATTATTCTCATCTTCAAAATTGTAAAATATCCGATTTATATCTGCATCGGACAGATTGGTTAATACCGTTACGGCAATGACGTCGATATTTTTACCGGTTATATTCGACGCTTCTTCGGCGCCCCTTTTTGCCGCTCTCATCATATTAACGCCCCCGGAGGCATGAACGTTAATTATGTCTACGCCTAATTTTCCTGCAGACTTGACGGCCCTGTACACGGTATTGGGTATATCATGAAATTTAAGATCGAGAAATATTTTTCCGCCGCAATCCTTTATTAAGTCTATCCCGTTAATTCCGCAGGACGTAAATGCTTCCGAGCCTATTTTATAGAAATAAGCCTCTCCTTTAAGCCTTTCAACAAGGCGTCTAATTGAACTCAAATCATCGTAATCTAAAGCAATTATAACCCTTTCTTTAAAATCTTTCATAAAAATCTACCTCAAAAATTCACACAACGGAACGAACATATACCCGGCTTTTTTAAGCTTCGGTATTTCGCGCATTAGGACCTTAACCGTATCGGGTCTCGGATGCCCTATAACTATAACCCTTTTAAATTTATCCGCCAGATATGTGGCAATCTCAATCTGATTTTTTATATATCCGACAGAAGGCTTGTCGTCGAGAAAAACATCCCTTCGAGCCGACGGAAGACCCTTTTCTATGGCACATCGGTAAGCATAACTGTCTATATCCGTAAAACTGTCCATGAAAAACATTTTTTTATCTTTAAAAACCGAAATAGCATCGCAAATTTTTTTTCTATCGGACGTAAACATCGACCCCTCATGATTGTTTGCCCCGTCTATAAACGGAAGCATGCCTATATCGGTCAAAATTTTTCTTCTTATCTCTTTCTTATTCATATGAATATACAAGGCTCCGTCGCCGGGAAAAAGCAGTGTATTAACAGGCTCCATAGGTATGTGCAGGATTGTTTCGTATCCCGCTTTATGAAGCTCCAAATCTATCTCTTTAGAATAAGGGGCGTATGGAAATATAGCAAACGTTATAGGTGTATGAAGCGAAATCAGCTTATTTATATATAACGTGTCGTATCCTATGTCGTCGATATCCAAGGCAATCTTGGGGGAATTCACGTACTCTCTCACAGATTCGAAACCGCTGTTATCAAGCCCTTTCACTATAAAGAGCACCTTTAAAAACAGTTTCGTCTTATCATAAACATAGATACATAAACAATTATTTTTTACGTCATATAAATAATAGCTTATAGGGGCTTCGGATGGAATTACGAACCGCTCGAATTCGTTTTCTAATTTTTTTTCTATTACATCAAATCTTGTTTTTTTTGATATAAGAATATTAAATTTCAAAAAATTTACGTGAAGCGCTTTTAAATCTTTGCCGGAATTAACCGGAGGTTTAACTATCAAACTAATATTCTGAATTATAATATTGCTCTTCGATATATTAAGGTTTTTTAAGGTTTTCTTAAAAAAGATTTTAAAGGCTTTTATCGGATATTTTTTATATTCCTTTATTTTTAATGCAGTTTCGTTAAATTGCTTGCGTTCGGAATAATATTTTTTTGAAAGAATCTTTGCCGGTTTAAATATAAACCCGTAATAAATAAAAATAGATAGAAAAAGCAGAAGCAAAAAAATCGATACGGTCAAAAAAATCTTAATTCTATATCCTGTTTTATTACCTTTATTATTCGCCAAGTTTATTTTACTCCTATGCCCTTCCTAAGGATATTCCAACTTCTAAGAAGTTCATAGGCAAATCTGAACTGATTGTCTTTTTTAAAATAAACCTTAAAAGTTTTATATGCGGGCTTCACCTTCAGCCTGCCGCTTTCCGGATTTTTAAAATGATGCCTCAAATCTATCTCTCTCAATCGCTTCAGGTGTTTTAAAAATACAAAATCCTTGGAACTGCGAACAATAAAATTGGGCGTAATACCCGTATCCTGAACCGAAACGCCGTTAGGGAGAAAATAAAAAGCCGTAGTAAGCCCCATACCCGCACCGTCCGGCAGGGTATAAACCGTCTGCACGGATCCCTTTCCAAACGTTTCGGTTCCGACTACTATAGCCCTCTTATGCGCCTGCAGACTCCCTGCAGTTATTTCGGCGGCACTTGCCGTTCCGGCATTAACAATTACTATAATCGGATACTCCGGGACGACGCGCCTTCCCGATGCATAATATTTTACGTCCTGAGATTTTATTCTTCCCTTGGTATAAACTATTACGCCGCTTTTTATAAAATCACTACAGACCTTGACGGCTTCGTTCAATAACCCGCCAGGATTGTTTCTCAGGTCTATTATTAAACCCTTAATCCCGTGCTCTTTTAGTCTTATTATCTTTAATGCCCTTAAAAGCTGAATATTAGTGTGTTCCTGAAAGCTTGAAATCCTGATATAGCCTATATGTCCGGGAAGAATCATATATTTTACGCTTTTCAACTTTATTCTTTCCCTGGTGATATTAAAGACCTTCGGGTGCTTAAACCCTTTTCGTCCTATTAAAAGTTTTACGCTCGTACCGTCTCTGCCGTGCAAAAGACCGACTGCTTTCATGATATTCATGTTATATGTCGAAATACCGTTAATTTTTTCTACGATATCTCCGGCTTTAATGCCGGCCTTAGCGGCGGGGGTCCCGTCAATCGGTGCAATTATTACTATATAGTTATCTTTTTGGGAAATTTCAATCCCCAAACCGACATATTCACCCGTTGTTTCCGACTTCATTTGCCTAAATTCGTCCGGCGTAAGAAAATAGGTATGAGGGTCAAGGGTCGCTGTCATTCCTTCTATTGCGCCAAATATAAGCTTTTTAGAGCTCTCTTTCTTTATGTAATTATTTTTTATTAAGGTATATACCCTTGAGAAAAGCCTCAAATTTTTAAGCGAATTTCCTGTCAAAATTTCCCCGTTCGGCGAAGCCTTTACCGTTTCGGCAAAAGATATTTTTCCGTTTCCCAAAAATACAGCAAGCATACAAGACAATAATAAAAATGTTGAAAAATATTTTAAACCGCTTAAAAATTTGCCCATAGTTTACCTCAGTATAGTGAATGTTATATCATCTTTTTTGGAGTTTTTATTTAAATTATGGATTAATTTTATAACTTTATGCTTTAAAAATCTATTCTTTTTATCTTCCGTTATATATTTTGTTTTTAAAACTTTTATGTAATTATTTATTTCTCCTATTAAACTCTTTATTTTTTTTCTGGAGCTTTTAAAACCGTTTTTTGCGGATATGAAAATAATTTTCTCTTTACTTAAGTATTCTTTTATTTTTAGCAGTTTATTTTTGCGCACCGCTAATTTCGACAGTATTCCCTCCTCCCTGTCGATAACGTCTTTCATTTGATAATTTAAAACAAAATAATCGGCATTGTTTTTAAAAGACGATAATTTCACTGAATCGTATTCTTTCTGAAAGAAAAATATTCTCCTTATAAGCTTTCTTATAGTTGTATCGTCTTCTTTAATCTTATTTTTTACTATCCTTACCCTATGCGAAGCCATCTTTATTTTATCTCTTAAATCCAAAATATCCTTTTTCATTTTTAAAATTTTAGAAGATAAAAAAGAGGTTTCTTTTTTATAATAGGCAAGCCTTTCCGCAACAAGAGGATACTTTTTTCGAAGGTTCACTTGTTTATATTTATAGGATGATGCGATACGCACGGGGGGATAATGTGCAGCTAAAAATACCATCTTTCCCTTCACTTAATAAATTAGCCCGCATTCCATGCAATTTACGTTAGCATAGAAAAACGGGCAGAAAATTATACGCTTAAAACCTTAGCTTTTAACCTTCTTTGCTGCGGGAGCCTTCGTAGCTGCCGCTTTTTTAGCAGTAACCTTCTTTGCTGCGGGAGCCTTCGTAGCTGCCGCTTTTTTAGCAGTAACCTTCTTTGCTGCGGGAGCCTTCGTAGCTGCCGCGACCGGAGCCGTGGGGGCTTTTGGCGCCGGTTTACTCTTGGCGCAACCGGAAAATGCTACTACCGATACGGCCAAAAATACTCCTAAAACTAACACCGTAAACTTTTTCAAAATTTATCACCTCCTTTAATGTTTTTTATTCTATTTTTAGCCGTATATTTTGTCAAGAGAAATTTTTATTGGAAAAAATATGATATATAATATTATAATGAATAATAAAATGAAGAGATTTATTTTTCAAATAATAACTAAAGATTTTAATCTGACGGAAGAGAGGGAGTATCTCGGGGATATTGTTAAAATAGCCCTGGATTCTTTTGCCGATGTATTGCAATTAAGAAACAAAAAAATGACGCCCGGCAATATTTATCGCTCCGGCATTTTTATAAAAAATATCTTAAGCAATTCTTACCCGGGCAGAGCCGAAAAACCCCTCTTTATAATAAACGATAGACCCGACATAGCATACTTAGCCGGAGCAGACGGCGTCCACGTGGGACAGGACGATTTTCCGGCATGTACAGTAAAAAAACTATTCCCCGGTCTGATATTGGGCGTCAGCGTAGACGATTTAAATCAGGCGCTTATTGCGGAAAAAGCGGGAGCGGATTATATAGGCGTAGGGCCGGTTTACGACACGACGTCCAAGTCCGATGCCGGAGGCCTAATAAAACACAGGGAACTGAAAAATATATGTAATGCCGTGAACATACCTGTCATAGCGATAGGCGGTATAAACGACGGCAACATTTCCGACCTCGACTCGTGCGGCATAAATGGAGTAGCTGTAATAAGCGCGGTTTCTAACTCTGAAGACCCGTTAAAAACGGCCTGCGCTCTTAAAAAAAATATAGACGAATCTTTAAATATAAATAAATGCATTTAATAGAATTTAGTCACGTATATAAAAATTACGATAAAAATTACATATTGAGGGATTTAAATTTTACCGTCGATAAAGGAGAATTTATCTTTATTACCGGACCTTCCGGCGCAGGCAAGACAACGACCTTGAGAATGTTAACCGCCGTAGAAAAACCGACCCACGGGGCGATAAGATTCATGGACGCGGCACTGCAAGATTTAAAACCGAAGGACATACCCTTTCTGAGACGAAAGATAGGCTTCGTGTTTCAGGATTTTAAACTTCTTCCCGATAAAACCGTCTTTCAAAACGTAGCCCTCGGGCTTGAGGTCTCGGGAATTTTCGGCAGCATAATAACAAAAAACGTCTCTGAAATATTAAAATCGGTGGAACTTTATACGAAAAAAAACGAGTTTCCGACTGCCTTGTCCGGAGGGGAACAGCAACGGGTCGCGATTGCAAGGGCGCTTGTTCAAAACCCGCAGGTTCTTCTGGCGGACGAACCCACCGGCAACTTAGACGAAGACACGTCAAAAATTATCATGGATATAATAAAATCTTTTAATAACAAAGGCACTACGGTAATGCTGGCTACGCACAATAAAAATCTTATAAATATGGGAAGGGCGCGCGTAATTGATATCACAAAGAGTTAATTATTTTACAAATTATTTCAAGATAGCGCTTTCAAACATTAAATCCAATATTGCGGGAAACATTTTCGCTTTTGCAATAATGGCATTTTCTTTCTTCATAATGCTATTTTTCCTCCTTTGCTACGTCAATATATATAACTATATGAATCTCTTCCAAAATCGGAACACGATGATAGTGTTTCTAAGGAACAATTCTAAAAAAAACAACGTCATGCATTTTATAAGGGAGATTTCAGGGGTTAAAAGCGCGGTTTATTACAGCAATGAATCCTCTATGAAATTTTTGGAAAATAGAATAAAACATATAAAATCTGTTTTGAAAGACATAAACCCAAATTATCTGCCATCATTCATAAAAATTAATTTTAAAAAAAGCGCCACGAGTAAAATATTTTTATCTAATATTTATTTACGACTAAAGGCTTTAAAAAGCGTTAATTCGGTTTACTATAATAAGATGCTTGAAAATAAAATCGTACAGTTTATCTTTTTTACGAAGGTAATAGGGCTTATTATTTTTATATTCTTATTCATATTATCCATTTTCATTTCATACAGCGCTATAAAACTTATTATACTCAGGAAGCAGGGTGAAATAGAAATATTGAGGCTTATAGGAGCCACGAACGGTTACATCAGGGCACCTATGTTTATAGAAAGCGGGGTAGGGGCGGCTTTATCCTTTTTGGTCTCCTTTTTACTTCTCTTTTTAATATTTAAGGTCTTTATGTTTTATGGATTTGACGGTTTTCTTGAATATTTTCATATTAAAATAATTTTTTTAGATTTATGGCAAATTCTTTCAGTGTTTATAATAGCCTTGATTTCCGGCTTTCTGGGAACGTATCTATCGTCTAAGAAGCTGTTTTAATAACCCCTGTCAGTTGGGTAGTTCACTTCTAAATAGCAATAATATTATCTCGCAGCGTTTTAATATCGACATATTTTTCTATGTTTTTCGATAATAAATTAAAGCTTTCGTCTTTAACGGCATTGTAATCTTTAAACCTGCCTCCGTTATGATCAAGCTTCTTATGTTTACCCGCAATGCCGACTATAAAGTTTTTGAATGCCATATTGCCGAATAAGCCATGAACGTACGTTCCTATTTTTTTACCGTCTTTAGACAAAATTCCATTTTCGGGCAAAATATTACCGCGGCACTTTTTAACCGTTTCCGATTTAAATAAATCGGTATAGGCATCTCCGCTCGAATAATCTTCGGCAAAAAACGTCCTCCCGTTATGTATCTCATATCCGCTTAAAGAAGATTCGGGGTTATTAAAGCGATATTTCCGATTTAATAATATTTTTTCTTCGGATAATACCGTTACCGTCTTAAAAAAACCAAAACCCTCCGTCATGCTTATGCCCGATTCTATACCTATGGGGTCTTCTATTCGTTCTCCCATCATTTGAAAACCCCCGCATATGCCCATAATAACGCCGCGCCTACCGATTTTTTTGATATAATCGAAAATTTTAGACCTCTTAATGCTCGATAAATCCGAAACGGTCGACTTGGATCCCGGTATGATTATCATATCGAATTCATCCGCGTCGGATGGAACGCAGTCAAAAAACCTGACGGCTATTCTATCATCAAAAAAAAGGGAATCAAATTCGTTAAAATTTGAAATATGGTCTAAGCGAACTATGCCTATTTTCAGCCTGCCTTCGTTTTTGCCTTTACCGAAACTGCCCGCACTTTTTAAATCGAGGCTGTCTTCCGCCTCTATATGAAGATTCTCAATATAAGGGAGCACCCCAAGGCACGGAATTTTAAGCCTTCGCTCCATACATTTTATCCCGGGTTCCAATATAGACGCATCACCCCTAAATTTATTTATAATAAAACCTTTTATTAACTTCCTCCACTTTGGCGGAATAAGTTTGACCGTTCCGTAAATAGAGGCAAAAACTCCACCTCTTTCTATGTCTGCCGCTAAAATCACCGGAATATCGTAAACACCGGCAAAACCCATATTGGCTATATCATATTTAAAAAGATTTATTTCGGCGGGGCTTCCGGCTCCTTCAAGTACTACCAACTCGTTTTCCGAGGTTAAAAATTCAAACGACTCCATCGCTTTTTTAAGGAAAAAATCTTTTCCTCCGTTATATTTTTTAAAATTCATATTGCCGTAATATTTTCCTTCGACTATAAGATGCATTTTTAAATCCGACGCAGGCTTTATCAGAATGGGGTTAATCTGCCTTATCGGCTTTTTAAAAGCCGCTTCAGACTGAACGACCTGCGAAACCGCAATTTCAAAACCGTCTTCCGTGACAAAACTGTTCAGGGACATGTTTTGCGGCTTAAAAGGCGAGCAGCTGATACCCCTGTCCGAAAAATACCTCAGGAATCCGGCAGTAAGCGTGCTTTTGCCTGCAGAACTCGACGTCCCCTGAAGCATTACAAATTTACTTTTACGATTCATCATAGACAAGAGGCTCAATGGGTTCTATAATTTTTAACACATTCAGGAATGCGTTGACTACTTTTGGGTCAAACTGGGTTCCGGAATATTTTTCTAACTCGTCCAAGGCGACCTTGACCGGCAAAGCCTTTCTATACGGTCTGTCGGTCGTCATAGCGTCGAATGCGTCTATAATGGCGATTATCCTGGAGACGACCGGTATATCGTCTCCCACAAGCCCGCAAGGATAACCCTTGCCGTCGTATCTTTCCTGATGGTGCAGTACATCGTTGGCTATATGGCTTAAAAATTTTATTTTTTTAAGCATGCTGTATCCTATCTCCGGATGTCTTTTAATCTCCGAATATTCTTCGCCGGTCAATTTTTCGCGTTTATTTAATATAGAATCCTTTATGCCGATTTTCCCTACGTCATGCAATACGGCGGCATACCTCACATTTTTTATTTCATTTTCGCTTAAACCTAATTTTTTAGCCACTAAAGCCCCGTAATTTATAAGCCTGCCGCCGTGGGCTCCGGTATACGTATCTCTGGTTTTAATAGCCTCGGATATAGAATTTATGGTCTCTAAATGCTCGTCTTCTATATAATTCAACACCTGCACATTGTATGCCGCAATAGATATAATACTGGAAATATCGGACATGAAATCCACCGCCTCCAACGAATACTCCATTTTTTTATCGCTTAACAAAAAAATGAAGCCCAAAAAATCCTTATCCGTTTTTATGGATATCCCTATAAACGTTTCTTTTTTGATATCTTTAAACATGCAATGAAACGTTTCGGTACCCTCCTTATCATTACTTTGACTATAGTAATAAATACTCGGATAATCGGAGATTAGGTTTTTTAAACAGCTGCAATCGGAAAGCCGGAAAGAATCTGGAACGACGGACGGGGGATTCATATAGCCCTTAAACAACTCTAAGGGCGTATCCTTTAAGAACGAACAGTCTGCGCATTTATATAATATTTTAGATTCGGCGGAACATTTTATAAACTGACATTCGAAATTAGTCATTGTATAACAATTAATATTACCGCCGAATATGGAACATCCGGTCATTTTACAATCAAAAAATTCGTAGCAAAATTTATTTTTGCTTTTATCCTTAAAATAAACTAAAGCCGTATCCGTTTTGGTGAAATTCATCAAGCTTTTTACGGAATAATCCATAACGCTCGCAATATCCAACGAAGAAGAAACAAGCTTGGAGACCTCCAACAGGTTGGCGACCTTGCCGCTTTCTTCTTTCTGTCTTAAATATAAGAGATTTGCGTTCTCGTACAAGGTGAGACTATATATAAATATTCCGCCCAACATAGCTATAAATTTGGCTATTTTTACCTCTTCTTCCGAAAATTCGTAAGTCTCCCGTTTATAGATATTTAAAGCACCTAAAACAAGAGAACCCGCATATATCGGGACGCTCAGCAGGGATAACATGCCGGAAAATTGTTTTTCCAATTCATAATATATATCGGATAGGTCGTTCTTGATATTTTTACTGATTAAAGATTCTCCGTTCTCTATGACGGAACCTATCAGTCCCTCCCCAACCATTACTTCAAAATCTTTTTTAATAAATTCTGAGTTTTCGTAGTATTTAACACAATTTATTTTCTCCGTGTCTTCATTTAACATAAAGACGGTTACCAGGTCACATTCTATGAATGTTTCCACGGTAACGGAAATTTTTTCATAAATCTCATCCCTCGAATTTTTAGAAATCAAGTCTTTAGAAAGAAAATAAGCTATATCCACATACTCTGCCATTTTATAATAATATATCCTCTTAAGTTTACATTTTAAAAAACATAAAAAAATCACATACGATTCGGCGGCATGCAATTTCCTATCTAAAACATAAAGGTTATAATAAAAATAAGACTATCCCCTTCGCATAGCATATTGCCTTCCAAAATAGATCAAGCATAACCTCTTTTATTTAGCTATATTTATAAATTTTTTGATCCTTTCGTCCCTTAGGGTTTCTCCGCTATATTCTTTAAGTTTTTTAAGATTTTTTATAATAGCCTTTCTCAATGCTTCGGCGGCAAGAGGCGCGTTTCTATGGGCGCCGCCAAGAGGTTCCGGTATTATACCGTCGATAATATCCGATTCGTTAAGCTCTTTTGCGGTAAGCTTTAAGGAATTTGCCGCATCCTCGGTTTTAGACACGTCTTTATAAAGAATAGACGCGCAGCCTTCGGGTGATATTACGGAATAAATGGAGTATTCCATCATTAAAACTAAGTTTCCGGTTCCAAAAGCAAGTGCTCCGCCGCTCCCCCCCTCCCCTATAACTATAGATAAAACGGGGACATTAATATTTAACAAGGTATATATAGTTCTTGCAATAGCCTCGGATTGTCCCCTTTCTTCCGCTCCGAGACCCGGATATGCCCCGGGAGTGTCTATTAACGTTACTATGGGGATGGAATATTTTTCGGCAAGCTTAAAAAGCCTCTGAGCTTTTCTATAGCCTTCAGGGTTGGGCATGCCGAAATTTCTGCACATCTTGTCCTTCGTGTTGCGACCCTTCTGATGTCCGACTATAAGAACTTTCTGCCGGTTATCAAGTTTTCCGTCGCCGCCTTTAATAAAACAAAATCCCCCCACTACGGCTTTATCGTCCATAAAAAGTCTATCTCCGTGAAGCTCGATAAAATTTTCCGTTATTAAACCTATATAATCTAACGTGTACGGTCTGAGAGGATGCCTCGACAACTGAGTAATCTGCCAGTTGTTGATATTTTTAAATACGTCCTTTATAAGTTTTTCTTTTTTGGCTTCAAGATTTTCGATTTCGTCGGCTACATTGGCAAAGCCCCCAAGATTAAAAGCCTTAAGTTCTTCTATCTTTTGCTCTAATTCAATTATAGGTCTTTCGAATTCAAGAGAATGTACTGCCATAAATAATTATGTATATAATATTACTATTATGTTAATTTGAGTATTACTAAATAATCTATAAAAACAATTATATCAGAATTATGAAATATTTAAACATCCGAGAGATATCGACTTAGACTTAAACAGAATTTTATTCACTTTGATGTTCCCGTTAAACACCACGTTATATCCCGATATCCTTAATATAACCTTAGAATCGCCTTTTGAACCTGATAAATTATTTCTCAATTCTATTAATAAATTATTAAATTCATGAGCGCCGAATTCCGTTATCTTTTTATTTATCTCAATGATGCATACCTCTGCGGGTTCGATGACCTTAGGTTCTACCGGTTTAACGGGCTTAATAATTTTGACTGATGCGGGGGTTTTTCTTATCTTCAGGCTGTCTAACAACTCGATATTTTCCCCGATAACCTTGATATCCAAGTTTAAATCGTCGTAACTTCCATATTCTAAACGCCCCGCTTTTGTTTTATCCTTTGTCTGCTCGCCTCCGTCTATCTTGTTTATCTGCATGGAGACGTCGTTTATGTTTATCTCCGAAAAATCTATCTTTCCGGTCAAAACAACCGGTTCGTTCGTGTCTATTATATTTTCACATTTTAAGTAATTTTTCGGAAAAAGAATGGCTTGAACGTTGAGACTTTTATCATTCAGTATGAAAGAAGCCATTTTATCATTATTCTTTGTCTTATGAATCTTTAGCTGATTTATAACGCCGCACATTTTAAAAACACCGCTGACTGCTTTTCCGCCGGAATTAACGTATTCCGCTGCGATATCCGAAAGACTCTTTGTCGCTATAAGTTTGATTTTTTCCTCATATCCGTCTAATGGGTGCCCCGAAAGATAAAATCCTAACGATTCTTTTTCGAATGCAAGGATAGACTTTCTGTCATCCTTTTCTCCCTCATTTATCAAAAAAGAATCATTTTTCCCGTTATCGTAGTTTAATTCGTCTCCGAAAAAAAGCGGAAGCTCAAACTGCCCGGAATTCCTTTTCTCTCTTTTAAAATTGGCTTCCCCCATTATACCTTCTAAATTATCCAACATCCACTTTCTGGACTCACCCCCAACATCTAATGCCCCGCTTTTAATCAGATTCTCTATCGTTCTTTTATTCACTTTCCGCGTATCCACTCTCGAACAAAAATCCGGTAAATCCTTAAATACCCCATCCTCGCGGTTTTGCAAAATAGAATCTATGGCAGCCTTTCCGACATTCTTAATCGCCCCCAGACCGGTGCGAATTACGAACTTTCCCTCGTCGTTTTTAACTATAATAAACCTTTCCGCCGAATAACTGACCGAAGGGGGTAATATCTCGCAGGAATTAAACCCGGACTTCACCTCGTTTATTATCTTTGTCAGCTTATCGGTATTGGACATTTCACTTGATAACAGCGCCGCCGTAAAATGTTCTTTATAATTAGCCTTTAAATATGCCGTCATATACGCAATATACGCATATGCGGTAGAATGCGACTTATTAAAACCGTATTCTCCAAATTTAGTAATCAATGAAAAAATCTTCACGGCTTTTGTCTTTTCTATACCGTTCGTACTACAGCCGCCAATAAATTTATCCCTCATTTGTTCTATAAGTTCCGCCTGTTTTTTACCGACTCCTTTCCTTAAAACATCCGCCTCTCCCATTGAAAACCCTGCAAGGGCAGTGGCTATTTTCATTATCTGTTCCTGATATAATATTACCCCGTACGTATCTTTTAATATATCTTTCAACAGGGGATGAATATAGCGTATTTTAACCCTGCCGTGTTTTGCGTTAATAAAGTCGTCCACCATGCCGCTGCCTAACGGCCCTGGCCTGTAAAGAGCAACGAGCGGTATTAAATCCTCAAACGAATTCGGGGCAAGTTTTTTTATCAGTTCTTTCATGCCGGAGCTTTCAAGCTGAAAAACGCCGGTTGTATCCCCTGAAGATAAAAGCTTAAACGCCGGCTTGTCGTCTAAATTTATATCGTATATATTAAATTCGGATTCTGAAAGCCCTGCCTTCGAATCATTTATAAGGGCAATGGCTTCTTTCATTACCGTAAGCGTTTTTAAACCCAGGAAATCAAATTTAATAAATCCCAATTTTTCTAAATCCTGCCCCGTATATTGAGTGGTAACGACATCCGTAGCTTTTGTCCCCTTATATAGCGGCATATAGTTATATATAGGTTCGTTGGATATAACTACTCCGGCGGCATGCGTGCTGGCATGCCTTGCAAGCCCCTCCAACCTCTTTGCTATTTCCATCAGTTTTCTAACCTTGGGATTCGTATCTATCATACTGCGAAATTTCGGCTCTTCCTTAATTGCATCCTCAAGCGTAATGCCGGGCGTACCGGGAATTAATTTGGCGATTTTATCGACCTCGGCGTAAGGCATATTGAGCGCCCTGCCGGTATCGCGTATAACCGCCTTCGCCAGCATGGTTCCGAATGTTATTATTTGCGAAACCTGCTCTTCTCCATATTTGTCGGAAACATATTTAATAACCTCGTCCCTGCCGTTTATGCAAAAATCGGAGTCTATATCCGGCATGCTTATTCTTTCCGGATTGAGAAATCTTTCAAACATTAAATCGTATTTAATCGGGTCTATCTCCGTAATTTTTAAACAATATGCCACAAGGCTGCCCGCTGCCGAACCCCTGCCCGGACCTACCGGAATATCATGTTCTTTTGCATACTTTATAAAATCCGAAACGATTAAAAAATATCCGGAAAAATTAGATTTTTTGATTACTTCTATTTCCATATCCAATCTTTCGCCATAGGTTTTCGGCTTGTCAGAATAGGACACCGCGGCCGCTTTGGTGGGATTATTTATAAAAACTTCCTCAAACCCTTTTCTAACCTTCTGCTCAAAGCGCTCTGAGACCGAAAGATCGTCTTCGTCGGATTTAAACTGCGGGAAGTGATGCCCACCCTTGAGTTTAAATGAAAAATTACATTTATCGGCTATTATTTTGGTATTGGAAATAGCCTCCGGGGGATATTCCGCAAAAATTTCTTTCATCTCTTCTTGAGACCTAAAATAAAGGTCTTTCGTCGAAAACCTCATTCTGTTTTTATCTTCCACGGTTTTACCGGTCTGAATACACAATAGGACGTCATGCGCCTCATAATCGTCTTTCAAGAGGTAATGGCAGTCATTGGTGGCTACAAGCGGTATGCTGTATCTTTGTGCCAAATCGAGAAGCCCATTGTTCGCCGTTTTTTGTTCCTCCAAACCCTGAACCTGCATCTCCAAATAAAAATCGTCCTTAAAAAGATTTAAATAATATTTGAGGCTTTCTTCCGCAAGATCGTAATTTCCCCGAATTATGTTGTATGGAATCTCCCCTTTTATACAGGCAGACAGGGCTATCAAGCCGTTATGGTTTTCCGTAAGAATATTTTTATCGATCCTGGGCTTGTAATAAAAACCGTCTATATAAGATTTAGATACTAATTTAGATAGATTACGATAGCCCTCTTCGTTTTTCGCAAGCAATATCAGATGATAATAATATTTTTCATTCGCATTTTTAAGTTTTCTATCGGACTTTGCCACATATACTTCACAGCCTATCACCGGCTTAATATTTTTCTTAACCGCCTTTTCGTAAAACTCGACCGCGCCGAACATATTTCCATGGTCGGTCACGGCAACGGAAGGCATATTGAGTTCGACGGCCTTATTTACGATATCGTCTATTTTAATGGCCCCGTCTAAGAGGCTGTAATGTGAATGCATATGAAGATGGACGAACTCGTTCATTTTTACTCCCATTCTATCGTAGAGGGCGGTTTTGAGGTAATATCGTAAACCACCCTGTTAATTCCTTTTATTTCAGAAATTATTCTTGCGGCGCAGGTCCTTAATATATTGTAGTCCAATTCTACAAAGTCCGCAGTCATACCGTCGGAGGAACTTACCGCCCTGAGTGCTATAAGGGATTCATAGCTTCTTTCGTCCCCCATAACCCCTACCGTCTTAATCGGAATCAAAACAGGAAAGGACTGCCATATTTTATCGTATAATCCGGCGTTTTTTATCTCCTCGGTTACTATCGCATCTGCCTTTCTCAGGATTCCAAGCCCCTTTCTATTAATCTCTCCGATTATCCTGATAGCCAATCCGGGACCCGGAAACGGCTGCCTCTTGATTATCTCATCCGGAATTCCGAGGTTTTTTCCTATTATGCGGACCTCGTCTTTAAATAATTCCCTTAAAGGCTCTATTAATTTTAAACCTAATTTTTTTGGAAGCCCCCCCACGTTGTGATGGCTTTTTATGACGCTTGAAGAGCCGAAAATCTTGACCGACTCGATAACATCGGGATAAAGCGTCCCCTGAACGAGAAAATCAACCCCGTTCATCTTTTTTGCCTCTTCTTCAAATATTTGCACAAAGAGCCTGCCTATAATTTTTCTCTTTCTCTCCGGATTGACAACTCCCTTCAATGCCTTCAAAAACAAGCCGGAGGCTTTCACGAGTTTCACGTTCAAATCAAGGTTTTCTCTGTAATATTTCATAACCGATTTTGCCTCGGAATCCCTCAATAAACCGTTATCGACGAATATGCACTTAAGCCCTTTGCGGACAGCTTTGTTCGCAATAACCGCGGCAACGGTGGAATCTACCCCTCCCGAAAGGGCGCATATAGCCTTTTTACCGGCTGTCAGCCCTGCGATATCCCGTACTTTGCCTGAAATAAAGTCGTCTAACTTCCAGTCTTTTTCAACGCCTGCGATATCAAATAAAAAATTATTTAATATCTTATTGCCGTAAACCGTATGGGCTACTTCGGGGTGAAATTGAAGCCCGTACATTTTTTTCTCGCGGTTTTCAAAGGATGCCGTATCGCAATTTTCAGTTCGAGAGGTTACGATAAAATTATCCGGGGCTTTTACTATAATATCCCCATGGCTCATCCATATGGGACTCAATTTTTTACATCCCTTAAAAAGCTTGGTTTTTTTGAGTATGTCAAGATTGGAATGCCCGTATTCACGATTATTTGCAGGCTTTACCGTGCCTCCCATAAGATATGCCATAACCTGCATGCCGTAGCAAATTCCCAGAAACGGAACGTTTATTTCCAATACTTCTTTTGATATAAAAGGAGCGCCGTTATCGTAAACGGAAGAGGGACCCCCTGAAAGTATTATCGCATCCGGTTCAAAGTATTTTATTTTTTTAATAGAGGAAGTTACCGGATATATCTCGCAATAAACGCTATTTTCCCTTATTTTTCTGGCAATAAGCTGGGTATATTGCGAGCCGAAATCTATTATGAGTATTTTAGAGTGGGGAATTTTCATCCTGCATTAGTCAAGCCTATAATTAGGCGCCTCCCTTGTTATAATGACATCGTGGACATGACTTTCCCTCAATCCGGACGATGTTATCTTAAGAAATTTTGTTTTGGTTCTCAGCTCTTCTATATCGTGAGCGCCGCAATAGCCCATTCCCGCGCGTAAACCGCCTATCAGCTGATTTACCGTATCCGAAAGCATTCCCTTATAGGGGACTCTCCCCTCTATGCCCTCCGGAACGAACTTAGACTCATCTCTTATATGTGATTGAAAATATCTGTCCTTAGAGCCTATTACCATTGCTCCAAGCGAACCCATGCCCCTGTAAACCTTATAGCTTCTTCCCTGATAGATTATCGTTTCGCCGGGACTCTCTTCCGTTCCGGCAAAAAGATTACCTATCATGACGCTATTTGCGCCGGCGGCAAGGGCTTTCACGATATCCCCGGAAAACTTTATTCCGCCGTCGGCAATGACCGGAACACCGCTTTTATCGTATGCGGCGGAACATTCCATTATTGCGGACAATTGCGGAACGCCCACGCCGGCCACGACCCTCGTAGTACAAATAGAACCCGGACCTATACCGACTTTTACGGCATCTACTCCTGCCTTAATTAACTCCGCCGCCGCCTCTCCTGTGGCAATATTTCCGGCTACGATATCAACCGAATAACGTTTCTTTAAATATTTTATCATATCTATAACGCCCTTGGAATACCCATGGGCGGTATCAATAACTATTGCGTCCGCTTTTGCATCCGCAAGCGCGTTGACCCTCTCCTCCGTATCCTCGGAAATTCCGACTGCAGCCGCAACCCGAAGTCTTCCCTTGGAATCTTTGCAGGAATTAGGGTATTTTTTAATTTTCTCTATATCCTTAATGGTTATCAATCCTTTTAAGTTAAAATTTTCGTCCACCACTAAGAGTTTTTCTATCTTTTTTTCATGCAGGGTTTTTTTTGCATCCTCTAAGGTCGTGCCTACCGGAACGGTAATGAGATTTTCCTTAGTCATAATATCGGCAACTTTTTCATTGAGATCAACCGAAAACCTTAAATCCCTGTTGGTAAGTATCCCTGCCAATTTATCTCCATTAACGACGGGAACGCCTGAAATCATAAACTTTTTCATAAGTTCTAACGCATAGGATATTTTATCGTCCGGCTTAACCTTTATAGGATCGATGATCATTCCGCTTTCAGACTTCTTAACCTTCTCGACCTCTGATTTTTGTTTCTGTACGGTCAGATTTTTATGTATAACACCGATGCCGCCTTCCCTGGCTAACGAAATAGCTATCCTAGCCTCCGTAACGGTATCCATGGCCGCACTGACTAACGGGGTGTTCAGGTCTATATTCTTAGAAAATTTCGTTTTTAGATCGACATCTTTCGGAAGTATATCCGAATAATCCGGAATTATAAGAATGTCGTCAAAACTCAATGCTTCCCGTATAATCTCTTTCATCTCTCCCTTCCTCTTTTTTGAATAATCGTAATAATATTTATATTTCCCCTCCGTTTGTAATAAGACCCTCTATTAAGCCGCACTCGGAAACGGTAAGTCCGGAAACACCGAAAAAATCCAAACTTTTTAACATAATAGCCGCGCCAACCGGAACGAGGTCTTCCCTGCCCTCTTCTACACCCTTAATGCCCAGCCTGTCTTCGACCTTATTATCTATAAACTTTTTATAGATCCTTGCAATATTGTCTCTCTTTAAAAAATACCCATGTATCTTGTTTCTATCGTAATCGTCGGTCTCTAAATCTACCATGGCAAGCGTTGTTGCCGTTCCTGCCGTACCAAACAAATTTAACGGTTCAAATACATACCCGTTTTTAAGTATTTCCTTTTTTAACAAAGCAAGCTGCAAGTCTATCTCCCCCTCTAATCTTCTTATATCCTCCAGGGATAACGGGTCGGACTTTATTAACTCCTCCGACAGGTGAACGACACCCATATTTAAACTGTGTTTCCATAAAGGCAGTCCGTTTTTAACGCAGACATACTCGGTAGAACCCCCGCCTATATCTATGGAATAAAATTCGTTTAAATCATTAAAGCAGGAAGAAATCCCTTTGAGGGTAATCATGGCCTCTTTTTCACCGCTTATAATATTGAGTTTTAACCCCGATTCCCTGTATACGATATTTTTAACATCCAATGCGTTAGGGGCTTCCCTTAAAACGCTGGTACCGGTTATAACCGCTTTGTCGGGCTTAATTCCGTACTCTTCCATCTTTTTAACATATATTCTCAATGCCTTTTTCAGCCTTTGAATCGAGGCGCCGGTTATTATCCCGTTTTTTTTAAAGTTTTCGCCGAGCCTGATTACTTTCATGTCAACATACAACGGATTCAAAACATTGCTTTTTAAATCCGTTATTAAACATCTTATGGTATTCGTCCCTATATCTATCGCTGCATACATTTATTAACCGCCCTTAATATCCTCTATAATTTTTGACGTATTTTACGTAATTGCTTGCGGATTCCCTTACGGCGCTTATATCCTTATCGGTAAGGCTCTTTTTTATAACACCCGGAACCCCCGCAGACAGAGAGCCGTTCGGTATAACGGCATTTTCCTTTATTACCGTTCCCGCAGCTATTATGCAATTTTTGCCTATACGTGCGCCGGTCAATATGATAGCGCCGATGCCTATAAGGCAGTTATCCCCAATATCGCATCCGTGAAGATTTACGCCGTGCCCGATGGTAACCCCGTTTCCTATCGTAAGCGGCCCGATATCGTGCTGTACGTGCAGAATGCTATTGTCTTGAACGTTAGTATTATCGCCTATCCTTATGTAATGGACGTCCCCCCTGATTACGGCTCCGAACCATACGCTCGAATCTTTTCCTATCTCGACATCTCCCGTAATAACTACGTTCTCGCAGAGATACACCGTTTCATCAATCTTCGGATATTTGCCCAAATAAGACTCTATTATCATAAGCCGTAGACACCCCTGTTATGCAACCGTTTACCATGTTATACGATTATATAATAAATAAATAAAAAATTGGTAAAATTTTAAACAGCCCTCGACAATATTGCGGCCTGTCTCTTTGCCGCAATTACGTCTTCTATGTCGTTCAATTCGGACGGATTGTATTTTTCCATAACTTTTTCCACATTTTCCGCTATACCGTTAAAAGATATTCTTTCATTCAAAAACGAATTTACGAAAAACTCGTTTGCCTCGCAAAAAACAGCGGGCATACTCTTGCCGATTCTTAGGGCCTGCCTTGCAAGTCTCAGAAAAGGAAATTTTTCGGCATCCGGCTTAAAAAATTCTATAAAGGCAATATCCGCAAGCATTAGAGGCTTCATGAGGGAATGAAAACGCCGAGGATAAGAGAGGGCATAACCTATCGGTCCCTTCATGTCGGGTTGACCCATTTGAGCGATTATGGAGCCATCTTTAAATTCCACCATGGAATGAATAACCGCCTGAGGATGTATTAAAACATCGATATATTTTTCGTCTATGCCGAACAAAAAATAGGCTTCTATTATTTCAAGCCCTTTATTTGCCAAAGTCGAAGAGTCAACCGTTATTTTTTTTCCCATTTTCCATTTCGGGTGATTTAAGGCCATAGCCGGCGTAATTTCTTTAAATGAGGCTTTATCCCTGCCGTAAAACGGACCGCCGGATGCGGTAAGTATCAGTTTATTCACATCGGATTTTTTACCGCAGTTCAAACATTGAAACAGAGCGGAATGTTCGGAATCTACCGGAATTATTTTAGCCTTCGAAGATTCGGCTGTTCTATTCAAAATTTCGCCCGCCATTACCATGGATTCTTTATTAGCAAGCGCCAAATCTTTTCCCGCCTTAAGGCTCCAATAGGACGGCATTAAACCGGCAGAACCGCTTATAGCGTTTAAAACAATATCGAAATCGCCATGAAAAATCGCTTCCCTTAAGCCCTCTTCTCCAAATAAAAATTTTGTTTCTATACCGACCATATTTTCCAATGTGCTTTTTGCCTTATCCGATTCCGCCCTTGAAGAAAGGACACAATATGACGGCTTCAGTCTTATAACCTGCCCTTTAAGTTCCGCTCCGAAATGACCGGCGGCTATACCTGTTATTTTCAACTTATTCGGATACGAAAACGCTACTTCCACAGCGTTTTTGCCGATGGAACCGGTAGAACCCGCAAGAAATATTTTACGCATGGTCAGTTTAACCCGTTTGTTAAAATTTCCAATAAAATACAATGATATAATAAAAAACCGGCGCTGCAAGTATAAGGCTGTCTATCCTGTCTAAAATGCCGCCGTGACCCGGAATCAGATACCCGGAATCTTTTTTTCCTCCGATTCTTTTGATTAAAGATTCGGTTAAATCCCCTGTCATTCCGGCAATAATAGTAACCGAAGACAAAAAAATGAAGAAAACCAAGGTAAATTGCTCATAGTCGCTTATAAAGGCTCTAAAAACAAGAGCCACAAAGATTGCCGATATAAACCCCGCCAATGAGCCTTCAATCGTCTTTTTAGGGCTCAACGAAAGAAAAAGCTTGTGCCTGCCGAAACGCCTGCCGCCGTAATAAGCAAAGATATCGGATGCCCATACAAGTATAAACAGGAACAAGAGCAGCAGCCTGCCGCCGCTCAACTCGAAAATCTTTAATAAAAAAGATATAAAAAAACCTGCGTAAAATATAGAAAAAATATCTAAAAATATACTCTTTCCGCTATCTTTCTTAAAAAAGACAATGTTTTTAAAAAGAATCAGTAAAATAGATAAAAAAATCGTAAATATAAACAGGTTCTCTTTTAAAAAAGCAAAGGAAAAGGCGACCGATATGGAAAGTATTTCCGGAAGGATAAAATATTTATATCCGCTCAAATCGAATAAACCGAATATTTCGTAAACGGATAATGCTATTAAGACTATTAAAACAAAGAAAAATTCATATCTATTAAGAAAAAATATAGATATAATTATCGTAATGCCGAAAATTATTCCGAATATAAATCTCTTATAATCAAATATCCGTTTTTCCAAATCTTCTTATCCTTTTTTCATAATCTTGCAATGCTCTGATTAAATCCTTCTTCCGAAAATTCGGCCATAGCGTTTTTGTAAAATATATTTCGGTATAGGCAATCTGATAAAGCATAAAATTGGATATTCTCCGTTCGCCGCTTGTCCTGATAAGCATATCCGGATCCGGCATGCCGGACGTGTAAAGATAAGAAGAAAAAAGATTGTCGTTTATATCCGCAGAAGCAATTTTGCCCTGTTTTAAATCCTCAGCCGTTTTAGAAACGGCATTCAATATTTCTTCCTTGGAACCGTAACTCAAAGCAAGGGTTAAAAAAAGAGAGTCGAAATCTTTCGTTCTGTCTGCCGCATCAAGGAGGGCTTTCTTCGATTTTTCCGGAATTTTAACTATATTGCCTATAAAACCGAGTCTTATTTTATTTTCTATAAGATATGAGAGCTCAATCCTAATGTATTCATCAAGAAGGGTCATGAGCGAATCGACTTCCGACTCCGGTCTTTGCCAGTTTTCGGAAGAAAAAGCATAAACAGTAAGATATTTAATTTTATATTCCATCACCGCTTTGATGATGGTTTTTAAAGATTTAATACCCTCAATATGTCCGTGTATCCGGTCCAAACCTCTCTTTTTCGCCCATCTTCCGTTTCCATCCATAATAATGGCAAGATGATTCGGCATGTTCTTAAAATTCATATTTCTTTATACTTCCATAATTTCTTTCTCTTTACGTTTTGTCAGTGCATCTATTTCTTTGACAAAACCATCAGTCAACTCTTGAATCTTTTTCTGAATTCTAAAAGAAATATCGGAAGATATTTCTTTAGACTTCTCGGAGGATTTAAGCCTTTCGTTAGCCGTACGCCTGCAATTTCTTACCTCCTGTTTAATAGATTCGGACAATTTGGATATCTGTTTGATTATTTCTTTTCGTCTTTCCTTGGTCAACACCGGTATGATAATGCTTATACTTTTTCCGTCGTTGGAAGGATTTAAAGACGAGTCGTATTTTTGAATAGCCTTTTCTATGGCAGAAAGAGAGCTGACATCCCACGGGTTTATCATTATCGTTTTGCTGTTTGGCACAGAAACAGAGGCAAGCCTGATTAACGGAGAGACAGAGCCGTAACACTCTACGTTTATACTGTCCATAAGTCCGGCGGAGGCTCTTCCCGTTCTTACCTTGGACAGCTCGCCTTGATAACTGAGAACCGACCGAGACATTTTATCTTTAGTTTCGTTGATAAATTCCGTTTCATCCATAATATTATTGCGTCACCTTAAATTTATTAAAAATCTTTATTTAATTATGGTGCCTATGGGTTCGCCTTTCACCGCTTTTATAAGATTGCCTGAAATCAAAAGATTAAAAACCACTATAGGCAGTTCATTATCCATACACAAAGAAATAGACGTGGAGTCCATAACCTTTAAATTTTTATTCAGCACTTCTATATAGGAAAGACTTTTGAACTTTACCGCATCTTTGTTTATAAGCGGGTCGTCGCTAAAAACGCCCTCTATTCTCGTTGCCTTGAGTATTACGTCGGCATGAATTTCTATCGCCCTTAGAGAAGCGGCGGTATCGGTGGTAAAATAAGGATTACCCGTCCCTGCGGCGAATATGACGACTCTTTTTTTCTCTAAATGTCTCAAAGCCCTGCGCCTTATATACGGCTCCGCAACCTGCTGCATTGCGATAGCCGTTTGAACCCTTGAAATAATACCGTTATCCTCCAAACTTGCCTGAAGCGCAAGGGCATTAATAACCGTTGCAAGCATACCCATGTAGTCGCCCTGAGAACGCTCTATGCCCAATCCTTTATGCGACGGACCCAACCCCCTGAAAATATTACCGCCGCCTATAACAATGGCAATCTCCACCCCCGTTTCGACAACGGTTTTTATCTCTTTTGAGACGAAATTTATAACGGCAGGGTCGATACCGCACTTATTTTTGCCGGCCAATGCCTCGCCGCTAACCTTGAGCAGTATTCTCTTATACTTATATCCCGCCATTTTATTCCCCTAACTGATATCTTACAAATCTTTTTAAGGCTATATTCTCACCGAGCCTAAGCACTTCTTCCTCTATTATGGAAGAGATATTCTTTGACGGGTCTTTAATAAACGGCTGCTCTAATAGACAAACGTCTTTGTAATATTTTTCCAATTTTCCGGATATTATTTTCTCCTTAACCGCCTGGGGTTTATCTATGGAGATAAGCTGTTCTCTATAAATTTCCTTTTCCTTTGCTATAAGTTCGGGGGGGAGCATTTCCCTTTTGACGTAAAGAGGATTGGATGCTGCTATATGCATAGATATATTTTTTGCAAGTTCTTGAAATTCAGAGGTTCTGGCGACAAAATCGGTTTCGCAGTTAATTTCCAATAAAACGCCTATTCTTCCGCCGGCATGAATATAAGAATATATCAACCCTTCTCTTGCTTCCCTATTGGCTTTCTTCTGCGCCCTTGCAAGCCCTTTCTTTCTCATTAACTCAACGGCTTTTTCTAAATCGCCGTCGGTTTCCGTAAGAACGTTTTTACAGTCAACAAACCCTGCTCCCGTTAAAGAACGCAAGCTTTTAACAAGTTCCGCACCTATGCTTCGTGCTTTTTCCAATTGTCGTTCCTCCTCTTGCAAACCTATAAATCGTAACAATTGCAATAAATAGGCTATAGATTATGATTTTAAATATTTAAATGGATATATCGGCTTCCTCTCCGGTTTTTCCTGAAGCCTGAATCTCCGGCCCGATTGCCGGAATATCTCCTGCCGCCGAAAATGTTTCTTCGGTAATGTTTTCTGCGTCCGCGGTCACTGTTTTACCTGTGTTGGCTTTTTCGTCGCGAGCCTTCTTTCCTTCCGCGACGGCGTCCGCCATAATGGATAGAATCAGCCTTATTGCCCTTATGGCATCATCGTTTCCCGGAATTAAATAGTCGGCAAAGTCCGGATTTGCATTTGTATCGGCAATCCCGATTATGGGAATGGAAAGCCTTTTGGCTTCATTAGCCGCAATTATTTCACGATGAATATCGACTATAAAAACGGCTTCCGGTATGCTTGACATCTCCCTGATACCGTTAAAAATCTTTTGAAGCTTATCTATCTTTTTTTCCATCTTAGCCGTCTCTTTTTTCGTAAACTTGGAAAATTCCTCCGATTCCCTAAGGGCTTCCAATTCTTTTAGTCTCTGTATGGAAATCTTGATAGTTGCAAAATTGGTAAGCATCCCGCCGAGCCATCTTTCGTTTACGTAAGGCATACCGCACCTTTGTGCCTCTTCGGCTACAATGAGACTTGCCTGTCTTTTTGTGCCTACAAAGAGAACGGTTTTGCCGCTTTCGCCTATTTCAAATAACTTGGCGTAAGCCGATGCTATATAAGGCATCGATTTTTGAAGATCTATTATATGAACCCCGTTTCTTGCCCCATATATATAGGATCTCATCTTTGGATTCCATCTTTTGGTTTGATGACCGAAGTGGACACCTGCTTCCAATAACTGCTTAATTGTAAGATTAAATGGCATTTCTTCTTCTCCTTATTATTTTGCGCTTTTTTCTCCCCGCCTGCGACAATACGCTTCAAGCACAAATTAGTTCAGACGGGTACGGTTTAATTAATATATACTAAATTTATCTTTTTATCATTTTTATGCATTTATTGCAAGAAAATTATTTTATAAAGGAAATTAAAAATATTATTATATCCGTTAACGGGTATCCTTTTTAATTCGTAAGAATTATCTCCGACCCCTACTCTTCCCTTGGTCGTCGTAAACGCGCCCGAATAACCGGCTTTTTTAACAGCCCTCATAACGTTTGCATTATAAGAACCAAACGGGTACGAAAAAAAATCCACGCTGCTTTTAAGTATATTTTCCAAATATGCCTTGGAGGCTGTCAATTCATCTATCAAAACACCTTCCCCTAATTTATCCAAAAAATAGTGGTTAATTCCGTGTGAGCCGATAAAAAACCCGTCGTCCGCCATCGACCTAATCTCTTTTATATTTAAAAAATCCTCAAGTACTCTTTCTCTTTCGTCGGAAACAACGTTCTTTTTTCCGACAAAGCCGGCGCTTATAAATATCATTGAAGAAAAACCGACTTTCTTCAATACGGGATAGGCATTTATATAATTATTTTCATACCCGTCGTCAAAAGTAATTAATAACGGTTTTCTTACGGGCAGCTTATGCCCCTTGACGAAAGACAAAACATCTTCCGGTCTTATCGTTCTGTAACCTAAGCGCTTTAATAAAAACATCTGTTTCTTAAATTGCTTCGGAGTTACATATAAACCCTTATAAACCGCATTTTTCTTAGGAAAATCTATTTTGTGATAATATAAAACAGGAATTTTCATAAATTTAGATACAAAAATTAACTCCTGTATGATGCGTTTATATCAATATATTCCTTAGTAAGATTACATGTTAAAACCGTCCGACTGCTCTTGCCGCAATTCAGGTCTATCTTTAAATCTATTTCCACCGGAGATAAAAGGGCCCTCTCCTCGGTTTCGCTTAATTCTCCGGAAATCACAGAGTTTTCGACCACTATTCTATCGCCTATATAAACATCTATTTTGTCGGGTCTCATTCTAACGGGAGACCTTCCTATCGCAGCCATTATCCTGCCCAGATTTAAATCCTCCCCTGTAATCATGGTCTTAAAGAGAGGCGAATTTGCAACTATAAGGGCGGTCTTTTTTGCGCCTTCTTCCGTATAGGCATTTTCAACCGTAATCTTTATGAGTTTTGTAGCCCCCTCTCCGTCGACTGCAATCATTTTCGCTAATTCCATACACACGTATAAAAGCGCTTTTTTTACGATGTCGTAATTTGCGTCGCATTGCTTAATCGACGGCCATTTCAAGGCTTGCGGCGCATCCGGATAAAAAAATGCCGCGGTGTCGTTAGTCGAGGTGTCTCCGTCAACCGTAACGGAATTGAAGGAAACATCCACGCACTCTTTAAACATAATATCGGCTAATCTTCTTTCAATGGGAATGTCGGTAAAAATAAAGGCAAGCATCGTTGCCATATTCGGCATTATCATGCCCGATCCTTTCGAGGTGCCTATTATTCCATATTTTTTGCCGTCCAACAAAATATCCGCAGATGCCGTTTTCGTGAAAGTGTCCGTCGTCATTATGGACTCGGCAAAGTCGTTAAAACCGCTTTCATCGGCAGATTCGACCAATTCGGGAATAATGCTTTCTATGAACTCCGCCTTGAGTCTTTCGCCTATAACGCCGGTAGAACATACGAAAATATTATCTTTTTCAACCCCTATTTCTTTTGAAACCGCTTCCGTAACCCTGACCGCATCCAAAATACCATATTCTCCGTTACATGCATTCGCATTTCCGGAATTTACGATAATCGCATTAATCAAGTTTCTTGAGTTATTTTTAGAAATAACGACGGGAGCGGCCTTTATCTTATTTTTAGTAAAAACGGCGCTTACCCTTGTCGGAATCTTAAACACCGCCAATCCTACATCAAAACGCCTGCCCTTCTCCGCTTCTTTCTTGATTCCGCAATATTTTGCCGAAAATAAAAGGTTGTTAATTTTTTCCATGGCAATTCTTATATTTTTTTCCGCTTCCGCAGGGGCACGGTTCGTTCCTTCCTATTTTTTTAGGTTTTACTATAGGCTTTTGCTTCCGGCCATCCTCGGAATTTGCCTCATTTATGTCGTCATGCGTTAGAATAAGGTCGTTTGAATAAAGACCGGAGCCTGCAAAAATATCGTCCGTGTTCATGCTCTCCTCAAACTGAACGGTCATAATAGAGTTTAACGCCTCTTCTTTCATCCTGAACTGCATGTTTATAAATAATTCGTAAGCCTCTTTCTGGTATTCTATTAAAGGATTTACCTGAGCGTAACCCCTTAATCCTATCCCTTCTTTCAGCGTCTCCAAAGAAGTTAAGGCATCCTTCCAAAGATTATCCATCGCTTGAAGGTATAATGCCTTGACTATATCTATCAATTCATCTTTGGGAAATTCGGATATTTTATTTTCTATATTCTTTTTAATCAGATCTACAATAATCTTTAAAAGTTCGCCCCTTGTCGCCCCCTTCAATGCGGCAATCAATGCATCCCTATTCAGGGCAGTATCCTTATTTTCTCCGGTATTCTTATCGTCGCCGTACAAACCGGGTATTGCACTCGTGTTAAAAAAACTTGCCGGAAGCGACGGTATATCAATGGACATATTTACCTTTATTATCTCGAAAAGACCCTCTATATCCCAGTTCTCGCCATGAGTTTTCTCCGGAACGTAGCTTTCGAAATAAGACTCCGTTAAGGATTCGATATCAAATAAAATCTCGTCGTAAAAATCGGAAAGCTTCTCTATTTGAAGGATCACCTTTCTGTAAGAATATATTAATTCCCGCTGTTTGTTCATGACGTTGTCGTAATCTATGAGATTTTTTCTTATATCGAAATTGTGTCCCTCGACCTTTTTCTGCGCATTCTCTATAGCCTTGGATATCATGCTGTGTTCTATCGCCTGTCCGTCTTTTAGTCCCAATTTCTCAAGAAAGGGAGTAAGCTTGTCGGAACCGAATATCCTCATGAGATCGTCCTCCAACGAAACGTAAAATCTGGAGGAACCGACATCCCCCTGCCTGCCCGACCTTCCCCTCAGCTGATTATCTACGCGCCTCGATTCATGCCTTTCAGTCCCTATAACATGCAGCCCCCCGAGATCTACCACCCCTTCTCCAAGGACGATATCGGTACCCCTTCCCGCCATATTGGTCGATATGGTTACAGACTTTCGCTGACCGGCATTTGTAATAATATGTGCTTCTTTTATATGATTTTTCGCATTCAAAACAGAGTGTGGAATTCCCTTTTTCTTTAAAATAGCGCTAAGCCTTTCAGACTTCTCGACCGAAACGGTTCCTACTAAAACCGGCTGTCCCGTTTTGTATTTTTCTATGATTTCTTCAGATACGGCGTTAAATTTTTCGGCCTCGGTTGCGAAAACTAAGTCCGGATGACCCCTTCTGACCAAGGGCTTGTTGGTAGGCACCACGACTACATCGAGATTGTATATCTTTTTAAATTCCTCCGCTTCCGTATCCGCCGTACCGGTCATTCCCGAAAGTTTTTTGTACATTCTGAAGAAATTTTGAAAGGTTACCGTGGCTAAAGTCTGATTCTCTCCCTCCACGTTCAGGTGCTCTTTTGCCTCTAACGCCTGATGGAGTCCTTCCCCGTAACGCCTGCCAGTCATAAGCCGTCCGGTAAATTCGTCCACTATAAGAACCTGATTATCTTTGACCAAATAATCCGCATCCTTAAAATAACATGCATGCGCGCGCAGAGACTGATTTATAGCGTGAAGCATATCCAAATGCCTCGGGTCGTAAATATTGTTTATATTTAAAGCATGCTCGACCTTCTCTATGCCTTCCTCCGTCAATATTGCGGTCTTTAATTCTTCATCTACGGTATAATCCGAATCCCTTTTTAAAAAACTCACGGTATTATTGGCTTTATAATATAGTTCGGTAGCCTCGTCCGATTCCCCTGAAATTATAAGCGGGGTCCTTGCCTCGTCTATAAGGACGGAATCGACTTCATCTATTATTACGTAGTTTAACTCTCTTTGAGCGTAATCGGACAGGGAAAATTTCATATTATCTCTCAGGTAGTCAAAACCGAATTCATTATTGGTGCCGTACGTTACGTCGCAGTTATAGGCTTTTTTTCTATCCTTGTCGTCCAAATCGGTGGTTATTACGCCTACGGAAAGACCCAAAAGTTTATATGCTTTTCCCATCCACTCCGAATCCCTTTTGGCGAGATAGTCGTTAACGGTAATAACATGTACGCCCTTGCCGGTTAAACTGTTGAGATAAGCAGCCATAACGGCTACAAGGGTCTTACCTTCTCCGGTCGCCATTTCGGCAATTTTTCCCGAATGCAAAACTATTCCGCCGATAAGCTGGACGTCAAACGGAAACATATTTAATGCCCTTTTAATACCCTCTCTCGCAACCGCAAACGCATTCGGAAGCATACTGTCTAACTTTTTGCTCTGTTCGGCGGGAGTGACGTCTTTAAACTCTTCCTTGAATTTAGCGGTAGCCGCCCTGAGTTCGTTGTCGGTAAATTTTGAATATTTAGCATTCAAAGAATTAATTTCATTTACTAAGGGCTTTAACTTGGAAAGCTCTCTTTGATTACTCGTCCCGAAAATACCTTTTAATAATTTAACGACCAATTTGAATATACTCCGTTAATTGTAGTGCGTTAATTAAGAAAACATAAGTATGCCGCAATCCGTTTACTTATTTGCCGGAAACTTGTACGTTTTCAAATAAAATAGAGGGCGAACCGGTAGAACCAAAAAATCTGATATCCCCTGCAATCATTGCTGCATCTTTAAATAACTGCATTAAATTGCCGCTTACCACGATTCCTTTTACCGGAAAATCTATTTTTCCGTTTTTAATATAAAATCCGGAAGCTCCGAGTGAAAATTCTCCGGTATAAGGCTTTGCCATGTGAAGTCCCATAAGTTCGTCTATATATAGCCCGTTCTTAACGGAACCTACGACGTCTATAAGCATAACGTCACCGTTTTTTATAAAAAAATTGGCGGAACCGGTGTCCGGAGGAAGTGTAAAGGATCGACTGACCGAGTTTCCGGTAGGTCTTACGCCGAACCTTTTTGCATACTCGACATCATAAAGAAAGGTATTGACGACACCCGACGAACATAAAACCTTTTTTTGCATTTTAACCCCTTCCCTATCGAACATATCGGTCGATGCGCCTCCGAATAGGAGTCCGTCGTCGATAATATCGAGTTTGTCGGAAAAAACCTTTTTTCCCAATTTTCCTTCCAATAAAGATTTCTTTTTATAGACATTATTTGCGTAAAAGGATTGTTTCAATATGCCGAGAAGCTCCGATGAGGTAAAATTGTCGAATATTACGTTGTAGCTTCCGCTGGAAACGGTCTTGGCTCCAAGCTGCTCCGTCCCTTTCTTTGCGGCATTCATAGCCGTCTTTTTGAACGTCAGCTCATCGAAGCAGTGAGTAAAGTTGAAATCGAATCCGGAACCCGTATCATCATTTTCACGGGCTGCCACGGATAAAAATATTTCATAAAACGTTTTTTTAGAAGACAGATTTAACCCGTTGGAATTATAAAATCTTTTAGAAAGCAATGTTTCCGAATAGGTAGGTTTATCGACTTTATATACTTTTTTATCGTAAGAATATGCCGTTTCTTCCATCTCCATCAAAAGAGATTTTTTCCTGTCCATGCTTATCTCATCGAAATCCGAAGAATAAATACCTAACTTCTCCGCTAAAGCCGGCTCTTGCTCATTCCCTTCCTTTTCGGCAAAACCGGAATAGTCGTTTTCGTCCATAAACTTTAAAAGCGAAGCGGCCTTATCTATGGTATCCTTAACCTTCTGTTTTTCCAAACCGAGACAGTAAGAAAAACTTATTCTGTTTTTATCGTACAGCCTTACGTTGAGTCCTCTTGTTTCGGCGTCTGCGTAATTAGAAATAGAGCCGTCTTCCGATTCCATTTTTAATACCGTAGAGTTGAATAAATAAGCCTCTAATTTTACTCCTTTTTTTTTGGAATAATCGTCTATCAGTGCAACTGCGGCATCAAAATCCATTTAAAATCATTCCCCTTTTCCATGGTTAACTTTCACCTATTGTTTATTCGGGATATTATGTCCGCTGCAACTTCTTCTATCGATTTCTCGGTAATATCTACGACATAGGCGTTTAATTTGGCATATATCTTTTTGGAATGCACCAGCTCCTTCTCTATGGATTCTTCGGATGCATAGTCCTTCGAGAATGGAAGCCTCATCCTTTTTAATCTCTCTTTCCTCAAGTTTGAAATTCTGGCGGAGTCGGCGACCAAGCCGAATATCTTTTCTTTCGGAATGTTATAAACGGCATCATTTATGGCCTGACTATCTATTATCGGAATATTGGCAGCTTTAAAGCCCCTTTGCGCGAGAAACAGACATAAAGGCGTTTTGGAAGTCCTAGATACCCCGAGTATGAGAGCGTCCGATTCGGATATCTCATCCACCCTCTGTCCGTCATCGTGTTTTACGGCATACTCCAATGCATCTATCCTTTTGAAATATTCATCGTTAACCCTGTGAATCAAACCGGGCTTTCTTTCAGGAGACAGGTCCAAAATACGCGAAATGGAATTTAAAACCGGTCCTATGATATCTATGCTGACGATACCCCTCTCGGCAGATTCCTGAAGCATAATATTCCTAAGTCCGTCTTTAACAAGAGTAAAAACGACTAAAGCCCCCTTATCCGCCGCATTCATAATCATTTCCCTTAATTTTAATTCCGAATCTATTAAGAGATATCTCTTTAAATGGATGTCCGGAATCGAAAACTGGGATAACGCCGCCCTCGCAACCTTTTCAGCGGTTTCACCGGTAGAATCGGACACGACGAAAACATAAAATTCCTTACCCTTATCATCGTTTTTATTCATACTTTATCCAAATTTACTAAATATGCGTTTCAAATCCGGCTTTTTTCCATAAAAGCATACCGCCTTTCATATTGTAAACGTTATCAAAACCGTGCCGCTTAAACATTATGCATGCCGAATAGCTTCTGGCGCCGCTGTGGCAAACCACTATTATTTCTTTATCCTTATACCGTGCCAATTCTTCAATTTTCAGCGGTAAAATCTTTATGGGGACTAATTTCGCATCCTCTATATGTCCCAATTTGCCGCTAAATTCATTAGGATCCCTCACGTCTATAACGACGGTGTTTCCCTCTGTATTTTCCGATAATTTTTTGAAAGCGTCATCGGGAGTTATCTGCCTTATATCCCCGGACAGACCCTCCCTTCTAAAAATATTAAACACTTGGCAATACCCCCATTTTTTTTATAAAACACCATAAATCACAAACCTTGCCTGTACTCTAATAATTATAATACATAGTTTAAATTTTGTCTATAAAATTTACAATTTTAAACATTATGCCTCGCTGTGTTTAAAACCTCTTGGAAAAGATGCCCGAAAGCCGAGAAAAATGACCGCCGTCCCAATATATGACATTTTTTGTCAAGTAGTGACAATTTTTGTTATACCCGTAGAGCATAGTAAAATCAAACCGCTATAGAACATAAACATAGAATCTGAATTATAGGTTGACAATTTTTGTCAAATAACATACGTTTATATATAATATAATTTTAGTGAAATTTGTCAAAAGAGGCGTAAAGTCTGCGATTGAGATTAATTTGGTGTTTTTTGTGTTTTGGCATAAAGTATGCTTCTTATTACATGTGTCATATGTATAAGTATAAAGATACATACAGTAATTTGAATTAACTGAAATTAACATATTAACCTCAAGGAGGCAACAAAATGAACATTAACAGACTTAAAAAAGGTAAGAAAGGTTTTACCCTTATTGAGCTCTTGATCGTCATTGCCATTATCGGTATCTTGGCGGCAATAGCGATCCCGACCTATTTAAGCTATGTCAACAGGGCAAAGGACAGTGAGGCCAAAACGAACCTGGGTGCGATATTTACGGATGAGATAGCATTCAATGCGACGAACTCATTCTATATCAGTGCGGGAGCGAATTCAAACACAAGTAATGGAACAACGCCTGCTGCAGGGACGCTTACTTCTACGCATCCTTTTTATGTAGCTGGCTCGGTGGCCAAGGTTGATGCGCAGCCGTTTACTTGTGTCGGTAGTAGTAGTAGTAGTGGTGTTTTTACTGTTGGATCAACGCTGGGGACAGCAGTAGGCGGTTTCGGTGATTTAGGTTTTCTGCCGAGAGGAACGCTATATTTCTACTATCAAGTTAGTGATTTAACAAAGACCGCTTCTGCTTCTGCTCCTGCTCCTGCGACTGCGACTACGACTACGACTACGGCATCATGGCCCGCCCCTGCTAACGGAAAATGCGGAGCCGGCTTTACGGCTTTAGCGGGAACTAATTTTACCGGTACCAATTTACAGATATATGCCGTAAACGATTATAGCAGTACGCCTTTGCTTGTATCTGGAACGTCGTACTAATATAAAG